>Ga0209990_10000125_pt1 | contig 76062 bp, 63 predicted proteins | sample NOAtaG_6_FD_187304 | JGI IMG/M metagenome (GOLD analysis project Ga0209990, IMG submission 187304) | Freshwater lake microbial communities from Lake Erie, under a cyanobacterial bloom - NOAA_Erie_Diel5S_2200h metaG (SPAdes) (version 2) | ecosystem: Environmental > Aquatic > Freshwater > Lake ... | reverse complement strand
AGCACAGGGTATAAATGCTGAGACAAATAAGCAGCTAGACATAAGTAAACTAAAAACCGAGAGTTTTGTTCCGCCCGCGTAGCGGGCGGAACAAAACTCTCAGTTTGGGTTTTAATTAAGTTGAGCTACTTAATCCCTATGGAAGTAACCTCTTATCTAGGTCTACCAAGGGTAGTAATGTAGATAACTGCTTCCTCACTAGGAATTCCTAGTACCTCATTAACAAGATCGTCGAAGAATCCAGCAATACCACTTACGCCAACGCCCAAACTGATCGCTGCCAAATTAATTCTCTGTCCGAGATGCCCTGCGTCCATATGTAAATAGCGATATGCGCGATCGCCATATTTAGCTACAGCTTTTTTGAGATCGGCAGTATGAAAAATCACGACTCCCGCATCACGACCAAGTTCTTGACCAAGACAAAGATAGTGCAACTCATCACGAAAATTCTTAAAGCGGATTTGGCGTAGCTCTTGAGATTTAGGCGCGTAGTAATAGCAACCTTCTTCTAAGCCAACTACACCTGTGACAGCGACAAAGGTTTCAATCAGGCTCAGATCGAAATAATCAGGACTACCATCAATACCTTGATCGCTATAGTGTTGAGGCTGGTAGGTAAAATCAAGGATTGCTTTAAGTTCAGCTAGCTCTAATTTCGTACCACTATATTTGCGAGTTGAGCGTCGTTGCAAAATTGTATTTTCTAGAAGTTCTAGATCATCACCCCAATGAATACTCTCGGTGACAGTACTAACTTTGGTACAGAAAGAGAAATTATATTTATCTAAATCTCGGACAGTTGGGCGATCACCAGCATCAGAAATAGTAGTTTCTAGTCCCTTTGTTAGTTCTGCAAACTTAGTGACATTTGGCTTTTCCTTGATTTGTGTGGCTTGATGTAAATATTCTAATAATTGACCATCTGGGAGTCTAGGGTAATTGGTAACAGTTGTTGACGGTAAAGCGGTGATGCTTCCTTTTAAGAGATTGTTTGATTGCTGAATTAGTGTGCGTGATTCTTGACCTCTACCGATACTCTCCTCATCTTGCAAATCCAGAATTGGTATGATCGCGATCGTCCCTTCTACTAATTTATCTAAAAAGAGCAACTCATTCATTGCTTCATCGGCAAAACCGCCAATCAGAGAAGCTTGATAATCCTCAATCGCACTAGCTAGATCGATATTTCCTAATAGATGCCCTGTGTCAAGAAAGATCCTCCGATAAGCACGGTCTTGATAACGCCATTCAGAACGATAAAATACCGCAGTAATAGCGATCGCTAAGCGAGTATTTTGTAAGGCAGGATGCCCAAAACAAGCCTGCTGTAAATTATTCCATACATTATTGTCTTGCCAAAAATGAATCAAGCTATGGGTGCGGACTTGATAATTGTAAATACCTGCGGATAGTAGAGGTGTACCCGCCGAAATCACATACATCTCCGCAGGGTATAACCCTCCTGCCGAAGGAGCTGCTCGTAAATAAAAGGCTTCCCCCGACACCGTCGGAACTCTTGCTGTTAAGCCGTAGCTACAAAATAGGAATCGTGACAGTCTCCGCCATCGGCTTGCCAGTAGTCCATCGCGATCGAATTGAATATCTTCGGTCAGATAGGGTTTGAGATCGTAAACTGTGCCAATTTTATAGTCTTTATAGGGAGATGGCTGGGTACTCCAATCTAAGCCCTGACTTTTACTGGCAATGGTTTCAGGTGCATATTTAGTACGTTCGTGATAGTACTCAGCGAAGGAAAGTTGGGCTGCGGGCATAGCTTTGCTAGAGTCTACATATCCTTTTGATTTGCAAACTACTGTATAATAGAAAGGTTGTCAAAAATTTTCTAAACTAAAATCAGGAAATTATCGTATTAGTACAGGGATCAGATCATGGCAGTACCCAAGAAACGCACTTCTAAATCTAAGCGCGATAGTCGCAAAGCTGTATGGAAGCGAAAAGCCGCAATCCATGCTCAAAGAGCTATTTCATTAGGTAAGTCAATCCTATCAGGCAATAATGATGGTTTTGTCTATCCTTTGGCTGAAGAAGCAGAAGAAGAGGAATAAATTTAGGGCAGGTGTTACCTGCCCTAAATTTATTTATCTAAACTTTCTTTATAAATTTTGCAGGCGATCTCCTCACTAGCCTCACTCTGACGATATTGAGTATGCAATATTGCATCTGTTCTGTTGCCCTTTTCGATCGCTTCACTAATCTCGTTCTGGCAGCAATCAATTCATTATGCTGAGCATTAATTATTGGGATGTCAACAATCCTAAATAGTTTGTAGGAGCGCCCCGCTTCCACAAACTATTTAGGATTGTTGACGCAAAAAAGCAAATTAATTAACTCCATTGGGTTGCAAATTTCCAGATTTGCCATCCCATTACTAACCCCAGTAAACAAGGAATTGTCAGGATTGTAATTGTAATTATAAATTTATGTTTATTCTTGATGAGGGACTCGCCGACAAAAGCGATCGCTGTAATTCCAATCCATGACATGATCGCTAAAACTATGAAATCAAATTTAATTTTAGCTAAAAAAATTAATCCCCCTACAATTAAAAAACCACTTAAAAAATATCCCCATTTCATTAGCTCATAGTCAGCAAATCCAGTGATTGTCGGTAATAAAGTAACTATTATAAAACTCGCGATCGCTAAAATTCTCTTTGATGGAATCGTCATTAATATTGATAGAAAATAGCCCATGTAGGCATAGCTAGCAAAAATAAGTAGCAAACATAACCATAGAAAATTACGTTTTTTGTCAGAAATTATAGTTAGATTAATCTTGAATTTGGGCAAGCCCAGCTTTGGTATTTTGAACTTTGGCAAACCGATTTTAGGAAACTTTGATTTTCGGGTTCCTTGAGATGTATTACTATCAGAAAGCTGACTATTTTTTTCTTGAGTTGGCTCTACTTCAGGTTGTTGATTTTCTGAGTTCTTAGGCTGATCAGTCATAGATTTAGCTATTTATTTGCTTGTCAACCACATCATTATGTGAATTGAATTGATGATTTTTGGGCAAATTGTCACTGTAAATATTATGAATTAAGTTTAAGATATATAACCCTATATTTAGGTATAACTTGACTTAATTTATTCATGCTTATATCTTAGTAATAGATGAATTCGGAGTGCTGAACTACCAGTTCAGTACGGGGTTTGGAGCGAATATTTTACAGTGGTAAAAACAACGTAGATATAAAGCACTTATTTAAAGATTAGTGCCAGATTTACTATTTTATTGCCTTATTTTGCAATTAAATCACTCCAAATAATCGCCAATTCAATATGCCTAAAAAAATAAAGTGGTGTTAGGTTCTACGATGTCTTTGCAACTCAATCAGTACAAATCAAGTTTGTTTTGGCTTGGTACAGTGATCGCGTCTTCTACGCTCATCGGAGGAATCGCTCAAGCTGACACGCCAGCCACAACAAGCCGTACTAATAATTCTAATAATACTAGTCTGATTCAGGCGATCGCTAACGATCCAATTGTTACACCGCCTATAGACAAAACTAGTCCGACAAACAGTACCTCTGTCGAATCGACATTCTTTCAAAGAATGGAGCAAGATAAGATCAGTGGTATTGACGCAAACGAAACAGCTCAAAATGTCTCATCGGTTTCACAGCTAAGTGACGTTCGTCCTACTGACTGGGCATTCACTGCATTGCAATCATTAGTTGAGCGCTATGGCTGTATTGCTGGTTATCCCGATCGCACCTTTCGCGGTAAACAAGCAACTAGTCGCTATGAGTTTGCAGCAGGTTTAAATGCTTGTCTAGATAAGATCAATGAGATCATCTCCGCAGGGCTTGCCGATAAAGTTAGCAAAGAAGATCTCGCTACTTTGAAAAAGCTACAAGAGGAGTTTGCTGCCGAGCTTGCGACCTTGCGCGGTCGTGTTGATGCTCTTGATGCGAAAGTTACCAAACTCGAAGCCCAACAATTTTCGACTACCACTAAGCTCTTTGGTCAGGCAATTTTTGGCTTGCAAGGCAGGTTAAACAATAATGCGAATATTCCGAGAGTACCTGGTGCTGTGTCTGCTGACCCTGCGACAAATGTTAACTTTGGTGCTCAGGTACAACTTAGTTTACTTACACAGTTTCCCGATCGCAGCTTGTTACTAACCAGTTTGCAAGCAGGGAATATTTCCACTGATGCTCCTATTACCAGTTTTAATGCCCTCAACAATGGCTTTACTCGCCTTGCCTACGAGGGTAATAATGGTAATACATTTACCCTAACTGACCTCAATTATCGTTTTTATATCGGCGATCGCCTTGCGGTGATTGTCGGACCTAGGGGTGTAAATGCTGTTAACGTATTTCGTGGCGCAAATCGCATTGAAAGTGCAGGGAATGGACCGATTTCACTCTTTGCTCAACGCAACCCGATTATTAGCATGAATTCTGGACAAGCTGGTTTAGGCTTTGACTGGCAAATCAGCAAGGGATTGAGCCTGCAAGGTGTTTACTCGGCAGGTAATCCAGCAAGTGCATCTGGTGATGGTGGTCTATTTGGCGGACCCACCCAGATTGGGGTACAGTTAGCAGCTACGATTTTTGAGCGTGTTGATACTGCGCTCTATTATCTCAACTCTTATACCAACAACGGTACGCTCAACAATGCTGTCGGTGACAACTTCATCGGTTTAAGTTTCCCTGCATCCAATTTTAATACCAATGCCTTTGGTGGTTCGCTGTCTTGGCGGGCAACCAATAAACTTAATCTTGGCGGTTGGCTTGGTTTCACCAATTCTAATATTCAGAATGCTGGCTTCTCTGGAAATGTGAATACTTTTAATTGGATGACCTATGCTAATTTGATTGACCTCTTCAAGGAAGGCGATCTATTTGGTCTCTATGTTGGACAGCCACCTAGCATCACAGCAAGTAATTTGAGTGGAAATATCAATTTCCCTAGCTTGCTAAGCCTAACTGGCGGTGTAACAGGTGCTCAACCTGCTACTACGACCCATCTTGAGTTGTTCTATCGCTATCCCATTTCTAGAAACATTAGTATCACTCCTGGACTAGTGTTTGTCTTTGCTCCTGGCAATACGGCAAGTAGTGACACAATTACGATTGGCGCATTGAGAACTACATTTACGTTCTAGTAATATGCTTTACCGCTAGTGTATTTTCAAACCAATAAAGTGTTGTTACACTTTATTGATTTAAAACCTAAACCTAGTAAAGGTTTTTAAATAAAAAATGGCGTAGCCATTTTTCATTTGGTATCAGTTGATTGACCATTTCTGATATTGAGATCTTCAGCATTGTTGGCTTGCCATAAAGTATTTATTCTCAACTTTCTAGAGTATCTAAAAATCATGAAAAAACTAATTGCTATGTCTGCTTTGCTTGGTGCTGCAAGCATTGGCTTACTCTCAGCCACACCGAGTTCCGCTCAAACTGTTATTCCGATCATCGGCGGAACTCTTGGATTAAATATGATTTCAGTTGAGTCGTTTGCCGCTTTTCCCGAATCATTCTTAAATTCTACAGTTTTAACACCTCTTGGTGCTATCAATATTAGTGCATTTAACGGAACTATCTCTGCTGTTACTGCTGTTCCTGATTTTTTAGTCCCTGGTTCATTCATTTTAGACCCTGGTTCATTCAATGTAACGGCATCAACAATTATTATTGATAGTGGTCTTCCTTTTTTTCTTAATGGGACATGTTTTTGTTTTCCCACACCCACTACATTTGTATTTACGGGTACTACTACCGCAGGTACTAATACCAATACGCCAACGACAATCAACGCAACATTTTCTACTACCCAATTTGTAGATCCTCTCCTAACACCTATACAAGTGCAAGTCCCTATTACAGGTGGTTCGATTGCACTTTTAAATGGTTCAACCTTAGCGTCTTCAAATATAAGTAAGCCAGAGTTTCAACAGGAATACCGCAATGATTTTAATTCATCATCTTTTGTGGGAGGTCGTGTTCTCGGCTTAGAAGACAAATAAGAGTGTAGCCAAAGTTCTTTTAGTGCTATAGCGGTTTTCATTTTGCCGTAGGCAAAATGAAAACTCAAAACTCTTAATGGGACTGATTTTTGTTTTCAAATGAGTAAGTAGCTCAACTTAATTAAAACCTATAACTAGAGTTTGTTCCGCCCGCGTAGCGGGCGGAACAAACTTCTCTGTTTTTAGTTTACTTATGTCTAGCTACTTACACACTCATTTGAAAACCGCTATAGTCATGAAATGGTAGAGTCCGACCTGCCATTTCATGACCACAAAGAAGGCACAAATCCAAATAGACGCTCTAGTTTTGCATCGTCTATTCGGATTTGCTACTAATTCCTGTATAGATGTTTTCATTTACCAAACCCAACCAAGGATCACTCGCAGGCGTGAGAAATAGCTGATCATAAACGCGGCGATTGAGCGCATTTAAGCTCGCTGAATCACTATTAACAAAGTCTCCCTTCGCAAACCAATTGTGGATCTGGGCATGAAATACATACTCATTGCGAACCGTATCCTGTGCGATCGCCTTTTCAAAACTATTGACTACCGTTCGCATAGAAGCCGTAGATGATATCTTGCGTTCCATTAACTTGATACTACCTTGATCGAGATAGACCCGATTTTGATAAAGACTCGCTAGCCTTGCCCAATTCGCATCACTGAGTTTATCAAAGGCAGAAGGAGGATTGAGTTCTGTTAAAGGTTCGCCAACAGTACGTCTTAATGTGGGCAATTCCACCATCATTTTGCTCACGGTCAGACGACTAGCAAGAGCCGCACTGGCTTTAGGATCAGTCACTGCTAAAGGTAGTAATGGCTGTAAGGGTAAGCGTAAGCGTGTTAAATCTGCTCGCCATTTTTTCTCTAATTTGGCATAGCGATCGCGATGATAGTTAACTAAAACTTCACGACGGTTCACATCATTAGTTTGCAGCGATCGCACGACAACTTCAGCATCCTTGAGATTTTCTATAAAAGCCTGTGGGCTATATAACCCCGGAATCGCATCAATAGGACGACCTTCACTATCAAGAATGTAATGAATACTATTGCCCGTAATCGTTTGCTCTAATTTGCGACCATCTCCAAAATCAATCGTCACTTTAGGGACAGGGCGCTCTGACTGCCAATGCAGAATAAAGCGATCGCGCAGCAGTTGCGATACCTCTGCATTCGGATATAGAGCCGTGCGGAAAAATCGACTATTAGCACAACTCAATTCATCAGCAAGGTTGCCAAGTAAACGCAAAGACAAAATAGGTTTACCAGTTTCTTTAGATGCCATCTTTGCCGCTTCCAAATCCTTGTACCAATATAAGCGCGAGGCATCACAGTCCTTTTGCTGACAAATGGCATCTAAAGTAGCTCGCAATTGTGAATTATTCGGCAAATCTTTTTCATAGGTCTTCCAAAACGCCTCCACTCCCGCATTTTTATATTTCCGTAATTTGGCGATCGCCTGTTGCGATGTGGCTTGATCCTTGGATGCTGCTTGCTGGACAAGGTTGTCTAAAATGGGCTGTTCGGCTCTAGCCTGTGGTGTAGCGATGTTTACTAAAGCGATCGCACATAAGCCTAACAAAGGGGAATATAAACCAACCTGAAATTTTTTTATAATCATTTTGAGAACATTCCTAATCGCAGGGAGTAAGCCTTGGGCTGAGACGAAACTATGTCCGAATAGTTCCCAAAAGTCCTAAGTAGCTCAACTTCATTAAAACCCAAACCAGGGTTTTGTTTCGCCCGCTACGCGGGCGAAACAAAACTATCGGTTTTTAGTTTACTTATGACTAGCCACTTAATAGGATTACTTAGGGGACTTGCGATTAATTCAATTACCTACAGCTTCGACTTCGTTCAGCCAACGTTGGCTGAACGAAGTCGAAGCCATACAAACTCGATGGTATCTTTTTTCTCGTCAAGTCCCTAAGGACATTTTTAGTAGTCGGTAGTCATGCAACACAATTACATTGCATGACTAATCTAAAAGTATAGTCAAAGTCTTTCTCACCTTTGGGGACGTGAGATATAATTCTAGCTAGTTCATCATCTTTGAAAGAGTTGTATATGCTAGACAAACGCGACTATACGCTGATTATCGATAAAAGTGGCAGTATGTCTAATATTGATCGAGGTACAAACAAAAGTCGCTGGGAAATTGTTAAGGAATCTACGCTTGCCCTTGCCCGTAAATGTGATCAACTAGATGCTGATGGAATTACCGTTTATTTGTTTTCAGGAAAATTTAAGCGCTTTGATAATGTCTCTGCATCTAAGGTTGAGCAAATCTTCCAAGAAAACGAGCCAATGGGTGGGACAAATTTGACCGCAGTTTTGCAGGATGCGATTAATAACTTCTTTCAGCGTAAAAAAGCTGGGCAAATCAAGACAGGGGAAACAATTTTAGTAATTACCGATGGTGAACCCGATGATCGTCGCTCAGTTTTTGAAGTAATTATCGAAGCAACGCGCCGACTGAATAATGATGCTGAATTAGCGCTTTCCTTTATTCAAGTTGGGACTGATGCGAGTGCGTCCGACTTTCTGAAAGCTCTAGATGATAAATTGCAGAGCATTGGTGCAAACTTTGACATTGTTGATACGATTACTTTGGCAGATATGGAAGATATGACTCTTGCAGAAGTGTTGTTAAGTGCGATTAATGATTGAGTAAATAAATGGAATCTCTTGAGTCAATTCTTACGGATCTTCAGCATAAATATACAGATTCCAATGTGAGTATTCAACCTAAGTCTGAGCTTAAATCTGGGCAATCACAAAAAGATTTAACGAACTTAGATATTGAGTTCAAACCAGCGATCGCCAATTCTAGTTCTCTAGATCGACTATTAGAGGATTTGCACAATGGCGTTACTAAGGCTGTAGAACCAGAGATCAATGTCCAGCCAATGACATCTACTAGTAGTGCTATTAAAAATGATCTGCAACAGATCGAGGAATCCCAAAAAGCTAAAGACCGTCAAATTTATGAGCAAAAATCCAAGGAATGGCTAAAAATGCTTGATCCTCTTTCAGGCGAAGGATTATGGTTTGAAGAATTTGCCAAAAACTATCCGTCTAAGCTAGAAGCGGCGATCGCCTTAATGGAATCCAAGTAAGTAAAAAATAGTTATTTCGCAATTATGGAAATCTATCGCCTACCTGTTTTAAATGACAATTACGTTTTTGTTTTATATGATCCTGCAAACAAAAATGCCGCAGTCATTGATCCTGCTATTGCTGAGCCAGTTTTAGCCAAATTAGACGAATTAGATGCAACTTTGGTAGCGATTTTTAATACGCATCATCATGGTGATCATGTCGGTGGTAACTCAGCACTAATCAAAAAATTTCCTAAGGCAGTGGTCTATGCGGGCGAAAAAGATCGCGATCGCATTCCCCATCAGCAAGTATTTCTCAAAGGTGGGGACCGCGTTACTTTTAGCGATCGCGAAGCAGAGGTGTTTTTTGTGCCTGGACATACCTATGCTCATATTGCCTATTACTTCCCCGCAATTGGTGATGAAGGCGGAGAGTTATTCTGTGGGGATACATTGTTTGCTGGCGGCTGTGGCAGATTGTTTGAAGGCACTCCCGCCCAAATGCTTGCATCCATTGATCAACTGCGACAACTACCCGACGATACTCGTGTTTGGTGCGCCCATGAATATACTTTTGGAAATCTCAAATTTGCACTCACCGTTGATAGTGAAAATCCCGATTTGCAAGAACGGATAGCTAAGGTTAGCATAATGAGACAAAAGGGAGAGGCAACCGTACCTAGTACAATTGGTATAGAAAAGCGCACAAATCCATTTTTGAGATGGGATGTTCCCGCTATTCAGAGATCAGCAGGTATTGATATCCCAGATCGCGTATTTGCCAGAATTCGCGGAAAAAAGGATAATTTTAAGGGTTAACAGTAAGGTAGTCATGCAATGCAATTGTGTTGTGGGCGCTTTACGCCCGCAATACAATTAAAAAAATTACCTTTCAGTACTACCAACAGGAAAAAACTTCCTATTCGAGCAACTTTTTTAGTTAATTACTGGGGTGCAAGGATTCGAACCTCGGAATGGCTGGACCAAAACCAGCTGCCTTACCGCTTGGCGACACCCCAATTTCTAAAAGATTTTTTAAAATCTCCTTGATTGCGCGTCAACTAATATAGCAAAGGATGGCATTGTTTTGTCAACCTATTTTCAAAAAAAGTTCAAATCTTTTAGTTAGGGTAATGTCAACAGACGCTTATAGAGCTTTTTAAGGAGTTTTGTTTCGCTGCCTTCGGCAGCGAAACAAAACTCCTTAAAGATCTTGATAGAAATTTATATAGCTAGTTATCTAACAATACTGAATCCTTGGACAAAGCTATTTGTAATTTACAGAATCCTTCAATATGAATACATACCTCTTGGAGTTGATGCTCTGCCCACATCTGTCCATTGCTCAATGGAGTATCGAACCCATTGGAAAATACATGGACAAGAGGATCGCCAGCATCAGGTAAAACTAGTACCCAATCGCGATCGCTATAAAAAATCTTTACACCATCGATCAGTTCCATCCTTTCGCGCCCATAGGACTCAACTAAATGGCGCATGAGTGTACCTTTGATACTCCAAGGGCAGCGCACTGTATGCTGACGGAAATGACAACGGGGGAGATGGGTGCGTACCTGCGACAGTGATCGCTTTTGCAGCGTAATCCATTCCATGATTTTAGCAATGCTAAACATGGCATCAAAGCCAGGATGCAACTGCGGGAAAATAAAACCCATGTCAGCAGAACCACCGAGTACTACATCCTCGATACCATGACAGTTTGCCATTAAAGCCGTGGGATTTGCCTTGGTGCGGATCACTTTACCCCCATGTTTTTCCGCGATTAGCTCTACCATCCCTGAAGCAGAAACTGGCACAACCACTGTCCCCCCATTTTTAGACATGAGAGCCATTTCTACCATTAGCCCCGTCAATAATTCATCGCGAATTGGTTTACCCAATTCATCGATCAAAATAAATTTTTCACCATTAGCAAATACCTGTACACCAAAGTTAGCTTTGACCGCTTTTACCACATCGGTTAACTGCGTCAACATTTTTTCGCGATCAACTGGCGCAGGGGCAATTTCATTAAGGCTAGCGTTTAACACCACAACATCAGTACTAAATTTGCCGAGAATTCTGGGTAAAACCGCGCCTGAAACTGCGTAGACATAATCAATGACAATTTTTTTGCAATCACTATAGCGAATTGCTTCAACATCAAGGTTTTTGGCAAAGCCACTATTGTAATAGTCCAAAACACGGGTGGGGTAGCTGATCTCCCCAATTTCCTCAATGCGCGAACGGCGAAAATCCTCTTTAAAGAATGTTCCTTCTATTTTCTTTTCCACTGCTTTGTTGATATTGATACCATTGGCATCGAGAAACTCAATCATTACGCAATCATTGCGATCGGGGTGGACGCGCACATGGATACCTCCAACTACACCCAGACTAGGCGCAATAAATCGTGAGATGGGAATTGCGGTGGCTTCTAAATTCTCGACATTGATTCCCACTGACATTAACCCCGATATTAGTGATCGCGTTAGCATTCGGCAAATCGTGCGCTGATCTCGCGAAACCATCACATGAGAATTAGGTCGCAAAGTTGCACCGTAGGCGGCTCCTAGTTTTACCGCAAATTCGGGCGTAATATCGACATTGGCTAACCCCGATACACTATGTTGACCAAATAAATTGCGTGAAGCCATTGCCCCCCAGATCAGATTCGTGGTTAGGGTTGCACCTGCCTCCACATGCTTACTAGGCCAAATGCGAACATTAGGAAATACTCGCGCCTCTTCACCAATGACTGAATTAGAGCCAACCACTGCTCCCTCCATCACATGCACCCGCCGACTGATGCGGGAATTGCGAGAGATGGTGCAAGCCCAGAGATGACATTCCTCGCTGATCATTGCGCTATTGCCAATAATCGGGCGCTGCAAATCGCAATCAGAACCGATGGTGACGCGATCGCCAATGATTGTACCTGCGGAAATCTTCGTGCGATCACCGATTGAGCAATTACTACCAATCAACACAGGTGGCTCAATTTGTACCGTGGGCGAAATCACCGTATGCTTACCAATCCATAGTCCTGTGCGTAGTTGCACATAATCAAATTCCAGATGAACACGACCCCTAATCGCATCATACTGGGCTTGTCGATAAGCCTCTAGGGAACCAATATCACACCAGTAGCCACTGGCAATGTAGCCAAACATTGGTACTCCCTTAGCCAATAACATCGGAAAGAGATCATTAGAAAAATCACTCGGTTCGTTAGATGGCAAAAAGCTTAAGACTTCAGGTTCGAGAATGTAAATACCTGTATTGACCGTATCGGAAAAAATTTCGCTGGTAGATGGCTTTTCTAAAAAACGTTGAATCTGATCATCTTCATCAGTAATAACCACGCCAAAGGCAAGGGGATCGCTTACCCGTCGCAAGATCAATGTCGCTTGAGATTTTTTGGTCCGATGAAATTTGATTGCTGCGGTCAAATCGAAATCAGTAATACTATCGCCACTAATCACAATAAATGTGCTATCAAGCAGGCTTTCTACATTTTTGACGCAGCCTGCGGTTCCCAAGGGTTGATCTTCCTCAACCACATACATCATATTAACGCCAAAATCTGAGCCATCTCCAAAATGTTCTCGGATGACATCGGGTAAGTAATGAAGGGTGGCAATTACTTCACGGATACCATGACGCTTCAATAAGTTGAGAATATGCTCAGTAATAGGACGATTGAGTACCGAAACCATTGGTTTTGGCAAATCACAAGTAAGAGGACGTAACCGAGTTCCTGATCCGCCTGCCATTAATACAGCTCGCATAGATCCTCCGAATGACAATACGTAATAGGATTAGGCTCTAGTATCGTTTAAATTTGCGATAAAGCAATGAAAATAAACCTTAATCCTGTAGCTGATCCTCGCACAAAAATTATTGTGGCGCTAGATTTTCCATCGGTGCGTGAAGCGATCAAGTTATGTGATCGCCTGCCCCAAGTTAGCTTCTGGAAAGTCGGTCTAGAGCTATTCATCGCTGATGGTAGTACGATTTTACGCGAACTAAAATCACGGAATAAAAAAATATTTCTCGATTTAAAGCTCCACGATATCCCTAATACTGTCGCCTCAGCTACTCGCGTTGCGACAAAATATGGTGCTGATTTCCTCACAATTCATGCATCTGGGGGTAGGTCGATGATGCAAGCCGCGCAAGCTGAGGTAGCGGGATCGTCAACGCAACTGTTGGCAGTGTCGCTATTAACCAGTATTTCGACCGAAGCTCTAAAATCTGATTTACAAGTTCCCATCGAAGTCCCAGACTATGTTTCTAAATTGGTATTACTGGCCCAAGCAAGTGGACTGAGTGGCGCAGTTTGTTCTCCACATGAGGTGGCAAATTTGCGATCGCTCCTCAAGTCAAGGGGAGTCGATGAATTTTGTTTTGTGACCCCTGGGGTACGCCCCGCAGGTTCAGCAGTTGGCGATCAAAGTAGAGTAATGACACCAAAAGAAGCGATCACCGCAGGGGCAAATTATTTAGTAATTGGCAGACCAATTAACGCTGCATCTGATCCCGTTTTAGCTTGGGAACAAATCTGTCAAGATTGTGTCTATTGATTGCCGATGTATAAATAATTACAAATAATATTTATCTAGAGCAAAATGCTAACCACTATGGTTATGAATTACCCTTTGTTGGGGAATATTAGAAAAAGGTCAAGTTAAATTGCTTAGGGATATGTTTCTCGGATGCATATCTTAATTACAAGATTCAATCTAGAACAAACCAAATAAATCATGAAAAAACTAAATTCATTAATTCTTACGACTTGTGTACTAATTGGGTTTGCTTTTGCTTGGAAACAATTGCCAGCGATCGCTGAATCTTGGAGTAATGCTGATACTAAGGGGCTTGTGAAATCTAAGGGGGATCTTGCACCAGAAAAGTTATTACAAAAGTTAAATCTATCCGAGGAGCAAAAGAAAAAAATTGCGAGAATTTTTGGAGAGACTAATTCAAAGATCTTCCAAATTCTCAATCCTGAGCAACGTAAGAAATTAGAAGCTGGCATCAAATCAAAGCAAAATGTTGAGGCTATTATTAGTTCTCTAAATCTATCTGCTGAACAAAAGCAAAGGATTGGGGGCATAGTTACTGAGCGACGCAATCAGATCCTTGCGATTTTGACTCCTGAACAGAAGAAAAAACTGGCAGATCTCGTTAACAATAAATAGAGGAAAGCAAGGAAAGTCTTGCTTTGTAAAGCTTTCCCTGCTTTATTGTGTTAGATAAACTTTACTTGCTGATCTTGTGATATTCCGCTTCGGTAACTAGATCTAAATTTGTTTCCACACGATCCAAAAAGACTTTACCTTCAAGATGATCATACTCATGCTGAAAGATACGGGCTACAAAATCAGTGAGCTTAGTAACTTGGCGATCACCTTGACGATCTAAATATTCCAACTCTATTTCTCGATAACGAGGGACAAGCCCACGAATCATCGGCACGGACAGGCAACCTTCCCATCCTTTATCTATTTCTAAAGAATAGGAAATAATTTTAGGATTAATCATGGCAGTTGGTTCCATTTGAGGCGCACTGGGATAGCGCTGATTGGGATGAGATGCAATGATGATCAATTGCAGTGATCGCCCAACTTGCGGAGCTGCTAAACCCACTCCTTTACTCTCTTTGAGCGTGAATAGCATCTCATCAATTAATTGCTGAATTTCACGATCATGGACATTTGCGATCGGTTGAGCAATTTCCCGTAGTGCTGGATTGCCAAGTTGGTAAATTGTCAACTTTTTGGTAAATATTTTGTCAAGTGATGGAATTAACATATGCTTGTCTGGACTTGTTGTGGCTAATTTAGAAGTTAAGCTTTAGGATTAGCTTCATAGGCTAAAATATCGATCAAAGCATCAGCTTCAGCAACGGCTAGACGTGCTTTTTGATACTCATCCTCAAACTTTGCATTGGCGGCGGTATATCCTTGCATAATCAAAATTGCAAAATATTCGCGCTTGGTTAGCCCTTCAACCAAACTATCCGCATCACGGTTATAACTTACAGGAAATGCGCTATCAGTACGTCTAGTCGCCATATATTGTTTTCCTAACAAAATATCAAGGCATATTTTAGCACCAAGACAGCCGAGCAAAGTAATTATGGAAGTGCAGTAAAATAAGGAATTGATTTTGGTGGCTAAGCTGTCAAAATTGCTTCCTTATCTTTATTCAGTTGCGGTTTAATACCTATATGAGTGAGTCGTCAATCTTACAAACTATCACCGCAACAGCCCTGATCGGAACCCAGAGGCAAGCATTTACAGCCATTAGCACCAATGGGAATCTGGGGCAGCTACTAGCGAATGTTGATACTAGCAATCAAGAATCTGCATTGCTAAGTACTGTTGCGATCGTCACGATGTATCAACAAGCAGGACAATTACCAATCACCAATCACCAATTACCAATTACCCAACCCTGCGAATTAGAGGATCTACCCCATTGTAGCAATCAGACTAGTTACTATCTTTCTTTAATGCTCAGTGGTGTACATCAGCAATTATTGCCAGAACTACTGGATCGATTAGCCAATCTTGGACTCAGAGTTCATGAAACTAGCTTACCGAGCTTGCTGGATCTAGGCAAAAGGCAAGCGGATCTGCGTGAGTCGATCTCTAAGGGATTGGGTAAGCGTGGACAATGGTTGGCGGTGCAAAATCCTGAATGGAATTATGTGGCGACTGAGGATGAATCGGTATGGGAGACAGGTAGTAATGCGGCGAGGTTAATGTGGCTGACAAAATTACGTCTTCAAGAACCAAATCAAGCAAGGCAATTGCTAGAGTCCACATGGAAGCAGGAAAGTGCTAGCGATCGCGCGGCTTTTTTGAAAGTTCTTGGAAATGGATTAAGTATGGCGGATGAGCCTTTTTTGGAAGCATTGCTTGATGATCGCAGTAAAGAAGTGCGGCGCGTTACTGTGGATTTACTGACTTGTCTGCCTGAGTCGAGATTTTGTCAAAGAGCAATCACCAGAGTTCAGGATTTAGTCAAATTACAACGTGAAGGGAATCAGTCATATTTTTTGATTGATTTGCCTGAAACGCATACACCTGAGATGCTGAGAGATGGAATTGAGCCAAAAAGTAGTGATGTTCAAATAGGCGATCGCACTTCGTGGTTATTGAAGATACTGGCATCAACACCGTTATCTTTTTGGTCTCAGCATTTCACCATGTCAATAGAGGATTTAGTGAAGGTGGCTAATCATTCAAATAACGATCACTTAATCCTCCAAGGATGGATTGCTGCGGCTCAGTTGACAGGGAATTTAGTTTGGTTGCAAGCTCTCGTCGAGTCTAGCGAACCAGAATTAGTTAATCGCATTGCTGGACAGCCTTTAGCCGATAGTCTCATCTCTCATCTTATTTTAGATGCTCCACAACAAGCTGCAACAATTCATTTGCTCAGAAATTCTGATTTAGCTTTTAGCAATCTTTTTATGTCGATTCTTTTTAGGAATAAAAAGATCTGGGATGAACAAGTAAGTGCGATCATTCTTGAAGTAATTATTTCTACTCTAGATCGATTTATTACAACTACTCGATTAATAAGTAATTATTGGGTTATCAGTGAATTTATTCGTGACGTGGGAAAATATATATTTCCATCATTAATTCCTGTGGCTAAGGAGCAATCGATTGCTGTTAGTCAAAGGTTACAGAACCTTACTCTCGATTCTGAAAATAAAAGTGAATATAGGGAATTAGAGTATATGAAAACAACATTACATAAATCCATCAAGCAATTTGTCGATTTATTGCAAATCAGACTGGAAATGTTGGATTCAATCGTCCCTGCAACCATTTAAGCGTTGTCTAGATCCCCGACAAATAGGGATTCGCGTTAAGATCAAAAACAGCTACCAGAGAATCAAACCGCCAATGTCCTCCCGATCAGCCCCCTTTTTACGTATTTATACTTACTGGCAAAAGTTTCTACCTTGGCTCGAATCCTGCGCGATCGCAGCTTGGGGAATCACCCTAACTAAACTCTGGCTCTTTGGACAGCTATATCTCCTAATCCACCCTAACTACATTCCACTTACAGTGATCGCAGGATTAGGGCTACTTTTTGTCGGTGGGGCAGAGGCTTGGCGAGTTGCTAAACGTCGGCGTAGCTATACCAACAACCAGCAACACGTTAATCTCATCAAGCCATCCTTGAGTAGCAGTTTGCTTTTAATAGTGGCAGTTATTGCCCTATTCATCAATCCTCGCCCCTTTACTAGCGAAAAGGCGATTCATCGTGGCGTAATTGAAAATATTGCCGATGCTCGGACTATTCCAAAATCATTTCGTGCAAGTAACCGTCCTGAAGAACGCACACTTGTGGAATGGGTACGCACGATTAGTGCCTATCCTGAACCTGATGCTTACAAGGGTCAGAAAGTTAAAATTTCGGGTTTTGTTGTGCATTCTCCCGATCAGCCTGATAATATGATTTTGCTGACGAGATTCGTGATTACTTGTTGCGCTGCTGATGTTTATCCTGTAAGTTTACCTGTCAAGATTGCTGAAAGTCGTTCCAGTTATCCACCTGATCGCTGGTTGCAAATAGAAGGTCAAGTGGACGTAGAGACTACTAATGGTAAGCGCCAAGTTGTAATTGTGGCAAGGAATATTACAGCGATCGCTGAACCCAAGAATCCATATGATTACTAAGTAGCTCAACTTAATTAAAACCCAAACCGAGAGTTTTGTTCCGCCCGCATAGCGGGCGGAACAAAACTCTCGGTTTTTAGTTTACTTATGTCTAGCTACTTAAATAATTACTAAACAAGAGAAGTAGAATAAAATACCACTTCTCTTGTTATCCCTAGCATATTGGTAATTGTAAATGAGAAGGATATTCCATCCCATAAAAAATTTGTTGTATTGCTTCGACAAAATCACTTATAGTTGCTTCTGATGGCAGCTTTTTTGTATTGGAATGTCGCTCAATGATCGGGAAAGCAGAACTGGAAATAGCAATACCAATCCGATGTCCTTTGGCAAAATTTTGGCAAGTAGGACGAAGATCAATGAGATATTTATTAACTACGTCAGATTCAATCCATTCAGGCTCAGTCCATGAATTACGGAATTTTGTCCTTAAAACTCCCATTGAGACCAGCATTTGCCTACCATCGGGATATATATCTAAAAGCTTAATCACCCAATCAGTATCTGGAGCAGTAGTTGCGGCGTAGAGGATAAATTGGGGAATACCTGCGATCGCTAAATCTTCGTCAAGTTCATCGCTTTGATAAACCATAACATCCCAACGTTGATGGACATTGCGCTGATCGTAAAATCCATAATTTGTAGAGGGATTAGGATTGCGAGGATCGTAGACGTAGATGTCGGGTAATTGGTGATTGTTAATTGGTGATTGGGGGGTTAATTGTTTGTTGGAGGCAAGGTAGAGGTTTTGGATGATTGAGGATTGGGGGAATTCTGGGAGATCGAGCCAGTGATTTTTACCCATTAAGAAAAGTTGAATGGGAGAGCGATCGCTAATGCCGTTATCAATTTCTTTGAGCCAGAAATCAAACCAATCTATTTGTAATTGATCGATTTTAGAAACGGCATTTTCACCAAAATCAAGCTCACCAACTTTTGGCAACCAAGGCAAATGCTGCCAAGGCGCGACTATCAAATGTTGCGGCTTTTTAGTTGCGGATTTAGCTTGATGATAGGTATTAATCGTCGCCTCGATAAAAATATCTGCCCATCCTGCAATATGTAATGCTGGCAAGTCATAGCGATCGAAATAACTGAGAGGATTCAACTTTTGCCAATATTCATCATTAGCTTGCTGATTTCCAATCCAATCAAAAAAGAATTTTCCAAAATCACCAAAATCTGGATTCTTAAACAGTGCAATTTCGCTTAATGGCGCAGATTCTAACCATCTGGCAGATTGTTTTTGAGTTTCAAAAAGTTTTGTAGCTTGTGGTTCCTGTTTTAAGTACCATGCCCGATTTTGAGCAAGTTGCAACGCCCAATTGATGTCAAAATCTAGGCAAACTGCACCACCAAAATAGAACCAACCATGATATAAATCAGCCGTTGCCATACTTGGGCAAATGGTAACTAGTCCTTCGGGTTGCTGGACTGCGGCTTGAAACTGAGTCACGCCTTGATAGGAAAATCCATACATCCCTATCCTCCCATTACTGCCATCCAATTTCTTCGCGCACCATTCCACTGTATCAAATCCATCTTCATATTCATTGCGAAATGGATAGAACTCTCCATCAGAAGTACCGCAACCGCGCACATCTTGGATTACGACAATATAGCCTTGATGGGCATACCAACTGGGATGAGCATAGGTGCAAGTTGAAGCGATCGCCCGACCATAGGGCAAACGCATTAATAATACTGGTAAAGGCGTATTGACACCCTTGGGGCGATAAATATCGGCAGTTAAGTTACAGCGATCGCGCATCGGGATTTTTACCTGACGCTGTACATCAACTTTGAAATGGAAAGAAGTTAATTTAGGAGGCATGAATATTTAGTTCTGCTTATTAAGCCTGCTTAGTCCTGCCAATCAGGAAAAACTTTTCTAATTTCAATGAGCAGATCGTCAAGTTCTTCTAAAGCTTGGATTACATCAATACTCAAAGTACCCAAATTATCCTTGAGAGATAGTTGTACTAAGAGTTCGCGCTTAATGGTGATCGCGGCAAATCGTTCTTTTAATTTTTCAGGAGTAGACATAAATTAGAGTTAAATACAGCCTATTGAGGTTTTGAGTAGTACAGAAATATTTTTGAAAGTGCTACGAAGCGGCACTTTCAAAAATATTTCTGGGTTTTAAATAAGCGCAAAGCGCTGTATTTATCATCGTAAAGGTTTTAAGTTTTAACTTTGCCGTAGGCAAAATTAAAACCGCTATAAGCTGATCATACTTGAAAAATTAGTTGCTTAATAGCGCTTGTTGCCCAAACGGCTTCAAAATTTGCAGGACATCATACAAAGCACTACCACGTTTAAATTGTTAAAATACATCTGAATAATGCATATTGAGGATTGTCAAGTCTCATCACCTTTATAAATTGCGTATGGTCGCTGCTGATAATCATTTCAAATACAGCCTTTTCGGCATAAAGTGCAGCCATCTTGTATTGTGGTTTTCAAATGAGTTCGTATTCATTTGAAGATAAAAAACAGTCCTAGCATGGGTTTTGAGTTTTCATTTTGCCTACGGCAAAATGAAAACTGCAATAAGTGAGAATTTATGGTAAAGCCTCCAATACATTAAATTCCTCAAGTCTATCTTCAATTACCCCAATCCAGAATTTATCCTGTATCACTAAAATATCAGTCTGTCCTTTAGTAATTTCGCCATACTCTTCTTCTTCAATTTCGATAGACTCTTCAGCTTTAAGTAGCTCAACTTAATTAAAACCCCAAACCGAGAGTTTTGTTCCGCCCGCGTAGCGGGCGGAACAAAACTCTCGGTTTTTAGTTTACTTATGTCTAGCTGCTTAACTACAAAAAGAGGTGCATAAATTCTTGTAAGTTTTAATAGTAGTGATAAGACCACTATTTTGGTCTCTATTTATAATATCGGATATTTGGATAGATAGAAATAATAGCTTTTTACTTCATCTAATATATGATGATCGTGATCGCTAATTTTAGACAAATCTTCACTTCATTCCTAGAAGAATTTCTTGTCTTGTGTAAATTGCAAATTAAATCCTTTTTTAACTTCATAAAGATTTAATTTTGAAGCGTAGAGAGTCTGCACTATGATATTTCTGCATCTTATCGCAATTGTAGAAATAGATTAGGAATAGTCTTACTCTTAATTCAGGATTTTTTCAAAACTGCGATCAATTATGCTTTAGTAGTGATATCAGTAATTATTCGTTTGTTGGTTCTTAGCTGTTACATTAACAAATAAGCGATCGCTAAATCTAATCTCCTTATTTAAATGACTCCGTAAGGCATGATCCCAAAGAAATTGCTAAAAGATTGCAAACAATTGCCCCTCTTTCTGGGATTAGATGCAAGTATAGTCATTATGTCAATCTGTCCTAATTCTCAAAACATTCGCTAGGACGCTCCCATTGATTTAAATTCACTTTGTAGGAGCAGCACGATAGGGCAAAATCATCATGAAAATAAACAATAAACTAATTTCCATCGTCGTTATCATTGGATTGGTCATTGCTACTAGTATTTGGTATGGTCGCGACAATGGTTTGCTTCCAGTTGCCGCAGGCGATGAAGCTAAACTATATGACGGCTTATTCAACACGATCCTTGCGATCGCAGTTGGATTTTTCCTCATCGTTGAGGGAGTCCTGCTATATTCGATCATAAAATTTCGGAAGCGCAAAGGCGATGAAACTGATGGCCCTGCAATTCACGAAAACTTACCTCTCGAAATAGCTTGGACAGCAATTCCCACGATAATTGTTATGTGGGTAGCTATTTATAGTTTCGATGTCTATACCGCTATGCAGGGTACTCAAGATTTAGGCAGCATGGCTCACGGTGGAATGATCCATACAGTCGCGCATCATACCGCCAATCATGAAAGTGGGGGGATACATATTCCTAAAGCAACAATAGCCTCCTCAAATTCTTTAAATAATGAGGGAAACGATGGCATGATGATGGCAGGTGTAATCCCTTCAGAAGATACTGATGTTATATCAATTAACGTTAGTGCTATGCAGTTTGCATGGATTTTTAACTACACCGATGAAATTGCTACTGCGGAACTACATGTTCCAGTCGGCAAAAAAATTCGCCTCAATATGAATGCTGTTGATGTCCTCCACGCATTTTGGGTTCCTCAACTACGCATCAAACAGGATGTCATTCCCGGACGTGAAACCTATCTAGAATTTACTCCTCGAGTCGTTGGCGAATATCCAGTCGTCTGTGCTGAGTTGTGCGGATCCTATCACGGTGGTATGCGTACCACGATGGTAATCGATACTCCTGAAGACTATGCCAAGTGGCTCAAAGAACAGCAAGAAATCGCTAGCAATAACCCTGAAGAGATCGTTGCCTCAAGACCCGCTTCGCAAATGACAGAGCAAGAATATCTTGCAGGCAAGGTCGCACTAATGGGCATGACAAGTAAAAAATAAAAATAAAAAGGCAAAAGTAATAAAGCTAAGAGCCAAAAGCTAATCCAAAAACCCCAATTACCTATTTCCTATTCCTCTATGACTCAAACTCTTACTCCAACTCAAAGTTCGAGCGCAGGGGCTGAACCCCAAAAGACTCCTTGGTGGGAGTTCTTTACCTTTAGCGTCGATCACAAAGTAATTGGAATTCAATATCTCGTTACTTCATTCATGTTTTATTTGATTGGTGGGGCGCTTGCCTCGGCGGTGCGCGTGGAACTTGCGACACCTGACTCCGATCTCGTTGATCCCGCTTTTTACAACAGCCTGTTTACGATGCATGGTACGGTGATGATCTTTTTGTGGATCGTGCCTGCGGTGACGGGCGGTTTTGGCAATTATCTTGTTCCTCTAATGATTGGGGCGCGTGATATGGCTTTCCCTCGTCTGAATGCGATCGCCTTTTGGTTGACGATCCCCGCAGGACTCTTGCTAATGTCGAGCTTCTTTGTGGGACCCGCATCCACAGGTTGGACAGCTTATCCCCCCTTAAGCATTTTGACCAATGAGCATGTTGGGCAAGTGATTTGGATCCTCAGTATCATTCTGATTGGTACTTCATCAATTTTGGCAGCAGTGAATTTCATTGTCACCATTTGGTCAATGCGTATGAAAGGCATGGATTTGTTCAGTATGCCCCTTTTCTGTTGGGCAATGATGGCAACCTCTGTCTTAGCTCTCCTAGCAACACCAGTTTTAGCTGGAGCATTGATCTTACTGGGCTTTGACTTACTAATTGGGACAAACTTTTTTAATCCCACAGGGGGCGGCGATCCTGTCGTATATCAGCACCTATTCTGGTTTTACTCTCATCCTGCTGTTTATGTGATGATCCTACCTGTATTTGGCATAATTTCAGAAGTGATCCCACCACATAGCCGCAAGCCAATTTTTGGCTACAAGGCGATCGCCTACTCTAGTATGATGATTTGCGCCTTAGGCTTATTTGTGTGGGCGCACCATATGTTTACCAGTGGTACTCCTGACTGGTTGCGCGTATTCTTCATGGTGGCGACTTTGCTGGTAGCCGTGCCCACAGGGATCAAGGTATTTAGCTGGATCGCAACACTGTGGGGCGGAAAGTTGCGTTTAGATAGTCCCTTGCTCTTTGCAATGGGTTTCATCTCTACCTTCTTAATCGGCGGTTTGAGCGGCGTTATGCTTGGTTCGGCTCCCGTTGATATCCATGTGCATGACACATATTTTGTTGTGGCTCACTTCCATTATGTCCTCTTTGGTGGCAGTGTATTTGGCATTTACGCAGGTCTGTATCACTGGTTCCCCAAGATGACTGGACGGATGTTAAATGAATTTTGGGGAAAGATCCATTTTGTGCTGACGTTTATAGGAATGCACTTAACCTTTGGTCCAATGCATATCCTTGGTTTGCAAGGAATGCCTCGTCGTGTTGCCCAATATGATCCACAATTTGCACCAATTAATGTGATCTGTACCATTGGCGCTTTTATTTTAGCGATTTCCACAATTCCCTTTGTGATCAATGCAGCTTACAGTTGGTTTAAGGGTGAGCAATCTCCAGATAATCCTTGGAATGCCCTAACCCTAGAGTGGACAACCTCTTCTCCTCCAATTCCTCATAATTGGGTTGGTGATCCTGTTTTGGCAACAGGTCCTTATGATTACGGCGAAGAATATCAGGAAGATCGTCAAGAGGTGATCGCTTAGTTTTTCCATTAGCATAGTTGAAGCAATGTTTTAGCTATCTAATTAGTATTTTTAGTCCAAATTATCCAAACATTTACCTATGCAGGGATCAATCACTACTACCACGAACATCTCCGAAGATGAAATTCATGCGCATGAGTCAACTGGTCACGCTGAACATCCTGACTTACGAGTTTTTGGATTAATTGTTTTCCTAATTTCGGAGGGAATGCTCTTTTTTGGATTGTTCGCTGCCTATTTGACCTTTCGCTCTGTCGCAACCTCTTGGCCGCCCGAAGGTACACCTGAACTCGAACTTCTCTTGCCTGGAATTAACACAATTATTCTGGTATCGAGTAGTTTTGTGATTCACCAAGCTGATAGTGCGATCAAAGAGAATAAGGTTAGATCTGCTCAGCTATGGTTTCTCGCTACCTTCATCATGGGAGCAATCTTCATTGCTGGACAAATATATGAATATCAGCATTTAGAGTTTGGGCTAACCACTAACCTATTTGCTAGTACTTTTTATGTACTGACAGGATTTCATGGGTTTCACGTTATAGTTGGCTTGACCTTCATTGCCTCGGTGCTAGTGCGATCGCTGAAAGTGGGACATTACAGCAGTAACAGTCACTTTGGAATAGAAGCCGCCTCTATCTACTGGCACTTTGTCGATATTGTCTGGATCATTCTATTTTTATTACTTTATATTCTTTAGTCTTTAAGTAGATCGGCATAATTAAAACTCAAAACAAGAGCCTTGGTCATCTGCTAATCTGGAGACAGAAGCTTCTTTTTTTAAGTTATTTATGCATAACTACTTAACGTTAGTTCGATTTAAGCTGGCAAATTTTTTAAAGCCCAAAAGTAAAAGCCTTGCTTAGCAAGGCTTTTACTTTTGGGCTTTGAGAGAGAGGGTTTGCGTAGCAAACTCTCTCTCAAAGCCTGTTTCAAATTATCCCGAACTCGCGTATTTTTAGGTTTGTGGAAGCGCATTTGCGTTTCCACAAACTATTTAAGATTGCTATATGCGGACTATATTCTTAAGGGATGTTAGCAAGTACGAAAAAACTTAGAGTGATTAAAAATTGCTTAGCGCTCTTTTTAATTACTTTTCTAGTTTAAAAGAAGAAATAAAACGATCAACATCTGTAGTTGCTAGCTTATCTTTGGCTCCTAGAGCAAATACCTGATAGAGGCGATTGTCTGCGAGGCAGAATCTACCCTTCATTGCCACATCTGTGGTTTTAATCTTACCGATCGCTTCAAAATCTCGACAAGGCACATCACCAAGGGCTGATTCCTTCTCCACCTTAATTTCTCCCTTGAGATTACCAACTGAGCCTTTTACAGAATCCGCTAGACCTTTTTGGACATCGGCAGGGTTGGCAATTTTATTGGGGAAATCCGCATAGCCTACAAAATAACCTGAATCATTGGCTTCAGCAATTACCATATTGAGCTTGATTGTCCCCACATCAGTTGTTTGGTCTTGAGATTGCTCCTGTGGCTTGCTAGGTAACTGTATACTAAATTTCCCAGCCGCAGATTTGTAGTCTTGCCAACCCTCCGATTTAGGTGTTGTAGCCTTTTCTGTAGCTTTAGCGCTTGAGGTTGTAGATTCTTTGGGGCTTTCTATCGGATTTTCATTTGGCTTTTCAGAGGATGTTGCTGTAGGTGATGCCGCTTTGTTGGGAGTCGCATTATCAACTACAGGTGTAGGGGCATTACAAGCACTAACCGCAAATAAGACTAAACCAGCAGCAAGGGAAATATACTTTTTCATATCTAATTTAAGCTATGAACTTTGATTTGGGGACAAGCATAAAGCTCGTTAGCTACTATATCGCGCCTTGAAGTCGTATTGCAGGAAATTAATAACTCATCCTAATCCCTCTTTAGTCAAGAATTGGTGGTGCGGGACTTTGCCCCGCACCACCAATTCTTGACTTTATATGTAGTTAGACATAAGTAAACTAAAAAACCTATAGTTTTGTTCCGCCCGTGTAGCGAGCGGAACAAAACTCTGGTTTGGGTTTTAATTAAGTTGAGCTACTTAGTATCTATATCTATTGATTGAGAAGGGATTAATCATCTTAGTTAGCCTATAATGATTTAAGAAAGTTGTTTGCTCAAACCTATTTTCGATTCGACAAATGATCGCATGGCTATCCAACTACAGAACTTTGTGCAGTGGGGTTTAGCTAAGGCTGCCGAAGGCGACTGGCATGCAGCTCAACATAGCTATGATCAAGCTCTATGGATTAATCCTCGCTATGTCGATGCCTATATGGCAAGGGGCATGAATTATTTGCAGAAAGGGGATTTCGATCAAGCGTTGGCGGATTTCAACCAAGTTTTACAACTGGAGCCGATGTTATCGGCGGGCTATTATAATCGCGGATGCACTTACTATGCCCAACAACAAGTTGAGTTGTCCCTTGATGATTTTCGGCAAGCGATCTCTTTAGATTCTCAATTTCTACCAGCCCACCAAAAGTTAGCAGAGGTTCTGAATAGCACGGGACGCTATCCAGAAGCTATTTTAGCCTATAGAGATTGGTTATCCATAGTAGGAGAATCGGCAGAGATTTATCATAATTTGGCGATCGCTTATCGCCATTCAGGGCAATTAAGTGAAGCAGCGCAATGCTTTCAGATTGCTTTAAAAATTGATCCTGAATATATACCTGCCCGTGAAGGGATGCTCTTGTTGTATCGAGAAAATATTCAGAGTTGGCATTACTGGATGATGAATGATACGGCGCGTAATTTACCCTATCAAGAAGCGATCGCTCGCTATGTCACTTCTGAGACTCTTGTATTGGAAATTGGTACAGGTTCGGGACTCTTAGCTATGATGGCAGCGAAGGCAGGCGCAAAGCAGGTGATTACCTGTGAATCCGAAGATCTAATTGCGGCTCAGGCAAAACAAATTATCAAAACCAATGGTTATCAAGTCCAAATTCAGGTCATAAATAAACTGTCCCATGATTTAGTTATTCCTCATGACTTGCCAGAACCTGCGGATATTTTGATCACAGAAATATTTGGAGCTTGGTTGCCGTCAGAGGGAGCTTTTGATGCGATTACCCACGCTACAAAGCATCTACTCAAACCCAATGCCAAAGTAATACCTTCAGGCGCAAATCTCTATTTGATGGCGATCGAATGTTCTGAATTACATCAACGCTATTGGGTAGATCAGTCGCTTGGTTTCGACCTCACTGGTTTTAACGAGTTTCAATATCCTAGACCTGCTTTTATGGGACAGATTGATCAGCATATCTATCGCCCCCTCTCCGATTCTTACTGTTTTGCCCAACTTGACTTTGGTAGTGGACAGATGAAATTAACTGATCAGGTGGTTGATGTCCCTGTTGTTGCTGATGGAAGGCTTCATGGCGTTTGTACTTGGTTTGATCTGCTAATCGATGACACAGTGATGTTGACAACGGGACCACTGGGAGATGTGGGAAGGAGATCGCGTTCTTGGGGGCAACTAACCGCGATGATTTTTCCATCTCTTTGCGTAAAAAACGATGAGATTCTCAAGTTACAACTCTTGCCTTCTCTGAATATGGTAGAAGTGATCGCTCAAATTCAGACTTAAAACCTAGCAAAATTTTTGAAACAGAGGCTTTGTCTCTGTTTCAAAAATTTCTCCATAAATGAGAAAAGAGAGTTGCAAAGCAACTCTCTTTTCTCATTTATGGCTCTTCATCATAATCGAGATTTTGATGCTCACTACGGCGCGACTCTCGGCGATAGCGCTTTTTGAGTAGCCTTGGTTCTTGCTGTTGCTTACCATCACTAGCATCTTTTACCTTAACGGAGTCATCAGCATTTGCCGTGTTTTTGAGCTTTTGTTGATAGGCGATCGCCTCTTCGAGATAGGTGAGGTAATGCTCGTAACGCTCCCAATCTCCACGTACTAAGCAATTCGGTTCATCACGACGATGTAAACAATTATTAAAATGACAGAGTTCACCCGCAGTTAAGCGCTGCTTAGCTTCAGGGAAATAGTCAGCCAATTCCGTAGGAATTACAGTGAGATTTGGGTGCATAAATCCTGGGGTATCCGCAAGATATCCACCCGCAGGTAAAGCAAACAGTTCTACATGGCGGGTCGTATGTCGCCCATGCCCTAAACGCTGAGAAACTTCACCAACGCGAACTTGTAAATTGGGAATTAATTGATTAATCAAGCTGGATTTACCAACCCCTGACAGCCCTGCAACCACAGTTACGCCAGTTCGTAAATATTGTCCTAATTCAGCAATTCCTTCTTGGGTATAGGTACTAATTGCTACGGGTGGGTAGCCCCAAGACTTGAAGCGATCACGCCATGTCAGCCAAAGTTCATCACTGATTAGATCCCTCTTATTTAGGCAAAGCAAAACCTCGACCTGAGTGCTTTCAGCTTTTACTAAGAATCGACTCACTTGATGCGGATCTAAGCTCGGTTCTGCAAGAGCAAATACTAACAAAATGCGATCAACATTTGCCACAGTTGGTCGATCTAGCAAATTGCGCCTTATAGCTACCTCTGAGATAGCTCCTCGTTTACCATGCCAATCTGGTTCCTCGATTGTGATGCGATCGCCTACACAGATCTGCTGTCCAATTTTTTTAAGCCTTGCACGTCTGGTACAGAGCAATTCATCAATTATTTGGCTAGATGGTTGTGCAAATTCATCTAGTAAGTCCAAACGAAATGAGCGATCCAACCTGACCCGATAAAAATTGGCTTGTACAGCCAAAACTGTACCTGTTAGAGCCAACATAAAAATACTTGCATCATGTTTTTTGGACAGTTAGTACAAAAAAGCGATCACGCCCTTCGATGCCTTTGACCTGATGTCCGTCAGAGATGAGGCTATTGGGAACCTGCTCAATTGGCTCACCACCATCAAGCAAAACTTCTAGCAACTGGCCAGACTCTAATTTTTCTAAATGTAATTTGGCACGGACGAAACTAAGGGGACAGGGTACACCACGTAAATCGATAGATTGATTTGCCTGTATACACATAATATATCTAAATGAATCATGAGATAAGTATTATAAATCTTAAAAGTCTTTGTTTGTAAAACTTTTTAAAATTTTAAGACTTATTTTTGATTACCGAACTTTACAAGACCTTCTAAAATTATCAGGCTTATTTTTGATTGCCGAATATACCACCTAGAATATCGCCTATACCACCTTTAGCAGCATTACCGAATTGCCTTTCCTTAAGCTTTTCCAGTACTTCACGCTCTTCGCCGCTAATTTTGGTCGGGATATCGATTTTGACCCTGATTAAATGATCGCCACGAGCGACGGGATTGCCTAATTTCGGAACACCTAAACCTTCTAAAGTTAGTACCGTATCAGGTTGTGTACCTGCGGGAATTGTGAGTGGTTTCTTGCCATCAACTGTATTAATGGCAATTTTGTCACCAAGGATCGCTTGGAGATAGCTAATCTTAATTTCCGAGAGAATATTTATGCCTTCACGTTCAAACTCATTGTCAGCTTGAACAAACAGGTAGACATAGAGATCACCCGAAGGTCCACCACGTTGTCCTGCATCACCTTCATTAGAAACACGTAGTCGCGTACCGCTATCAACACCTGCGGGTATGGTAATCTTTAGCTTCTTTGTAACTTGGTTGAGCCCTAAACCATTGCAATTTTCGCACTTGTCCTCAATGGTTTGCCCAGTTCCATTACAGGTAGGACAGGTCGAAACTTGGGTAAAACTACCAAAAGGCGTGCGTGTAGCTCGACGAACTTGACCAGTACCGCTACAGGTTCCGCAAGTACGAGGTCTAGTTCCTGGTTTTGCTCCTGAGCCACTACAGGTAGCACAGGTTTCCAAATGAGAAATTTTGATCTGCTTTTCACCGCCAAAGATGGCTTCACGAAACTCTAACTTTAAGTCGAAACGTAAATCTTCACCGCGGGTTGGTCCACTGCGACGGCGAGCTTGCTGTTGCCCCGTGTTAGAAAAGCCACTAAAGAAGCTTTCAAAGATATCAGCAAATCCACCCATATCACCCATATCAGGAGCGCCACCGCCTCCCGATACGCCAGCTTCGCCAAATCGATCATAACGCGCACGAGTTTCAGTCTCTGAGAGAACTTCGTAAGCACGGTTAATTTCTTTAAATCGTTCATCTGCCCCTGGTTCTTTGTTGACATCGGGGTGATATTTTCGAGCTAAACGTCGATATGCTCGTTTGATTTCCTCTTTGTCAGTATTGCGATCGACTCCGAGAATTTCGTAATAATCACGCGCCATAGGGGGTTTCTCTGTCGCCTAAAGGATTCATAGACAATTATTTTAATTTAACCTAGCACTTATCTTTTATTTGTAGATTTTGTAGTAAGTACGTTTTACCGCACATCTGTAGTTTTTAGCTGTTAGCTGTTAGCCTTTAGCTCAGTCTATTTGCATGACTCTAAATTAGTTCGTATTTTTGTTAAGAACAGTATTTTGGAGGCTAGCCAGAAACTAAGCTTCAATTAAATCTTAATTAAAAAAAGCTAAAAACTTATTGCTAGTATTTCTATGGCTTAGTCTTGACGCTAACATTACCATTAACTAACGTCTGACAGGCAAGACGATAGTTGGCAGGCTTGTTTTTGAGCTTTTTATTTTCAAAGTCGGTTTTAGGGGAGAGGTTTTCTAGCCCGTCCACAATCTCGACAACACAGGTAGCACATTGACCATAACCATTACAGTTAGTGAGCTTCGCAACAAATTTGTAGATATCAATATTGTTCTCGAGAGCCTTGATGCGTAGGTTTGAGCCATCCATGACGATTGCTTCCTTACTTTCATTCACAAACGTAATGTTTGCCATAGCTAGGTATTAATTCTTTGTTAATATTTGTTACTTAGCTAGTATCTTATGAAGTGGTCGCTTATTGCAATCTAACTAAAAACGTATAAACCCAAAGATGAGATGATAGCGTTTGGTATAAAATAGTTTACATGTCTACAATTCCTTCATCTTCAGACGTTAAAGCTCTTGCCGAAGATTTGTATAATCTAGTTGAACATCTGGAATCAACTGAACATGGGGAGCTAATTTATAGCGCTTTAAAAGTGATCGCCCAACTTAGTCAGACCGATGCCGAGCGTCTCGACTGGAAAATTTTGACGGGTTCCTTGCAGGACATGCAAAAAGCGATCGCCATGTTTTACCCCTATCGTTTTAATCGCAAGGTGAGTATTTTTGGCTCCGCTCGTACCCATGCCAATGCCTCAGAATATCGCCAAGCCTATGAGTTTGCAGAAAGGATTACCAAGCAAGGTTTTATGGTAATTACTGGCGCTGGTGGTGGGATCATGTCGGCAGGAAATGCAGGTGCTGGCAAAAATTCCTTTGGATTAAATATCAGCTTGCCCTTTGAGCAGACCAGTAACGGCTTTGTACCTGAAGACTCTCGTCTAGTTAAGTTTCGCTACTTCTTTACACGCAAGTTATATTTTGTGAAAGAAAGTGATGCGATCGCGCTTTTCCCTGGAGGCTTTGGCACACAGGATGAATTTTTTGAATGTTTAACGCTTTGCCAAACGGGTCGTACCACTCCTCGTCCAATGGTATTAATGGATAAAAAAGGTGGTGATTATTGGCAGCAGTGGGATGTTTTTGTCCAACAACAATTGATTGAACGGGGATTAATAGTCAAGGAAGATCGAAGCCTCTACAAAATCACTGACGACATTGATGAAGCTTGTCAGTATATTTCCTCATTCTACAGTATTTATCATTCCTCTAGATGGGTTGGTGATTTATTTGTAATTCGCTTAAATTGCGATATTACTGACGAGCATCTAGATCGCCTTAATGATAGCTTTGACGATATTTTAATCAAGGGCAAAATTGAGCGGAGTCATGCTCTTCCCAAAGAAGCTAATGATCCGCACATTATCAAACTGCCTCGTTTAACGATGTATTTTAATCAGCATGGCTTTGGACGATTGCAGGAGTTGATCTCGGCAATTAATGATACCTGTGATAGCGGCAATCCGATAATTTGTCATCCTGAGCAGCGTTAATCAAAAGTAAATTAAGCAGACCTATTTAAACGAATTTTTGCTTTTAGCCCACAATTTATTGCAGAGCTTGATTACTATAAAATGGTAGACATAGCTTTCAGAGCCAATCAGTACAACAATAATCTAGGACAGGCATATCATGAGAGGCGGTATCCGCATCGGCAGTATTTACGGCATTTCACTATATATTGACCCATCATGGTTTCTGATACTGAGCATTTTGGCTGTGTTATTAGGAAATGCCTATGCGAAGTTATCGCCATCCTTTTCCCTAGGCTATGGTGCGATTACTGCTATCCTCTTTTTTCTATCGATCGCTCTGAATAAAATTGCCCACGGGCTCATGGCTAAAGCTAGGGGAGTTGCTATAAATTCCATTAATATTCAGTTTATGGGGGCTGCAAATAACGTTGAGCGGGAATCTCAAGATCCATTTTCCGTATTTAGTATTGCGATTTCAGGACCTCTAACCAGTTTAGTTTTAAGTGCGATCGGCTTTACAGTTACTTGGCTAATTGCAGGGGATGCGATTTTATCGAGTAACCCGAAGTTGATCGAAGCTTTATCTGCTAGTATTGGTGCGTTACGCACTATTTGGACGATTATTAGTCTCTATTTTGCTCAAATCAATCTTTTTATTGGCATATTTAGCCTAATTCCTGCGCTCCCTTTTGAAGGGGGACATATTCTCAAGGCTGCCATTTGGAAATTAACGGGCGATCGCTTTGCAGGAATTAGATGGGCTGCTCGCTCAGGACAATTTTTTGGCATCTTGATAATGATTTTGGGCGGGATCATCTTGACTAGTAACTTGGGTGGACTCTTCTTAATCGTTCTCGGCTGGTTTATGTTTGGTAGTGCAGGTGGATATCTTTATCTAAATAACTTGCAACAGGCTCTTTTAGATCTCAATGCTGAAGCCGCAATGACAAGAGATTTTCGCTTGGTAGATGCTGATATTTCCTTGCGAGATTTTGCAGACAAGTTTATCTTGATGGAAGATAAGGATGCGAATCCGATCTATGTGGCTTCAGCAAATGGACGTGATCGCGGTTTGGTATCAGCTGAGCAGATTCGTCATATCGATAGCCATGAGTGGCCATCACGATCTCTCCAAGCCCTAGTTAAGCCATTCGATGAGATTGATACGGTCGAACTTAAAGACCAAATTCATAAAGTCATCAGTCTGCTTGAGCAAAAACAACTGCGCTATGTGATTGTGCGATCGCCAGTCGGCTCGGTGGCAGGGGTAATTGATCGTGGCGATATTATCAAGGCTCTAGATAGCAAATTGCTGTGGCGGATTCCTTCTGAATATATTAAACAAATTAAAGCCGATGGGAAATTTCCTCCGAACTTTCGGTTAGTGGAAATTTGCGAACAGTTAAATCAGAATAATCAATAATTAGTCTCAAACTTGTGTCCCTTGATATAAATCGCTTACAGCAAGCCTTGAGTGTCGAGGCGGAAAGAGGCTTTTCAAATTTGCAGGGAAAGCAATTTTTGTTTGCTGATTTTTTGAAAGTAAGTTTACAAGAGGATTTGCCTGATGATTGGGAAATGAGCGATCGCCTCCAAGCACAGACCCTTGCTCATCAATACGCTCAGTACCATGATTTACCCCTAGGACGGAGGCAGCATCTAGTTGCCGAGACAAGGCGCTTACTTTATGAAGTGCGTCGTCGGGAACTGGCGGAGACTAATGCAGTTTCTAAGCAGAAGAGACCTAAAACGGCAGCGATCGCAACGACGGAACCCAAAGCCGTTAAAAAATTGACTCCCGAAATCGAACTAAAAGATGTCGAGGGGGTTGGTTCATTTATGGCAGCAAGGTTTAAGCTGCTCGATTTGTATACTGTACGTGATGTACTAAGTTACTATCCTCGCGATCATATTGACTATGCGCGACAAATTCCCATTCGCGAACTGAAAGATGGGGATACAGTTACGGTCATCGGTACTGTCAAGAAATTTAATTGCTTTACTAGTCCCAAAAATCCCAATCTTACAATTGTAGAAATTATTCTGCGTGACTATACAGGACAAATCAAATTAAGCCGTTTCTGGACAGGTAAGCGCTATGCCAATCGTGGTTGGCAAGAAACCCAGAAAAAGCTCTATCCCCAAGGTTGCACGATCGCAGCTTCAGGTATGGTTAAACAGAGCAAATATGGCTTGACCCTAGAGAATTATGAAGTAGAAGTTCTCGAACATACTCAAGATACGATTCAGTCGAAAACCGTTGGTCGCGTCGTGCCAGTCTATCCGCTTACAGAAGGAATTACTCCTGAATCCATCCGTCGCCTTGTCGCACAATGTTTACCAGCAGTATCGCAAATTTCTGATCCGATGCCTGAACGCTTTTTACAGGATTATCAGATGATGCCCTTGTCAGAAGCGATCGCCCAAGTGCATTACCCAGATAGTAGCGAAATGCTGGAACAAGCTGTAATTCGCCTAACCTTTGATAAGTATTTTTATCGCCGACTTGTGTCTCTCTATCGGCGGCAACAACAAAAAGCAATCCATTTCGTGCCGCAGAGCAATGCGATCGCTCAACTCGAAAAAATTCTACCCTTTGAGTTAACCAATGCTCAAAAGCGAGTTGTCACCGAAATTCGCGCTGATCTCCAAGGTCAAACACCGATGAACCGACTAGTGCAGGGAGATGTTGGTTCAGGTAAAACGATTGTAGCGGTATATGCACTTTTAACGGCGATCGAGGCAGGTTATCAGACAGCGCTGATGGCTCCTACGGAAGTTCTCACGGAGCAACATTATCGCAAGATTGTGGAATGGTTTATGCAGCTAAATCTGCCCGTAGAAATTCTCACGGGTTCCACCAAAACTGCCAAGCGACGCGAGATTTTACGGCAATTGGAAACAGGGGAATTACCGCTAGTGATTGGAACCCATGCTTTAATTCAAGATGGGGTGAACTTTGCAAGATTAGGCTTAGCGGTTATCGACGAGCAGCATCGTTTTGGCAGAGATCAGCGATCGCGACTTTTACAAAAGGGCAATGATCCCCATGTCCTGATCATGACGGCAACTCCAATTCCACGAACTCTATATCTAACGAATTCTGAAATCGAAGTTAGCATCATTGACGAACTTCCTCCCGGACGCAAACCAATTCAAACAGTTCTACTCAAACCTTCACAGCGCAAAGATGCCTATGATCTGATTAAGCGGGAAATTGCTCAAGGAAGGCAGGTCTATATAGTGTTGCCGTTAGTGGAAGAGTCGGAGAAAATGGAAGATATTAAGGCAGCTACGCAAGAACGGGAACATTTACAGAATGTGGTTTTCCCTCACTTCCAAATTGGATTATTACATGGGCAAATGACTTCAACAGAAAAGGATGAAGCGATTAACACTTTCCGTCGAGGCGACACTCAAATTCTAGTTGCCACAACCGTTGTGGAAGTTGGGGTCGATATTCCTAATGCTTCTGTAATGTTAATCGAACATGCTGATCGCTTTGGTTTAGCCCAGTTACATCAACTACGGGGCAGAGTCGGACGAGGTTCATCCCAATCCTATTGCCTCTTACTGAGTAGTTCCAAATCACAAACCGCCCAAGAGCGTTTACAGGTTCTAGAACAATCGCAGGATGGATTTTTTATTGCTGAGAGAGATTTCCAGATGCGTGGCAAGGGCAAGGACGAAGGGACAGAACAATCGGGTCATGCAGGTTTCTCTATTGAGGATCGCTTGCCCGATGAGGCAGCCCGTCAAGAGATTTTCCAAATTGCCCGTGAAGCCGCCGAACGTATTATCAAAAAAGATCCTACTTTAGAACATTTCCCTGCTCTGAAAGCCGAATTTGAAATGCACTATCAGCGCTTACAAGGCGGTGCAATCTTTACCTAAAATCCTAAAATCTAAAGGGTTAGAGCAAAATGATTACCACTAAACTTACTTTTAATCGTCAGTATTTCTATTTGACGATTTTACGCTTTCTCGTAGAAATGATGATCGCAGTTTTCGTCGATGATCAATTTATTCGTCCACTTGTTGGTGATGTATTAAGTAGCTAGACATAAGTAAACTAAAAACCGATATTTTTGTCCTGCCCGCTACGCGGGCGGAACAAAACTCTGTTTGGGTTTTAATTAAGTTGAGCTACTTAATACTTTGACATCAGAATAAGCGAGAAGTTAGTAATAAGATCGTCAGACCTAATAGCACGAGAATGGAACTAAAGATATTATTCCAAAACTGGTGATAGCTGATTAGCGAGGCTCTATGCTTAGGGCTATCCTGCATAATCGGCTGTAAAGTGGATAGATCAATAATGGGAAACTTACCACGACGAAACCAACCAGAAGCTAGTACCGAGCGATCGCATAGCAACTCTAAATTCTTAATAGTATTGGAAGGATCAATAATCCATTGACGGAAATTGGGAATGTAGTTTAGGAAAGCTAATCCTCCTTGATCTTCTAAACGTAATGAATAGCCGATGTAAAACTCATCAGTTCCATATCCCAATAATTCCCCTGGAATTTGTACAGGTGCACCTTGAACATAGCTAGCATAGGGATCGATCAATAAACTCACCAGATCTGTATCAGCAACTTTCCGAAAATCTGGATAGCGGAGGCTCCCTTGAAACATAAAGCCTAAGCCTAAACCAATTAATGAGAAACTCAGTAATAACCATCGATTAAAGAGTTGATATAACAACATGGAAGCAATGATGGCGATCGCTACACCGATAAATGGAGAAATCTGAATGAACAAATCGCGCCAAAAGTTTTGATATAGCCGCTTTTTATTCAATTTTTTCTCTTCCTTCAATAATTCTGCAAAATCATATTCCGTGAGTAGTCCTAATTGTTTGGAATAGCCTGACAGAAATCTTAGACGCTTGCCAACTAAGGGATGGGTGGAATGGACTTCTAGCCAACGTCTCCAAGGATTGAATAGTTCCCAAAGAAATACGCGGTAAGGATCTTGATCTGTTTGTCCTGCGTGGGCAATTTCCATTGCTAGCCCAATCGCCGTCATCGTTTGGCGATCGCAAATCCCCAATGCTCGCGTCGATTCTAAAAGACGATTAGTGGGCATGGCAGGTTGATTGTAAGGCAACATTTGCCTTGCCATTTTAGGTAAGGCGCGGGCGAGGGCATTAGGATTTCCCGTCATCTCTGCGGCAAAGCGATCGCTGACAATCGTACTGGCATGGGAGAGCCAAACCAACAAATAATTACTGAGGCAGTAGAACACATTCGCAAAAGTTGCCGCAATTTGCCAGATTTGCTTAGCACTTTTAGCACGATAGCTTTGGCGGCTGAGCAATACATAGAGGTAATAGAGAACTTGGACAGGTGCAGAAATAAAGGTCAGTACGGAAAAACTTTTATTACGAATTCGCCCTAATTGATAGGCATAAACTGTGGCAATTTCATCATCATCGAGACACTCAAATAGACCGCGACTCACGACAATGCGTGCAGAATTAGAAATTACCCCATAAGTAAAGGCAACAGGTGCATCATCTTCAATCCATCCTAAACGCGGTACGAAAATATTATATTTCTCACAAAAATTCTCAATGATTTCCACAGCCTCAGGACTTTTTTCATCCAAATCTGCTAGCGTAATCCATTGAATACGGTGATACTGTTTCTGAGTGATATCAATAATCCATGGCGACATGAAAAATAGCAAAATGCTAACTACGAAAGTCACTATTGAAATAGTCGTTAACCAAGCATTCGTAAAGGTAGTGGTAAAAATCAGGGAAATTCCATAGCCAATTAAGAATTGTAAGCCAATGATTGCGAGGATTGTAAATAGAATTGAGGCAATAAGAAAATATGTATAAAGAGATGGGAGTGCTAGGGTGACATTTTTTTTACGATAGCGGCGAGGTGCAGACTTGATCACCGAGGCAACATCTTCATTCCGCCTAATACGATCATCGAGTGGCTCATCAAGAGATGCTCGCAGAGTAACTAGGGATTTTTGCGCCCATTGTTGTAGCTGTGGGTCAGCATAGGTCTCTAATTGTTCACAAATTGAGATCGCTTTATCCGCACGTCCTGTTTTTTTGTATGCCGAAACGAGCCAAATCTGAGATTGCACGTAGTCTTTGGACGTGGGATCTGCACAACCTTGGCTATATTCAGTCAAGATGGCAATCGCTTCAGTATAGTGTTTTCGCAACAATGCCTCTTTACCAGCTTTTAGTGACATCGTTTCGCCTCAATCTCGCAACTTTAAAGTTTATTTTGACATTTACCGAGCCTGATTAACTACCAAATAGCTATGCGTAGGTAACGTTAAAAACCTAGAAACGTGGGTTGCCTTTTATGTGATATATGGGCGAACTACGTTTATGGAATTTTTAATTATAATGAACTAATTAGAGTGTTAAAAAAACGATTATTTGTGGATTAGCAAACGTCCTCACAAATAATCTTTACAGCACATTATGCAATAAATCCTCCTTAGGAATGAACTAATTATTCATTGGCTCCATACGTCAATTTGGCAACAATAGAGATTTTTAAGGTAACTATATTTACAGAATTTAATATTTAGATTACCACAATTGGGTTAGCAATTAGCTCATATTGATTGCTTTAATTGCCAATAAATAATTAGGAGGAGTCTATGTCTAATATACCAACTGGTGGTCAAATGTGCTGGAAGCGTGAAGATGGTGAGCCTGTCTTGCACTTGCGTCATAGTCCATTAGAACAATGGCGCAACTACGAAGAATTTCCTGAATATGCTTTACAAGATCCCGATGGATTTTCTAAAGGCATCACAACATTTAGAGCATTACTAAAGAGAGACTGGGTCTCGATTAAGTCATAAACTTTTAGAGAGAGATGCTAAGTGACTCTCTCTAAAATTAGGGACTTGCCATTAATTAAAGTAAAGTGACTGTGGCTTCGACTTCACTCAGCCAACGTTAGCTAAGCGAAGTCGAAGCTAGATAACATTGGTGGGACATTATCCGCAAAAGCTTTATTCATCCCAGTCCTTCCACTCCACTTGATTAATTTCCAAATAAGCATCTACGGCTTGTCCAATTGTGGGGAAAAAGTTTTCTTTGCCTAAGGTGTTAAACAGTCCATAGCGCTTGAGACGATCCTTAGTCGGTCCTTTCATTTCCGCAAAACATAACTCGATTCCTGCTTGACATAGAGTTTTATCAAGTTCAGCGATCGCATCTGCTGCGGTTAGATCGATATCAGTTACAGGCTCGGCAGCGACAAGTACCCAATTGGTGATCGTGGGGGCTGCTACTACAGCTTGCACTACTCGTTCGCAGAATGTTTCAGCATTCGCAAAAAATAAAGGCGCATCCCAACGAAAAATTACTAAGCCAGGGATGCGTCTGGCTTCAGGATGACGAGAAACATCGTGATAGCCCTTAATTCCATCAACACGCCCGAGGACGGCATAATGTGGTCGCCACGCACTCCATACAAATGCGAAGAGTGCTAAACCAACTGCAATAAAAATACCTTGAACCACGCCAAGGAAGGCTACACCCGCAAAACAAACAATTGATAGAGCAAACTCAAATCTTCGTAACTTATACAGTCGCAATGTCCCCGAAATCTCGAAGATGGCAATCCCTGATGAAATGACGACGGCACTGAGCGCTGATTGGGGCAGATTTTGCAATAGCATGGGTGCAAACAATAGAACGATCGCAATACAAATTGCGCCAACGAGACCTGTAATTTGGGTTTTGGCTCCTGCCGCCTCGGCTACTGGTGTGCGCGAAGCACTACTGCTAACTGAAAAACCTTGAAATAATCCTGCGGCAATATTAGCAAGACCAAGGGCTATTAATTCTTGATTGCGATCAACTTTATAACCACCCCTAATTGCAAAAGTCCGTGATAGTAAACTCATATCCGTAAAGGAAACTAGGGCGATCGCCAAGCCACTCGATAATAAGGTTTGTAAATCTAATGGTGTAATCTTGGGGATTTGCAAAGTCGGTAAACCCTGTGGTAATACACCAATCACAGAGATACCTGCCTGATGCGACAGATCAAACAGAGAGCTAATAATGGTTGCCCCAACTACGGCGATCAATACCCCCGAAATCTTGGGCGCAAGCTGTCTTAAAACCAAAATTACGCACAAACAAGCTAAGCCAATCGCGAGAGCCGTATGATTAGTTTTGCCATCATGGACATTTTGAATAAAAAGCCTCAGTTCTTCCCCCATTGAATTAGCATTAATCGAGAAGCCAAATATTTTCGGCAATTGACTAATAATCACGCTGAGAGCAATGCCATTAAGATATCCATAGCGAATGGGTTTAGAAATTAAATCGGTTATAAAGCCAAATCGGGCAATCCCAGCAATAATGCACATGCCCCCCGAAAGAATGGCTAACATACCAGCGATCGCGATTGCCTTAATGGGATCACCATTGGCTAGTGGTAGCACAGTTGCCGAAATTAGCGGAATCAGTGCGGAGTCGGGACCGAGGACTAAAATTCGACTAGGACCAAAAATGGCATAGGCAATTAAGGGAGTAATAGTGGCATAGAGTCCATAAATCGCTGATAAATTAGTAGCCTCAGCATAACCCATGCCTGCGGGGATTAAAATCGCTGTCAGGGCTAATCCAGCGCCAATGTCTTGCATCAGCCAAGATCGTTTATAGTTACTTAACACAGCAATTAATGGGAACCATCTTGCTAATCCATGGGGACGCGATGCGAGAGCAAAAGGAGCGATCGAGTGAGGATTGGTCAACAATACACCTCAGGTTTAAGGTTCACTGATAGATATTCCAGATTAACGTCAGTTCGGGGTAAGCTGGCAAATTTTAAAAGCCCAAAAGTAAAAGCCTTGCTAAGCAAGGCTTTTACTTTTGGGCTAAGAGAGAGGGTTTGCATAGCAAACCCTCTCTCTTAGCCCGTTTCAAATTATCCCGAAATCGCGTGAGATTACTATTGCATTTAAAAAATTTATACTCAATAACCTGTCTATTTAGGTTATGATCGGTAACTGTCGCGAATTGTATTAAATTTTTAGACTTTTACCTCTACATCACCTGATAGAACCGCAATGGCTAAGAAAAGCATGATCGAGCGCGAGAAAAAACGCGCTAAGTTAGCTGAAAAATATGCAGCTAAGCTCGAAGCACTTAAAGAAAAGTTTGCCAGTCCTGAACTGACACAACAACAAAAGATCGCTGTACATCGCGAAATTCAACAAATTCCTCGTAATGCTAACCCTACCCGTCACCGCAACCGTTGCTGGTTGACTGGCAGACCCCGTGGCTATTACAAAGATTTTGGTGTGTGCCGCAACGTTTTACGTGAAATGGCTCATCAAGGACTATTACCTGGTGTTGTGAAATCTAGCTGGTAGTTTCACTGCATCTAAAATAAAAGGCGGCGCTAAGCGCCGCCTTTTATTTTAGATGCAGACTAGTGATCGCTTTGTGTTGATTCTTGCCTGTCACCTTAAGAGCGAAGTCGAAGCCATACAAACTCGGTAGTACTTTGTTTCTCGTCAGGTCCGTTAACATCGCAATTACGAACTGCTCAATGGGTAAGATTTCGTAACTGCTTAAGCTAAGCATTCCCATTTAGCGATAAATTCAGAGGCGTATCGGAGTATATTTTTACGCAAAGTCAGAAGTCATCAAATCTGTAAATGTCTGATCCTATTAAGGCTATTCAATGAATAACTTGCAATCCCGATTAAGCGCATATCTTGAAAAAATTGTGATTGAGCGTAATCCTTACTACGCCTCAGCAGGACATTTATTTGCGAGGGAATATATCCGATCGCATTTCGCCAAATTCGGTGAAGTAGTGACTCATGAGTTTGAGGTGAATGGCAATAAGCACCAAAACTTGATTTTGCAAATTGCAGCTAAAGATCAACAACAGCGATCGCCTCTGATTATTGGTGCACATTATGATACGGTTCCTGCTTGCGTTGGTGCAGATGACAATGGCTCAGGTGTGGCTGTACTTTTGGAACTTGCGGAATATCTCTCTACCAATCCCATCAAATATCCTGTTCACTTAATCGCCTTTGATATGGAGGAGTATGGCTTATTGGGAAGTCATGCCTATGCCAAGAAGCTCAAGGGTGATCGGCAAAAGCTGCGCCTGATGATTTCCTTGGAGATGCTAGGCTATTGCGATCTCAATCCTCACTCACAAAGCTATCCCGCAGGTTTAGACAGGTTTTATCCTAATACAGGCGACTTTATTGGTTTGATCGGCAACATTGCCACAATTCCCGATCTGATCCATTTGCAGCATCATATGAAATCAACAGTCCCCAGTGAATGGCTCCCCGCAGGTTGGCGTGGTTTGGCGATACCCGATACGCGCCGCAGCGATCATGCTCCTTTCTGGGATGCAGGCTACAAGGCTTTAATGATTACGGATACAGCCAATATGCGAAATCCCCACTATCACAAAAGTAGCGATCGCCTAGAGACTCTCGATTTAGAATTTCTCACCAATGTTTGCCAAGGCTTAATCGCAGGAATTACATCTCTGAAGTAGTCTTTTGAATTTGAGCAGTCTGATCTCTATGGGATAGGCTTCCTCAAACCTTTCAGGATTGCGATATAATCAAATCAGATATTTACAAATCTTAAAGATTATTTATGAGTGAAGTTTCTAACCCTCTTTTAATTGGTAAAGGTTTACCACCATTTCCAGAAATTAAACCAGAACAAGTCATCCCTGCGGTGACGCAATTACTTGAAGAAGTAAATGCGGGCTTAACTGCTCTCGAAACAACTCTCGAACCCACATGGTCTGGATTAGTGGAGCCACTAGAGCGCCTCACTGAGCGCATCGGTTGGGCATGGGGTGCGATCGAGCATTTGCTCAGTGTCAAAAATAGCGTAGAACTTCGTGATGCTCACAAAGTTGTTCAGCCCAGTGTAATCAAATTCTTCAACCGCTTCAGCCAAAGTCAGCCAGTTTACAAGGCTTACAAAGCAATCTATACATCGGCACAGTGGGATAGCCTCGATCCTGCCCAAAAACGCATCATTGAAGCAGCCATCCGCGATGCTGAGCTATCGGGTGTCGGCTTGGAAGGTGAAGCGAAAGAGAAGTTTAACGCTATTCAAATGGAACTAGCAGAACTATCAACAAACTTCTCTAATCATGTGCTAGATGCCACCAAAGCCTTTAGCATGACTCTCACCTTGCCCGAAGAAATCGAAGGTTTACCACCCAGTTTGTTAGCTCAAGCCGCCCAAGCCGCAAGACTTGATGGTGATGACAAAGCCACACCTGAACATGGTTCTTGGTGTATTACCCTTGACTTCCCTAGCTATGTTCCCTTTATGCAGCATAGCCGTCGCCGTGATTTACGTGAGAAGCTCTATCGAGCTTTTGTCAGCCGTGCTGCAAGTGGTGAATTTGACAACTCTCCATTGATAGATCGCATTCTTGAATTGCGTCAACAAAAGGCAAATTTACTCGGCTATGCCACCTATGCAGAACTGAGTCTCGCTCGCAAAATGGCTCCTAATGTCGATGCTGTGGAGAAATTGCTGGAGGAATTGCGCCAATCAAGTTACACTGCTGCCGTTGCCGAATTTGCCGAATTAAAGGAATTTGCTAAATCTCAAGGTGAAACAGAAGAACTCAAGCATTGGGATACCGCCTACTGGGCAGAACGTCAACGCGAAACTAAGTTTAACTTTACCGTTGAAGAATTGCGTCCCTATTTCCCATTGCCCAAAGTCCTCGAAGGTCTCTTTGCCCTTGTGAATCGCTTATTTGGTGTTACCGTAGTTCCTGCGGATGGTAAAGCTCCCATTTGGCATGAGAGCGTGCGCTTCTTTGAGATTCAGAACGAAAGCAATGAAGCGATCGCCTATTTTTACCTTGACCCCTATAGTCGCCCAGCCGAGAAGCGTGGTGGCGCATGGATGAATGACTGTATCGGACGCGCTAAGGTCATCGAAGATGGTCAACCGATCACTCGTTTACCCGTTGCCTACCTCATTTGCAACCAGACTCCTCCTGTTGATGGTAAGCCTAGCCTGATGACCTTTGGCGAAGTGGAAACCCTCTTTCATGAGTTTGGACACGGCTTACAGCATATGTTGACCAAGGTTGACTATTCGGGTGCTTCAGGCATCAATAATGTGGAATGGGACGCTGTCGAACTGCCCAGTCAATTTATGGAAAACTGGTGCTATGATCGCGCCACCTTGTTTGGAATGGCAAAGCATTACGAGACAGGCGAAACATTACCAGAAAGCTATTACCAAAAGCTTGTTGATTCCAAAAACTACATGAGTGGCTCAGCAATGTTGCGTCAGTTGCATTTTAGCCTCGTGGACATTGAGCTACACCATCGTTATCAAGTCGGTAGTGGCGAGACTCCCATCCAAGTGCGATCGCGCCTTGCTGAAAAAACCATGGTTATTCCACCATTGCCTGAAGATAATTTCCTCTGCTCCTTTGGTCATATCTTCGCAGGAGGCTATGCCGCAGGTTATTACAGTTATAAGTGGGCTGAAGTTCTAAGCGCTGACGCTTTTGCTGCCTTTGAGGAAGCAGGACTAGAAAATGAAGAAGCGATCGCCTCAACTGGTAGACTCTATCGCGATACAGTTTTAGCTCTTGGTGGTAGTAAGCATCCAATGGAGGTCTTTAAAACATTCCGAGGACGTGAGCCTAGCACCTCACCGTTACTGCGTCACAGTGGCTTAGCCAAAGTTTAAGCATAGGCTTAGCGACATTTCATATATTAATCTTAAATAAACATGAGTTCTATAGTGCCAATTGCACCGTGCGAAGCGCGGCGCAATTGGAGGGAAATCGTCTAACTGACGTTGACCCAAAATTAAGTTCAATAAGGCTTGACTGTATAACTATCGAGAATCTCGCGTCCGCGACGAGTTAAAGTTTCTGACCCCTCAAGCATTAATAGATATTGTCCTCGATCCAAGCAATTTCGGCAGGAAATTGAAAGGCTACTCTTAAAAAACCATCCATACAAAGTTCCAATCACCCCCCCAATCGCAATACCAATAATTCCTGAGGTTGAGGCGATCATTAGTAGTGTTTGATGCCAATCAAGATTAGGCAACTGCAAGTTAAAAATCAAATGCAAAAACATCCCCATGAGAATGCTGAAGGTTCCCACCCAAAACATTCCCCGCTTTGCATAACGCCATGTCGTGTGTGTGGGATTAAAAAGTCCAACACTATCGGGGCTGCTGTAGCCCTTGCCAACTAGTGCTAAATTTTCTGGAGAAATACCATGACATTGAAGAAGACGATATGCTTCAAAGGCTGAGGATTCGTCAGGTAAGACAGCAATCATCAGGCGGGAGTGTTTAGATCGAGTGTATGTCACAAGTGCTGCCTGCTATCTTCTGAAAATTATAGTGTTTTACAAATCTAGAATCAGAACGTTAGGATATAGATTCTTAGATTCTACAAAATTTCAGTCAATTTAAGCTAGGCATAAGCTTAAATCAAACCCAAATTTCTATTACAACGCTTTACGCTGAACTAAATAACAAAGAAATTTTTTGCAGTCGAGGCTTCGCCGTGATTTCAAAAATTTCCCTAGGATGTGCAAAAAGTTATGCTTTCATAAAATCCAAATAAATTTTTCAAAGGATTGCAAATTAATCCTTTGAAAAATTTATTCTAATTTGGCGATCGCTTGTTGATTTATTAACAATTTGTCAGTAAGTAAGTCTTTAATCGTCGCGATCAAGACTCGACGCTCATCAATGGCAAAGTCCACAGCAATGCGATCGCTGCCTAATTGTCCGAGGGGTTCGAGCCGCGCAATGCAAACTTGATTTGATTCAGATTGATCCTGATTAATCACCTTATGGACAGCTTCAGAGTTATGTCTAGGACCGTTTCTGCTATTAATTGAGAGGGAACGGAAATCGGACTGCTTTAACAATTGACTGCTGGTCATGCGCCCTAGAGCATCATAGGTAACTTCAGATTGGGAAATATCCGCAACTTCACCAATGTCTAGCCAGATTTCTGCTTGTGCTGCGATCGCTGCTTGGAGGATCAGTGGTTCGGGACGCTGACAAGGATATGTTGTCCCCTTCTCAAATAAGGTATAGAAAGAATATTGATTGAGGTATGGTTCCCATAGGCGAATCGCATAACTATGACGGAGATGATCTTCGATGGCGATCGCCTGTCCTAAAACTAAGGCTCCATGAGAAACTGCTTCAAAAGGTTTACCGAGTTTGACTTTAGATTTACCGAAATAGGAAATTACTAATTGCTGAATGGCGACAATTTGACAACTTCCTCCCACTAAGAGAACTTGCTCAATGGCTGCCTTGCTTGTGCCTTTATTCAAGGCAAGTGTTAGCACTTCATCAATAGCCTCACGTAACTGATCGAGCATCTGATTTTGTTCGAGAATATCAGTCAATTCTGCTTGTGAAAGGATCATTTCACGGGTCATCATCTGCTCATCTAGCCAAGTTTCAGTTACTTCCGTCACTAACGACAATTTAATTTTGATCTGTTCTGCAAGTTTTAAAATTTTTAGCCAATCATTTTCACTAATTTGTGATCGCGTTATTCCCCATTGTCGCAAGAAATGTTCTGCTATCCAGCAATCAAAATCGATCCCACCAATATGAGCATCGGATTTGGCAATCACTTCGGCTTTAGTAAATTGAGATTTTTTATTAATGGGTGCAGTTCGCACCAAACTGAGATCCAATGTTCCACCACCAAAATCAATTACTAATACCAACGCATTGGGGCGAGTTACAGCATAGCCTAAGGCGGCTGCCGTAGATTCATCAATTATTTTTAGATTCGGAACTTGAATTTTGTCTGCAAAGCTATGAAACCAGTTGAGGTATGCCTCAAAAGCACCGACAGGCACAGTTAAGATTAATTGGGTTGGTTCAATATTTTGTGATCTTAAGCGTTGCCATATTTCCATCAAAAATATTTCAGCGATCGCTTCCACGTCGTAACGTTCACCATCAATCTCGCGATCTGGTGATCGGAAATTTGCAACAATATCTCGCTTAAAGCTTTGAAATAAACGCTTTGAATGATCCCGCTCTTTAACTTGCGATCCTGCTTTTTTTTCCACCTGTTTACCAAAGAGAAATTGTTGCTTGCCACTGACATAGACCAAACTTGGTACAAGAGAAGCTATACCTTCAGATGTGACAAAATCACGGGAAATGTCATCAAAGCATAAAGTTTTGGGCTTATCTATATCCCAATCATCTTGAGAAGTGAGGATGGCGATCGCCGTATTACTTGTCCCAAAATCAATCGCAATGATCGACATCTTTAATCCCAAAAATTAATCCCAAAAATTCTAGTCATAATTTTTATTTTACTGAAGACATAATAAAAATTAAGGTGGTCATGCAATGTAATTGGGTTGTGGGAGCGAAGCGCCCGCAATCCAATTACTAAAAAAATTACTTTGCAGCACTACCTGCTAGAGAAAATATAAATTATTTTTTTCCCCATCCAAATAGACCACCCTTCTTTTCAGGAGCCTTGGCAGGTGCTGGAGTTGCACTCACTTGATTAATATATTTCAGTGCAGTTGGTTCTTTGGGATCAAGCTTTAGTGCTTTTTGGAAACTTGCCTTCGCGATCGCTGTCGCATTTTGGTTCATTTGCACTAAACCTTTGAAAGCATAGATTTTGGCATTATTGGGATCTAGTTTCTCGGCGGCAATTAACTCCTTGAGCGCATCCGTCCATTGCTTCTTGGCAATAAATAGTTCCGCCATATTTAGGTTCCGCAGTGCGGGAGATTGGGCAGGTTTTGGAGCAACATAGGGCTGAGCATTGACATTTTGAGCTACCGTTTGACTAGGCTGATTTGAAATGGGAGCAACCGATGCAGCACTGCTAACTGTCGTAAAGCTGAGGCTAGATTGTGTTATTAAATACACAAGATTTAATTCGCTGAGAGTTGCTGTATATTCTAAAATCGACTCTAGAGTTTCGTATTGTTTCGGGGCAACCTGTTCCACAAATTGTGTATAGGTGATTTCGTGGGGGAGCCGATATAGTTTCTGAGCAATTTCCGAACTCAGGGTAAGTGCAGTACCTTTTAGTTTCTGAGATTGAGCAAATATTCTCAAGGTGGCTAAGTATTCACCGCGATCGCGATCATTATTGAGGACTTGATAGGCAGGACTAACCATCTTAGAAAAATATTTGGTTGCGATGTCCTTTTCTTCATCAGTGCGTCCAAAAATATCGGGATGCAAGATCTTAGCCAGTTTCAAAAATTTTTTGCGAATGTGAGCAGCATCGGTATTTAACGGTAGACCGAGTACGGCGTAATAATCGCTAACACCGAAGCTGGCAAGTCCTTTGCCGATTTTAAAGTTTTCTGGCTTTCCCACAGGTTCCACCTCTTAAGTATCTGTTCGAGTTTACCGTCTTGAATCATCTCAGTTAAAGCCTTATCGATCGCTTTTTTTAGGGATACATCATCCTTGTTGATGATCGCTACTAGACGAATCGGGATTAAAGGCTCACCGACAATTATAAAGCTAGGATTGTTCCTTACCTGCCATACTGCTACTGGCTCATCTAGTATCATCGCATCAAGTTGGCGATCACGTAATTGGATAATCATCCGATCAAGATCCCTTGAGGAGAATAGTCGAATGGCATTACCCCTATTTTTATTATATGTCTCCGCGATCGCTGCACCACCACTATTAGCAACAACTCCTACCCTCTTACCGATCATGTCACGCAAGGATTTAACTTGTGTCCCATCAGATCGAATTAGCAATCGCTGGGCACTGCGATAATAGGGCAAGGATTCTATAAATTTACCCTTTGTATCACCATTTTCTAGCGCCCCCTCTTCCCGCGCACTCAGCAAGAGATCAACCTGTCTTGACGATAAATTCTCAGGCTGAGTTGTCCAAGGAATATTAATCGGACGTGGCTCAATATTTAATCTGGCTGCAATTTCTTGAAGGATTTCTAGCTCAAAACCATCATAAAATTGAGTTTGAGCATTCCAGAACATATAAGGGCCACCAATTGCGGCATCAATTCCTACTCGCAAGTGCCCCCGACGCATCACAATCCCTAGGCTACTATCTTCGGCATATGTGGGATCGGAGAATGGGGCAATGTTGGTGATAATACTAAAACTTATGCCTACATAGACTGCCCAACAAGTGAATTTTTGGATGTACTTCATTATTCAATCTACTTGTAATTTGCTTCCTTTAGAAAGTATGCTCAGCATAATTAAAACCCAAAACCAGAGTGTAGATCGTCCAGGTAGCGGGTGACCCACGCTTCTGATGTATAAAGTTATTTATGCATAGCTATTAACTACCGATCTCGGCAATTTTAAGGATATCTTTTTTCTCTATGGGTTATGCGATTTAATTTAGTACAGGACAAAAAAGTTGCAAAAGTTGAGATGAAGCTAACCATGTAAACGCTTTCGACTCTGCCTTCACAAAAATACTTGCTTGATGCTAGTCAGAAATTCGTTTGCTCCTTTGGTTGCAACAGTTCGGCAAGCTTGCTAACTCATCGAGATAATCTCTTGACTATCGCCCCTTTACGAAGTATCGTTTGCTTCATTAGTTAGATTTTGTAGTATTTCATCCTTGGCTCGGCGTTAAACCTTAAAAGTTCTCTTGTGAGAATACTTAGATAAAAGAGAAAAAATCAAAGTAAAACTTGTGATAGTGAAAGGTTCGCTATAGATTTCATAAAATTTTAGAGTCAGTCAAGCCTATGTCTGCACAAAATGAATGGGTATATATGGAACAGGCAATTGTGCTTGAACCATTAAAGATTTCTGCGAATGCGACAGTTGCTGATGCGATCGCTTTAATGATTTCAAGCACAAAAAACTGTAGTCTAATTGGCAACAATGACTCAGAGCTAAATTTGCAATTATCATATGCTCAAAATAGTTGTATTTTGGTGACAGAGGCAAACCATTTAGTGGGGATTTTGACCAAGTGGGACTTAATTAAGCTCTGTGGTCAGATTGAAAATGCTGAGCGTAGTGCAGGGGCGTCTCTAGGACACAACCTACTGGGAACAGTGATCGCAGAGGTCATGACATATCCTGTTTATTCGTTGTTGGAACAGGAATTTACTGATGTATTTGTGGTAATTAACCGATTTCAACGTTATAACGTCCGTCATCTACCACTAGTCAATGAGAATGGTGAAGTTTTAGGACTAATTAATTACTCAAGTTTGCGACAACTGCTGTACCCCATTGATATGTTTGATATGTTGCGTTTACTGGCGGTTAATAAGGTAATGGTTACAGATGTTGTCTATGCTCAGACAACTGATTCAGTCGCCCAAATCGCTAATTTAATGTCCTCACGTAAAGTTAGTTCTGTCGTAATTGTGGAGTCACGAAACCATGCTTTAGTGCCCCTAGGAATTATTACCGAGAGTGATATCGTTCAATATTTAGCTTTAAAGTTAAACCTTGCACAGACTCAAGCCCAGATGGTAATGAGTTTTCCTGTTATCTCGGTACTACCAGATGAGACGCTCTGGAACGTACATGAGATTATGCAAGAACGGATGACAGATCATGTAGTTGTGACTAATCCTAATAGTGAAATGCTAGGAATTGTTACCCCAAGTTCCATTCTCAAAACTCTACAACCTATGGAGGTTTACAAGTTAGTCTCACAGCTAGAAATGAAAATGTCGCGGCTAGAGCAGGAAAAAATTGAACTTCTAGAAAGTCGCAATAGGTTATTGGAAGGTCAAATCAAAGAAAGTAAGGATGCTCTAATTGATAGTAATGATATGTTTCGTCAATTTGCGGAAAATAATCAGAGTGCTATTGTAATTCGTGAAATTGCTTCTGGTAAGGTATTATATGTGAGTCCAGCTTATGAGAACATATGGGGTAAATCCTGCGAAAGTCTCTATCAAGATCCAACTTCTTGGTTATCTTCTCTTCATCCTAGTGATTGTAATCGCATTATCCAACTCTATACAGCCAAAGCTCATGTAGGCCAATTTAGCGAAGAGTATCGGGTTATCAGTCCTGATGGTTTGATACGTTGGGTCTGGGGAAGATGTTTTTCTGTCAAAAATGCCCGTGGTGAAATCTATCGCATTGCAGAAATTATCGAGGATATTAGCGATCGCAAAAAAGCGGAGATTGCCTTAAAAGAGAGCGAACAACGTCTTAAAGCTAGTGAATTTCTATTAAGTAGTATGTTTGAACGCTCTGCTGTCGGAATGGCGATTACCGATAGTGATGGTAAATTTATAAGGACTAATCCTTGTTATCAGCAAATGGTTGGCTATTCTGAAAGTGAATTGCAGCAGATGCTATTTACTGACAATATGCTACCCGAAGATATACAAGACAACTTGCGACTACGAGAACGTGTCCTAACAGGGGAAGATACAAGCTACCAAATGGAAAAGCGTCTCCTTCACAAAGATGGTCATATTATTTGGGTAAGAACTACAAGTTCTAAAATTGCTGATGATAGTGATAGTGATGCACAGCCTCTTTTTATCGGGGTTATTGAAAATATTAGTGATCGCAAACAAGCCGAAGAATCTCTTCAAAGTTTGGTGGAAGGATCTTCAACACAAATTGGTGATAATTTCTTACCAGCCTTAGTAGAATACATTGCAAATATTTTAGAAATTCACTATGTATCAGTTGCCAAGTTAAATGAAGATCAATTTGAATCAATTGCTGTTTGGTCAGATGGACAGCTACAACCAACATCAGAAACTATTCCTTTGGTGGATTCTCCATGGGCTATTACTATTGCTGAAGGTGAGTTTTACTTTGAAGATAATCTACAGCAGCAATTCCCAGATTGTAATTATATCAAACAGCTAGATGCAACTTCTTATTTAGGGATTGCCATTAATAATAGCAAAGGCGATATGATTGGCTGTCTATGTATCCTTAATAATCAACCTATTCAAAATATGCAACGTGCAAATGCGATGTTACAGGTATTTGCACCTAGAGTCAGTGCAGAGATGGAGCGTCAAGAAGCGATCGCAGAACTGTATCATCTCAATCAACAATTAGAGTCAAGGGTAGAACAGCGCACGCGTGAACTCAAATTTGCGAACCAACAGCTTATTGTCGAAATGGCTGAACGCCAAAAACTAATTACGTTAGTAGAGAATAGCACTGACTTTATTGCTCTAGCTGATTGTGATGGGCGACTTAACTATGTAAATGGTGCGGGGCGAGATCTCTTAGGACTACCTGCTAATACTCAGTTCCTATCGATATTTGACCTGCACTTTCCTGAAGATCATCAAGTAGTAAAACGCAATATATTAGATTTAATTTCTCAGGATGAAACATGGGAAGGAGAGTTTCGTTTGCGTCATTACCAAACCTTTGATGCAATACCCGTGCTGTTTAGTGCATTCCCAATCCAAAATTCTTGGATTGATGAGACTTTGTCCCTTGCCTGTATTGTTAGAGATATTAGTGATCGCAAAAAATCTGAGGAAATACTGCTCGCCACCAATGAAGAACTAATTCATGCTAATAGAGAGTTAGCTCGTGCAACAAAATTGAAAGATGAATTTCTCGCGAATATGAGCCATGAACTACGAACTCCTCTGAACGCGGTCTTAGGGATGTCTGAGGGACTACTATCTGGCGTATTTGGTGATTTGAATGAGCGACAAAAGCGATCGCTAAACCTAATTGAAAGTAGTGGACGGCATTTACTAGAGCTAATCAATGACATCTTAGATGTTGCTAAAATTGGCGCAGGTAAGATGAAACTAGATATTGCACCTATCTCAATCGAATATCTTTGCAAGTCAAGTATTAGCTTTATCAAGCAAATGGCAAGCCAGAAAAATATTCAACTGCGCTTAGATATCCAACCTGACTTAGGCTTGATCGAACTTGATGAAAGACGCATCCGTCAAGCTCTAATTAACTTATTAAGTAATGCCGTTAAATTTACGCCTGCATCGGGCAAAATTTGCTTAGAAGTTAAGTTCATTAATTCTAAAGACACAATCTTACCAGACAATATCAATTTCCCCTATGCATTGATCTTCTCAGTCATTGACACAGGTATTGGTATAGCTCCAGAAGATATTGGTAAACTATTTCAAACTTTTGTCCAGATCGATAGTAGTTTAAGTCGACAATATACAGGTACAGGGCTAGGGCTAACGCTTGTTAAACAAATTGCGGAGTTACATGGCGGTTGTGTTGGTGTAAAGAGTCAAGTTGGCGCAGGTAGTTGCTTTTCCATCGCGCTACCACACACGGGTAAACTTAGCCCCAATACTAACGACGATCACTTTACCTATGCTCTTGTCAACCCAAAAACCAACCATAATTTGGAGGACAATCTAGACACAGATGATTTAATTTATCCCTTGATTTTATTAGCAGAAGATAACCCAACCAATGTGGAAACTTTTGCCGATTATTTGTCTAATCGTGGATATTGCTTAATCGTAGCTGCTAATGGACAAGAAGCCGTAGATATGGCGATCGCTCACGTCCCTGATTTGATTTTGATGGATATTCAAATGCCTGTATTAGATGGTTTAGGAGCAATTAAGCAAATTCGAGCCAATATTGATATCCGCCATATTCCCATCGTCGCTCTGACATCTCTAGCAATGAAAAGTGATCATGATAAATGCTTACAAGCAGGTGCGGATGAATTTCTCACTAAACCAGTTAAACTTTCACATTTAGCTACTACTATCCAGCAGCAGATCAACAAATCTCGAAATTACAGAGCTTTGCGCTAGAAAACAAACCAAAAAGTTTTTTAAAAGTGCTAATTTGTTTAGAGTTTGGACTTACGCAAAATAACCAAGAACTCAAGTTCTTTGCTGAAAGCTAAAGTCAGATAAAGCAGACTAAGGAAACCCTATAATCAACCCGTTTCAACGGATTTAAGCTTTCAGAACGTAATTTATTACAGGGCTATTGCGTAAGTCCTAAAATAATTGTTTAAGGACCATGTATGAAAAAATATCCTGCAATTCTAATCGTTGACGATGAGCCTAATAACTTTGATGTAATTGAAGCTCTTTTAGATAATGAAGGTTATGATCTCAACTATGCTTCTAGTGGTTTCAAAGCATTGGAACGGTTAGAGATATTCCATCCTGATGTAATCTTACTAGATGTGACGATGCCTGAATTGAATGGAATAGATGTTTGCAAAAAGATTAAAAGTAATCCTCTGTGGAGAACCATTCCGATCATCATGGTTACAGCTTTAACATCTAAAGAAGACATGGCTCAATGTTTGGATGCAGGAGCGAGTGATTTTTTAAGTAAGCCTGTCAATGGCTTAGAGTTACGGGCAAGAATCAAATCGATGATTCGGATTAAGCAACAGTATGAGGATCTCCAATCTCTCTTAAAGATGCGAGAAGATATGGTGCATATGATTGTCCATGATTTACGCAATCCATTGTCAACAATTTTGCTATCCTCAGAACTCCTAAGCGATCCATATCTGCCTGAGTCTCGAAGACCTGAAAAAATTGAGCGTATTAACCGTAGTGGTTATCGACTACAATCTCTCATTGATAGTCTTCTGATAATGGCAAAAATAGAATCGGGAAAGATGGTTCTCGAGTATATGAGTGCTGATATCAATCAAATGTGTACCTCAGTAATTAAAGATTTTGAAATGATCGCTTCTCAAAAAAAATTAAAACTGAGCCTAAATCTACCAGAGGGTAAGTTAGTTAATATAGATTTGCCTGTATTTCGTCGCATTCTCGATAATCTCCTCTCCAATGCTATTAAATTTTCTCCTTCAAATAGTCAAATTACAGTTAGCGTCAACTATCCTGATGACGGCGGTGTAAGTATTAGCGTTGCAGATATGGGCGTAGGAATTAGTGATAGCAAGAAGTTAGTAATTTTTGAGAAATACGAGATTGGTACTCCTATTCAAAGTACCTCACAGCTAGGTTTGGGTTTAGCTTTTTGTAAATTAGCGATCGAGGCTCACGGCGGCAACATCACTGTTCAAGAGAATAAACCTAATGGTTCTATTTTTACTATTTCCATTCCATAGAAGCATTGCTAAGCAATACCTTTGCGGGATTTTCCTATAGAATCACTTGATGAAACAATCAGTCAAGTAGCTCAACTTAATTAAAACCTATAACTAGAGTTTGTTCCGCCCGCTACGCGGGCGGAACAAACTTCTCTGTTTTTAGTTTACTTATGTCTAGCTACTTAACTGATTGTTTTTATTGCCAATTTTTGCGAAATGCTTCTACAACTCGATCCATTCCGACTGATCGTGAAGCTTTAAACAGAATTCGATCACCACTTTTGACTTTTTGCAATAGAGTTTGAGTAATATCCTCATAGGAATGACAGGCGATCGCGTATTCTAGCGAACCATTCGCCCCAGCAAGAATTGCATCCGCTTCGCCATCAGCTAAAACAATTGCCCCTTCTATTCCCAAATTACTAATTGACTGTCCAACTTGGCGATGGAGTTGTGTAGACATCTCGCCTAATTCCTTCATCGTGCCAAGTACTACCCAATGCCGTTTTGCTGGCATATCTGACAATTGTCGCAGTGCTGCCAACATTCCTTCGGGAGAGGCATTATAGGTCTCATCCAAAATCACGACATCATGGGGGAGTTGATATAGCTGGGCTCGACCAAATGGTAAATCAAGCTTACCAATTCCTTGAGTTGTTTGTTGCCAATCAAGATTTAGAGCTTTGAGTACTGCTAATCCTGCAAGAAAATTTAAGGCATTGTGACGACCAGGTAGAGGGAGATCCCATGTTAAATTTCCCACCTGCAAGCGATCGCCGATCAGTTCCCCATTGATATCACCCACACCGAGACCATAGGTAATTGTCTTGCCTTGCCAAACTTTACTTGCCATTTCTAGCAAGAGGGGATTGCTGGCATTTAATATAGCTGTGCCATCGGTAGGAGTTTCCGCAAGAAGTTCACATTTAGCCTGTGCGATCGCCTCCCGTGAGCCTAATCTACCGATATGGGCTGTACCGACATTGGTAATAACACTCACAGTCGGTAAAGCAGTGCGGGCTAGGCGTTCAATTTCTCCTAAACCGCGCATTCCCATTTCGACAACCACAAAATCATGCTGCTCAGGAGCGATCGCCAATAGGGTTTGAGCAACACCAATGTCATTGTTATGGTTGGCTTGACTTTTGTGGACTTGCTTATGTGGTGAGACATAGCAAGCCAACATACTGGCAATAATTTCCTTAGTTGTGGTTTTGCCAACGGAGCCTGTTACAGAAATTACTGGTTGCTGAAATTGTGTTCGCCACCATCTTGCTAAATCTTGATAAGCAGTAAGTGTATTCCTAACTGCAAGTACAGGCAAGCCTTTGGCAGCTTCCGACTTTGCCCATTCGTGACTAACTATTGCAGCAACTGCCCCCTGTGCGATCGCGGCTGCCACAAATCCATGACCATCAAAATTTTCGCCCGTTAATGCGACAAATAACTCACCAGTTTTGAGTTTGCGACTATCAGAAACAATGCCGAATATCTCGATATTTTTTTGTGCGGTTTCATCAATATTAGCTACTGTTGCTGATGTAATTGAGATCGCTTTGCTAATCGTACAAATACGGGTCATGCTTAATTTTTTCTATTCTTAGCTGTTCTGCGCTTTAGATATATTGCTTGGGACTCAACACAAAGCTAGATTTTGGTTACCCTAGAAATGAAATTTTAGTTAAACCAAAAATACCTTTAGCTTTATTATTATCAGGCTTCAGGCAGCATTTCATCGAAAAATTTAATTAGCCATCCCCATTCTTCTATGACGGCTTTATATTGACTATATTACTTCACAGAATAGATACTATAATGTGAATATGACACAAAAAACTTTCAAGTACTGATTCTATAGGAATCCAGAGAAAGTAGCCTTGCTGAAAAGGAAAACGGGTTGCGCTTGATTGGTGTATAACCGCACCTTAGCCGCAAGGACTGAACTATTTATTCTGAATGAGATGTTTAAGGATTCGCTAAATTTCCTAAAAAATATCTAGTTTTTGGCATTTTATGGCAATTCTCAGCAGAATTCTAGTTTTTCCTATCAAATCTCTTGATCCGATCTCTTTAGATGAAGTCACTATTACATCGGGTGGATCATTAACAGGTGATCGCGAGTTTGCCATATTTGATCAAAATGGACATTATGTTAACGGCAAGCGTAACTCCAAAATTCATTTAATTAGGGCAAGTTACGACTTAGATAATCGGATGGTGAGTTTGCACATCCAAAATCAGAGTGAAGTATGTACTTTCCATTTAGATAAAGAAAGAGCATCCTTAGTTAATTGGTTCAGTATTTTTTTTGGTAAACCCGTAGAACTGCGACAAAACGTGACCAATGGATTTCCCGATGATCCTGACGCATGGGGAGCTACGGTTGTCTCAGAAGCCTCTCTAAAAACAGTTCAGAGCTGGTATGAGCATTCCCAAATTGACCTCGAACAGATTCGTCGGCGATTCCGCACTAATTTAGAAATTGCAGATACGGAAGCTTTTTGGGAAGATCAGCTATTTGCCAAGTCTGGAGAAACTGTTCCCTTTACAATTGGTGATGTCCAGTTTCTCGGCATAAATCCCTGTCAACGATGCTCCGTCCCTACCCGCGATCCCTTCTCTGGCTTAGTTTATCCTGAATTTCAAAAGAATTTTACTAGTCAAAGAGAATCGAGTTTGCCAGACAATGTGGAGCGATCGCGCTTCAATCATTTCTATCGTTTTGCCTTAAATACACGAATTCCCCTAGCCGAAGCGGGAAAAGTTTTGCGATTAGGTGATGCTGTATCTTTTAGAAGTGCTAAGAAGCAGCGTTTCTAAAAGATTTAATGTAATCCTTTTAGCTGGCGCACTAAATGGATAATCTCTGGCAAAATAAGTTGTTCGATCGCTAGTTTCACTGCATTACTCGACCCAGGAAGCGAAAATACTAATTTGCCTTGATAAATCCCAGCTTCAGCCCGTGAGGCGATCGCCCTTGAGCCTACTTCCTGCCAACTCAGATACCGAAACATCTCCCCAAACCCAGGCAAGGTCTTTTCGAGCAAAGCCGCGATCGCATCATAGGTCGTATCTCTTGGCGCAATTCCCGTTCCGCCATTGAGAATAATTGCATCCAAATCAAAGATTGCTGCCAACTGGTGCATTTGCGATCGAATCTCATCAGGTTCATCCTTGACAAGCGTGTAGTGTTCTAGCAAATGCCCTGCATTAATCATGGACTGTTTGATAAAGTTGCCGCTTTTGTCGGTTTCAGGTGTGCGGGTGTCGCTAACTGTGATCACTGCAAAACGAACTTGATAAGACGGGGGATCGGGGCATGGGTTTTGAGAAGGTTTCATAATTTTGGGAATTAATATCTATCTAATAATTGGGGGGCGAGTTCTTCGCCAAAGGCGAAGAACCTAGGTAATTTAAAACTGACGACGGGCAAAAATGAGAATAGAGAGCGCGAGAGTTAATAACGCATAACTCAGGATATACACACCATTGCTGAACATATCGGCTAAGCTTGGCAGGATATTATATACTGCTTCATTCTTGAGGTTAGCACGGGATAAATCAGGCAAAATCATATAGAAAGTACGAGTTACTGATTGTAAACTAGGATTTTTCGAGATTTCCCCTAAAAGCAGTAAGTCACGGCTAAAGTTGCCAATCAAATAAGCTGCAAGGGTAAGCAAAGAGGCAATGAGAGAACCCGTAAATGTGCCAAAGAAAATAGCGATCGCCCCCAACAGCATAATCTGCCAAAAGATGAAAAAGTTTGCTGTGAGAATTGCAGAAATCGGAATCGCAATTTGTTTGATAGCCATCAAGATAATAAAAATGATGCTCATAATTGATACGAGCGCACCGACTACGGCTGTCAATCCTAGATGCTTACCAAGGACAAACTCAGCGCGATGCATTGGTTTCGCAATGAGAATAAAAATGGTTCGCTTATCGATTTCTTTATTGATCAGATTTGTCCCAACCAAAACCGCCACAATTAAGCTCACCACCTCGATCGCGGCAATACCCGTATCGACAATCATTTTTGCCGAGGAGTCATAGGAAAACTCTGGCAACAACATCATTGCTGATACCACAATTAAGGTGTATAGCAAGGACAGATAAAGCACCTGCTCACGCACTGTTTCGCGAAAAACATTGGTAGCGATCGCCCAAATGCGACCTAAACTTAGACTAAGGCTCAGGCTAAAGTTCATGGGTCTCCAAAATCCTCATAAGTCCTAACATCATGACATTTTACAGCGATTTGAGTATGACTCTTAAGGATGCACTTACTACAGTGATTTGAGTAATTACGCCCCTTGCGGATGTGCTCAGTATCCTACATAGGTGCCATAAGCTTGCCATGCTAAGCTCACCAATGCATTAAATATGGCAGAGGCTGCGATTGCATTCCCCTTACGCCCATCGACCCGAATATGGGGGATTTGTGAATCATTGAGCCGTGACTTAATCACATCATTGTCAATAAAGCCAGCAGGTGCACCAATCACTAAAGCAGGCTTCACTTCTTCAACTTCGATCAAATCTACTAGAGTTGTCAATGCAGACTGCGATTCCCCAATCACAAATATGGCTTCAGGATAGCGCTTTGCTAAGGTCTCGATTCCCCAAGCAGCTTGAGTTTTACCTTTTTGCGGACGAGTGATCGCATCAACACCACAATAAATCGGATTGGCAAAGGTATCGCAGACCTTGGGAAAGATAGCCGCATGCACAGTAGGAACATCGACAACAATGGTAGTACGGGCTGCTAGAGCTGAGGCTCCGGCTTGCAAAGCCTGCTCGGAAAACCTTACAAGATGTTTATACTCAAAATCTGCTGTGGCATAAATTACTTGGCGCACAATCTCATATTCGGATGGTGATAGTGAGTGTTCACCAATTTCTTGATCAATGATTGCTAAGCTTTGTGCATCAGTAATATGCCATTCCATAGATTTGGTTCAACATCTAAATTGAGTATTTATTTGAATTATGAACTTACCATGAGTTGCAAGCAAAGTTAAGGCATTGTAGAGTTTTCCAAGCAATTCAGTTATAGCATTGCAAAAGCTGCTTAGGACATAAACCTCAAATTAAAGTTGGGTTGCTTCGCGTTGATACTTTAATTGGCTTCTATCTATCCCTTACAGTTAGGACTTACGCAAACCGAACGAATTTATTACGCATTGGGTAGATGTGATGCGGGCAAAGCCCGCATCACATCTACCTCAAGCCTAAGTCCTAACAGTGCTATCTAAAGGCTTTTTTCTCTGCCAAAGACGGGGAGACTAATCAGTATTTTACGAGACGCTATAACTAAAGCAAAAGTAGAAGAAGATTTGGTAGGAATAATTTTCTGCTTTCAATCATTTACTAAGTCACTTTGACGTACACAATTGCGTCCTTCTGCTTTGGCAACATATAAAGCACGATCAGCAGATTTAAGAAGTAAATTGATTGCCTGAGTATGTTGATGGGGAAACAGTGTTGCTACGCCACAACTAATCGTTACATAGGGGGCAACTTCAGAATAATCATGGGGTATCTGGAGCGATCGCACCAATTCTGTCGCCTTCACAGCAATGTTCATGCCGCCCTCTTGATCTGTATTCGGTAATACAATCACAAATTCTTCCCCCCCATAACGAGCAACTAAATCCGCAGGACGGTTAGTAGCTTTGCTAATTGATTGAGCAACAGCTTGTAAACAAAGATCCCCTTCTTGATGTCCGTAATTGTCGTTATATTTCTTGAAAAAATCGATATCACATAAAACTAAGGAGATAGGGATTTTTTCTCTACAAGAACGCTTAAATTCTTGTTCTAGATATTCATCTAAACATCGGCGATTGGCAACCTGAGTCAAGCCATCGATGGAGACTAATCGTTGAAGTTCTTTGATAACTACAGCCAAACGTCGATTCGCGGACTCTAATTTCTGGCGCAAATTTGCTTGTTCAAGTAAACGCCTTACCCTGTGGCGTAATACTGCCCAATGAATTGGTTTAGCCACATAATCTGAAGCGCCCACTTCATAGGCTAGATCAACAGATTCACGATTCTCAAGTGCAGTGATGATTAAAATAGGAGTATGATCCCCCTGCGGTAATTTTTGGAGCCTTAAACAGCATTCAAAACCATCCAATACAGGCATCACCGCATCTAGCAATATCAAATCTGGTTGATACTCTTGGAAAAGTTTCAATGCTTCTAATCCATTGGCTGCTTCAACAACTCGATAGTTTTCGCGCTCCAAATAACGCACCAAAATTTTCCGCATAAATATATCATCATCCACAATTAAAATTAGCGCGGGTTCGGATGCTGTTATCTCAGAAATAATTTCTTCTTGAGGAGGATGCTTATTGTTATCGCGATCTTCGGTTGTCATTACATAACTGCACGATATTGGACAAAACTAGGCAGTAAGATTTGCATTAATTGTATTTTTTATGTTCTAACTCAGTCTTAACCCTTGCGTACTCGTCAGCTATCTTATTGATTTTGATATCTAAACCTTTATGGTTTTGATTACTTAGATTTATCTCGAGATCCCGACATAGTTCTGATAAATCCTCTGCACCAATCATACCGCTACTAGATTTTAAGGTGTGGACTGTACGCAACATCAAATCAAAATTTTGCTGTGCAAAGCTAGTATATAACTCTTGAAGGAGTGATCGCGAATTATCCAGATAACTATCGATTAGTTCACTCAAAAAGGACGAATCTTCACCACCAATATCGTTAGCAGTTTCAATCAGAGTCCCAATGTTAATCGATAATGGCGTAGATATATTTGGCGTAACTGGTTGAGACTCTAGCAAAACTCTTACTAGTTCAGCATTTTGAATTGGTTTACTTAGGTAATCATCCATACCTGCTGCTAAACAAACTTCGCGATCACCTTGCATGGCATTTGCTGTCATCGCTACTATACGCGGTCTATAAATCAGATTTCCAGTTTGTAAGTTCTTATATATTTGTCTAGTTGCCTCTAAACCATCCATTTCTGGCATTTGCATATCCATAAAGACAACATCATAGGTTTGATGACAGAGAGCAGCTAAGGCTTCTAATCCATTTGCCACAACATCAGCTCGATAGCCCATCCTCTGTAAGATATGGATAGTAACCTTTTGATTGATCACATTATCCTCGGCTAATAAAATTCGTAATGGATGATTTCTTGCCATCCTCGGATCAAAAGAATAGTTTTGCTGATAGCGTTCATAATTAATATGCTCAATAGTTGAGCCTGTGAATGGATATTTAGTTACAAAAGATCTATCATCGTTACTGTGTGAATAGGAAAAACTTGTTTCAGGGACAGTAATCGTAAAGTAGAAAGTAGAACCTTTTAGATGCTGACTTTCTATCCACATTGTGCCTCCCATGAGTTCACATAGGCGCTTGCTGATTGCTAAGCCGAGACCAGTACCTCCATATTGTCTGGTTGTTGACGCATCTACTTGGCTAAAGGGTTGAAAAAGTCGATGTAAGCGATCGCTAGGAATACCGAGACCAGTATCTTTGACCGCAAACTGGATTGTCCGCAATAGCTGTGATTCCTCGTGTTGATTTCTGAGATCACAGCGCTCATAATATGAGACTGGCGACTGGGTGACTGAAATATTAACAGAACCGTGACTTGTAAATTTAATCGCATTATCAATCAAATTAGCTAATACTTGGCGCAATCTGGTCATATCACCAATTACGAGAAGTTCCACATCAGGATGGATTAGATAACCTAACTTAATACCTTTTTCTATAGCCTTTACCGATAGCAACTCAATAGTATCTTCTAAACAGACCTGTAAATCAAAGCTTTTTTCTTCTAATTCTAAATGCCCTGATTCAATTTTAGAAAAGTCCAAAATATCATTAATAATTGTCAGCATAGTGTTGCCCACATTCTTGACAATTTCCACAAATTCTCGCTGTTCCTTATTTAAGTTGGTATCGAGTAAAACACCTGTTATACCGATCACTGCATTCATCGGAGTCCGAATTTCATGGCTCATTGTTGCTAAAAATTCGCTTTTAGAACGATTAGCAGCTTCAGCAATGATTTTTGCTTCTTCTAATTCAGTATTTTGCTTAATTAATTGTTGCTTTTGACGAGTTTCCTGCATTAGCGTATGAGCATGAGATAGAGCAATGCTAACTTGATTTGCTACTAATTCTAGTAATTTCTTTTCCTCGATTGTCCATTCATGAAAACTATTACAATAGTGCAAGATAATAATCCCATTGGTTAATCCGTGGGATGATGTGCGGATGGTTAATAGAGATCGCAAATGCATCCGATAAAATAAATCGCCAAATTCATCTAACTCAGGTTCGGTGTAAACATTAGTAATCGAGATCGCATGATCTTGGCTAGCGATCTTTTGACCAAAAGTACTATTTAATAGAGGTATTTCAAGATCTTTAACTGAAAAAGCACTTTCGGATAACTGTTCCGACATGAGAGAGATGGTTGGTTGAGAGAATTGTGTTTGCTCCTGATTAACTGATGGATATTCCAATCGATAGATGAGACAACGACTTGCATGAAAAGCTACCTGGATCTGGTGAGCCGCAGTTCGGAAAATATTGTCAACATCTAGACTCTGATGTATTTCATTGGTAATGCGATTAAATAAAGTGGTAAGGCGCATTTGCCTCTTTAAATCTTTCTTATCTTCTTTGCGTTCAGTGATATCTGTCTGAATACCAATAAAATGCGTTAGTTTACCATGTTCATCAAAGATGGGAGAAATACTGAGTTCATTCCAAAATAATGTGCCATCTTTGCGATAATTTCTTATCACGACCTTACAAGGATTTCCCGCAGCAACTGCTTTGCGGATTATCTCTTTTTCAGGTTGAAAAACATCATCACCCTGTAAAAAACGACAATTCTTTCCCATTACATCACTAGCAGAATAGCCAGTGATTTTTTCAAAGGCTAGATTGACAAAAACAATGGGATTGTTAGGCATACGACAGTCTGTAATCACAATTCCATCGTGGCATGCAGCAATCGCCCGTTCCCTTAAACGCAAGATTTCTTCAATGTGTTTACGATTACTAATATCAAAGAGAATTGCGAAGTATTGAGTAGGTTTACCATGTTCATCCTGCAAAGGGATGATAGTACTGTCAGTCCAATAATAATTGCCGTTTTTAGCTTGATTCCGAATTTCGCCACGCCAAACCTTGCCAATGGCGACCATATCCCATAAATCAGTAAAAAATTCTTGGGAATGATATCGAGAATTAATTAGTCGATAGTTTTGACCTAATAGCTCTGCTTCAGTATATCCAGATATTTCACAAAATCTGCTATTGACATAGGTAATATTTCCATTTAGATCGGTCACAACAATCATTGCCACTTGATCAAGGGCAAATTTCTGAAATGCTAATTCATGTAATATCTTTTGGAGTTTTTGCTCAGATTGCTTCTGTTTGGTAATATCATTGGCAATGACGAGGAATCCAGTAATTTCATTGTCTCCATCACGCAATACAGAGATAGCAAGGGTTACAGGAAACCTTGAGCCATCTTTACGAATATATGTCCAGTCCCCTTCATCGATTTTTCCTAGTTTTGCCTTAGCTACAAGTACTTCAAAATCTGCGTTAATAGGAACTCCTAGTTCTTCAGACAATGCGATCGCCTTTTGTTTGATTTCTTTCAGATCATGAAAACACTCAGGGGTAAACTTACCGACTATTTCCGAAGCGGAATATCCCAACCAATTCTCCGCTGTTTTGTTAAAAACACTAATTACCCCATCTACGGTTGTGGCAATAATTGAACAGTTTGCGCTATCCAAAATTGCTTGATGTAATCCTAAAGACTCGTGAATATTTTTTTTTGATGATGATTTTTTGGTAGTAACTTTTTTAGAAGATTTGCCACGATGGCTTTCTGGGTAAGTTGGTAGGTCACCATTCATAAGTGTCATCATAATTCAATAAAACCCAGATGCAAAATTGCTAAGAACATTTATGAGACATTAGCTATAGGTAATGAGCATGAAGCCTTGAAAAGCTATCCCTATTAGTATCAAATATGCTTTTTATCCCCAATCTACAGCTATTTAGTCTTGCAATTATTCTAATTCTATTTTAATTCTTATGAATCAATAATTATCCAAAAAATCAATGAAAGTTTGCTTTAATCAGGTTTAAATAGCTGAGTAAAATTACATATAAAACCCAAAAATCTGTGGTGCGCGCAGCGTGTGCGCCACAGATCAAGACTCAAAATTTTTTGGTGTGGTCAAGATCACACCAAAAAATTTTGAGTCTTGATTAAATCGCAGAACCTTAAATTCGTTAGACTTGCGTAAGTTCTATTTATATATGAGTTTAAATGAGTCTATCTGATACGATCGCGGCGATCGCTACGGCGATTTCCCCACAACAAGGTAGTGTGGGCATTGTGAGATTATCGGGTGATCGCGCTGAGGCGATCGCTAGGCAAATCTTTTACGCAGGCGGCAAACAGGTATGGGAAAGCCACCGTATTCTCTATGGCTATATCAAAAATCCCTTAACCAAAGCCACAATTGATGAAAGCCTATTGTTATTGATGAAGGCTCCTCGTTCCTTTACCCGTGAGGATGTGGTGGAATTTCACTGTCATGGAGGCATTATAGCAGTGCAACAGGTACTGAATCTGTGTTTAGAGCAAGGTGCAAGACTAGCGGAAACAGGAGAGTTTAGTTTACGTGCCTTTCTTAATGGCAGAATCGATCTTACGCAGGCTGAAAGTATTAATGATCTAGTAGGCGCGAAATCTGCACAAGCAGCCCAATCAGCGATCGCCTCTCTACGAGGTAAACTCGCACATGCTCTTAAATATTTGCGAAATAAATGTTTGAATGTCTTAACTGAAATTGAAGCAAGGATTGATTTTGAAGATGATTTACCACCGCTTGACGTGGAATGGATAATGACAGAAATTGGGATAGTTGTACAAGAGTCACAACAAATTTTAGCAACTGCGGATCGAGGTGAGCTATTACGCACGGGTTTAAAGGTTGCCATTGTTGGTCGTCCCAATGTAGGTAAATCAAGTTTGCTGAATGCATGGAGCCGCAGCGATCGCGCAATTGTGACAGATTTACCTGGAACAACTCGTGATGTGGTGGATTCGCAATTAGTAGTTGGGGGTATTCCTATTCAAGTCCTTGATACAGCAGGAATTAGGGAAACAGAGGATGTCGTCGAGAAAATTGGGGTAGAGCGATCTCGACAAGCAGCCCAGTCGGCGGATTTGGTCTTAATGGTGATTGATGCGAGTGTTGGCTGGATTGAGAAGGATACAGAAATTTATAATATCGTTAGCGATCGTCCCTTGATTTTAGTAATAAATAAAATAGATGTCGCACTCGCACCTAAGATCTATCTTCCACAAGAGAATGGGCGGAGATGTAAAAGCTTTCCCATTGTCAAAACTACAGCTTCTCAAAATATAGGTATTGAAGACTTGGAAGCAACTATTCTTAAATGTATTCAGCAAGATGCGATCATGGCAGCGAACCTTGATGTTGCAATTAATCAACGCCAAAAAGCTTGTTTACTCAGGGTTGTGCAATCTTTAGATAATGTCAAAATGGCAATTACGGATCAGTTACCCCTTGATTTTTGGACTATTGATTTACGATCTGCCATTAGTGCGATCGGTGAAATTACAGGTGAAGAGGTAACAGAATCAGTGCTCGATCAAATCTTTAGTCGCTTCTGTATTGGTAAGTAAAACTTGCTCATTAATTGGTGCGGCGAAACTGCGCCTTTTGCTACAAGCCTATTAGAAAATTTGTGGAACTTAAGCCAAGGTACAGATGCCAAATATGGTTGGTACGATCATTGTATCCACATGCCACTTTGCGGAGCTTTATTGGGTGGATATTAGGGATGATGAATGGGCGAGCAAATTTTGGATAAAGCACAAAAAATATCTGACCTAGGTTATTAGGATTAGTCTGGCGATCACTTTTGCTGCTTTCTATGGATAATATAGCGGTTTTCAAATGAGTACTCACTCATTTGAAAACAAAAAATTAGTCCCAGTAAGAGTTTTGAGTTTTCATTTTGCCTACGGCAAAATGAAAACCGCTATACATTAGAGCGATTAGTTATCAGTAATAGTCTGAAGAGAATAGTTTAAGTAGAAATACCGTACTGAGCAGATAACAGGTGATGAAGTCCTGAATCGTCCATTTCACACTGGCAAGAAAGACACAAACATTCGATCACTTTTTAAGTGTCCATTGCTCTTAGTCTAGTTTTTCTAAGCTAGATTTTTGGGTTTGCTTTTCTTTAGTTAATACCCAGATTCCATGTACGAGAATTAATATTGCCCAGATCACAGCAACCCATACAGACCAGATCCATACTTTTTCAGTGATAGATTGGATAAACCACATGCAGGTACTGCAAGCAGAATAGATAGCGAGGTGTAGATAAAAATTAACTCTACGTTCGAGATTTTGGTATTCAGGATCATTAGGATCTGGCGGCTTGGATAGCTTCGGCATAGAAAATTATGAATTGAGTCAGGTTCAACTAAAACTTATGCTAACTCAAAATCTGATACGGCGTTTCGCATTGACTTGAAACCTAAAGAAATTTCGCTCTATGAGACGATGTTAAATCCAGAGTTTAGTGGTAATTTCCAATAAGTATCTAAATGACGCTTTGCGCCTTGGCAATATATAAAAATAAATCAGGAAATTTCAGGATGGATACTTGGGAAAGCCTACGCATGGCAGGGAAAACTCTTGCGGCTAATCGATTGCGAAGCACATTAACAATGCTAGGTATTATCATCGGTAATGCTTCAGTAATTTTAATGGTGGGTGTTGGTCAAGGTGCTCAGAAATATGCCTCACAACAGTTTCAGGCGTTGGGGACAGACGTAATCTTTGTAATTACAGGAACTGACAATGCCCGTCGTAATGTGATCGCGCCGCCCAATCGCCTTGTCCTTGCCGATGCCGAAGCGATCGCTGCTCAAGTACCAACTGTCCGCAGTGTCGCCCCCCAGATCAATGGTTCAGAACTAGCGATCGCAGGTAACAACACCAAACGCGCCACGTTGATTGGCACAACCGATAACTATGTAAAAGTAAGAACTGCGGATGTTGGGTCAGGACGCTTTTTTAATGCAGAAGATATTAAACGGAATGCAAGGGTGGTGACTTTAGGCTCAGCGATCGCCAAAGATTTATTTCCGCAGGGTAACGCTCTTGGACAGACAGTGAGAATACGCAGTACTAGCTATGAAGTAATTGGCATCATGTCAGAGAAAGGGGCATTTTTGGGGACTAACCAAGATGACACCATCTTTCTGCCGATTTCAACGATGACTAGTCGTCTCACGGGTAAAACCTCACCCTATGGCGTTGCGATTGCAGTGATTAACGTATCCGCAACCAGTAACGATAATGTCAGTGCAGCCCAGTTCCAAATTGCTAACCTCTTGCGATTACGTCATCGTACTTCTGATACTAAAGCCGAAGATACCTTTACGATTCGTACCCAACAGGACGCTTTAGAAATTGTCGGTAACATTACAAGTGCATTAACGATCATGCTTGCTGCGATCGCAGGGATTTCGCTCCTAGTCGGTGGCATCGGTATTATGAACATCATGCTCGTATCCGTTACCGAACGTACCAGCGAAATTGGACTGCGTAAAGCGATTGGCGCTTCCCCTAGCGACATCCTCACGCAATTCACCATTGAAGCAGTAATTTTGTCACTACTAGGTGGAGTGATCGGCACGGCGATCGGGATTGGTGGCATTCTTTTAATCGCCGCAGTTTCGCCACTCCAAGCAGGTGTGTCCATCAGTGCCATTTGTTTAGCTGTTGGAGTATCTGGGGGCATTGGTCTATTTTTCGGTATTTTCCCAGCCCGCCAAGCCGCCAGACTCGATCCAATTGTGGCTCTTAGAAGCATTTAATTAAGGAAAAAGTAAAAATTCTCAAGTCACCAACCACCAAAAGCAAATTACGAATTACGAATTACCAAAAAGCTAAAAGCTAAGCCCTAATCACCAAATAACTTTATGCTAACCAACGAACTCATCACTCCTATTCCTAGCATCTCTGATTCAAGACGCGAGATTGTCCGCTTGAATGAAGTTTGTAAATACTATGGTCAAGATGACACCTTGGTCAAAGCCTTAGATAATGTCAGCTTTGTGATTAAACAAGGGGAATATTGTGCGATCATGGGCGTTTCAGGTTCGGGTAAGTCCACTTGTATGAATATCATTGGCTGTCTCGATAGCACTACCTCTGGTCAATACTTTCTCGACGAAGAAGATGTCTCAGACATGGAAGAGAAGGATCTGGCTAAGGTTCGCAATCTCAAGATTGGCTTTGTGTTTCAGCAATATCACCTCTTGCCACAGTTAACAGCTCTAGAGAATGTCATGTTGCCTATGGCTTATGCCAATGTGCGTCCTAAGGAACAAAAAGAACGGGCAGCGGCAGCGCTGGAACGGGTAGCGATGGGACATCGCCTCAATAATCGTCCCAATCAGATGTCAGGTGGTCAACAGCAAAGGGTGGCGATCGCCAGAGCGCTCGTCAATAATCCCGTAATGTTACTTGCCGATGAACCAACTGGGGCACTTGACTCACATACAACTGCAGAGGTTATTGAACTATTTGGCAAATTAAATGACAGTGGCATTACTGTCGTGATGGTCACACATGAAGCAGATGTTGCTAGAAATACCCAACGGATTATCTGGTTTCGAGATGGTCAAATTATTAATGATCGCTTATCCCCTAATGATCTTAACCATGTAATTTAATAAGTTGCAGTGTCAAGCACCACAACTAAACCTTAAGCTTAAGACTTCTCTTCAAAATTAGGTGCGTAAGCTTGAAGTAAATTGCTCAGTTGAGAAAGTAAAGAGTCTTTATTTACGGAACCAAAGGTAGACCGATCGGGGAAGAATTCAGGAAGATCAAGATTGTGTTCGAGTGCTTCTTTAACCTGCTGAGCAATTAAATGTTTTAAATCTGCCATAGCCCTTTCTCTTTGGTAATTTGCGCCCTGCTCAGTGGTGGCATATAAGGGAGGTAGACGGTTGAGTGCATAGGCGGCAATATCACCCAAGTCCAAAACTTTATTACTATTTGTCTCAATCTCGGCAACCCTTGCTATTGCTTCACTGAGCACTAAATCTTCCATCACGTTGATAAATTGCTTACGTGGGACAGCAACTACTTCCCCTGTTAGCAAAGCACCCATCAGTCGATCGAGTGCCATGTATTCTTCTACCGACAGTTCAAACGCGCTATCACAAATCCGTCCAACCTCTGCTTCCATTGCGGGAGTGAAGTAACGATCTTGCAATGCTTGTTCGACAATTGACTCAATACTGGTCTTTTCTGGGTTTTCCACTGTTATCTCTTTAATAACGTAACTCTAAGGTACTTCAATGGGAATTATCGTATACTCAGGTAAGGATATCTGAAAATGCTCTTTTTGGCTGAGCATAATCACTAATCTTGCAACGGATTGAGGCTTGACTGCCAAATCACTCCAAGGTATGGCTATTTCTAAACATTGTTCTAAACCTATTTTCGTATGAGTTGCTATGGTTTCCCACTGAAACTTTTCTAAAGATTCTTGAAGCAGAACTGATTTATTGGCAAAATCAATCACTAGGTGATGGCGAAATAAATAATTTAGTGGTGATACATCAGGCATATTAATAAGCCTTACTGGACTATTAGGGTGAATGCGACTTGGATAAAACCACAACAGATGTAACTTACATTGAGCAATGCTCTCTAGATTACTAAATTCTAGGCGCAAGTAGCAATAAAAATGATCGTATCCATACCATAGGCGTTTGACGGGTGCATTTTGGTGCATTGCCCCTCGCGCTCCGCTAATTTCAATTTTACCTGCACCTTGCCAATCGTCATTTTCAAACCTGCCATTAATTAGAGGGTGAATTGGTCTTGTGGGGCGATCATTAGTAGAGATATCATTGGGTTCGAGGGGATAGAGCAAAGCATGGGGAACTGGTTCATTTAGGGCACGATAAATTACTTGTAAATGTTCACGAAATAAGCGATCGAACATGGCATCGTCATTAGAGCTATGTCCTTCCCCAAACCACCAAAACCAGTCAGAGCCTTCGGCTGCCATTAGACTTTCCCAAGCTTCAGGATTATTCTCACAAGTGGCTTCAGGGTGTTGCGCTAAAACTTGGCGAGCCTCGGCAAGTAATTCCCATGCCCGATTTTTGACTGGATCACCAATCCATGTCGTAAAACTGGAGTCAATCCATGAGCCACCATGTAACTGATGAGGCGGAATTTTTTCAATGGGTGGATATTTAGCTAAATACTCCGAGGGAGTGACTAGCTTTAGGTTGTGATTATTAGAAAGGGTTTCATACAGAGTCTGTAAAAATGGGTTGCCATCTTGGGGATAAAATTCCCAGCAGTTTTCACCATCGAGGGCAATTGTCACTAGCCAAGGTTGACCATCGGGATGCTCAGCTAAATATTCATTTTGCTGTTTTTGGATTGTCATCAAACGATCGCATAAATCGTCACTAGCCGCTTGAGGTAAAAGTGCCCCATAGCTAAAGCCAATAAGATCCGAAAGCAGGCGATCGCGGAAAATAATTGCTAAGTCTCCATATACAGTTTCAAGGCGATAGGGCTGGTAGAGCAAATGAGGAGCATCGATCACCCCACGCTCATCACGGCGGAAATAATGCCCAAGACTCCAGCCCAATACCCCCTCATCTGAGCATAACCACGAGAAACCTTGCTTGGAGATATGGGGCAAGATGGCGGGACTAACTGATTGCTCTGATGGCCATAAACCTTTAGGGTCGTAACCGAAATTTTGACGATAAAGTTCTTTAGCTTTTTCTAAATGCAGATTAATGTCTGACTCCCATCGAAAGCGGGTATTTGGCAAATACATTTGCGGCACGGCAATACGTCCTGCCTGCGTATCAGCAAGGAGGGGCATGATCGGATGCGTATAGGGCGTAGTCGTAATCTCTAACTGTCCCTGTTTTTGCATTTGCCGATGTTGAGGCAAAATGCGACTAATAATTTCGCGTTGTTTGCTGTAGATTCTTTGACGATCAGCGAGGGTGAAATCTCTACCACGCTCATACCACTCCGCAATTTCGAGATCGGCTTCACGAAAGAGGGGGTCAATCCATGTCAGGTTATGCCATGCTAGTAAATCGCTAAAATCAGGCGCTTGCCAATGATTCACGCACCACTCAATACCGTAGGCTTGCCGTTGCGCCAAGAGATCGGCATAGCGATGATATGGCTCGATCATTGTCTGGTGATTGGCATCAAAGAAATGTTCGACAATAAAATACTTTTGCGATCGCGTGAGATTATCAACAGGCGTTAAGGTCAATGACAAGTAGGGATCAAACGCCTTCCCCTCTACATAGTCTTGCAGTTGTAAAATGAGAGATGGTACAAGATTGATCGTTTGATGTAGCTTTGGGTATCTTGACAACATCAATACGAGATCCAAATAATCTTTTACGCCATGCAGCCTCACCCAAGGCAAGAGATACTTGCCAGAGATCGCGCTTTTATAGAGAGGTTGATGTTGGTGCCAGATAAATACGACATGTAGAGGAAAAGACATAAGATGACTGGCAATATGACTGGCGATACTTCTAGAAATTGTGACACACCTGTTCATAGTTCGATCCAAATCCTCCAAAGAGTTTGTATAAAGCTATGTACGATTAGCCTGAGTTTGTCGATGATTGCTTGTAGCTCCCCTGCGGTGTCAGACAGTACTAAGCCATCAATAAACCCATCAATTCCCGTAACAACTTCACCACAAACTGCCTCACCTCAGTTCACTCCCCAAACTAAACCGAAACCAGTCTCTGAACTAGGACAATATTTGCCAATTACTGCTATTGCTAAGATCGCAGGACGAGAGATTCAGCTAGAGGTAGCTAATACACCTCAAGAACAAGAAAAAGGATTAATGTTTCGTCCACCCCTAGCCGATGATCGTGGGATGTTGTTTCCTTTCAATCCTGCGCGTCCTGTTGCCTTTTGGATGAAAAATACGCCTTCCCCCCTCGACATGATCTTTTTGCTTGATGGCAAGGTCGTAGCGATCGCTCGTAATGCTACTACTTGCAACGCTAACCCTTGCCCGATCTATCCAGAAAATGGGGTTGTGGCAGATAATGTCATCGAAGTTAGGGCTGGACTCACCACAGAAATGGGTTTACAAGAAGGGGATCAAATTAACGTTAAATTCTTGTTGCCAAAAAATCAATGACCATTATAATTCTAGGGTTAGAAATTACTTATATTTACTTTGGTCTTTACTCAGAGTAAGCATTTAGTAAAAAATTCCAAAATGTTCAAAAAACACTTGGTAATTTCTACGTGAAAGTGCTACAAGTAGCAGTGGTGAATCTTGAGTGAGAGAAGAGTTAAGAAAATGACAGCTAGCAGAGCGCGAATGCCTGATCCACAACGATCACCACAACATCTAGATCGGCAGAGTAAGCGCCTGCCTGTGAGTCGCAAATCTTTAACTAGCGAGTCTGCCCCCAATAAGAACGTTAAGCGTCTTCCTCGCGCTAACTCTTTTCCTTTGCCACTCTGGTTACGACTGCTGATGTCCACCCAGAAACTTTCGATTGTAGTTACAGTTTTACTAACACTTTCTGTATTTGTGATTTATGGCTGGACAGTCTATGCCCAAGAGCAGTGGAACCAGCAGTATAAGAAACTAGAGCAGTTTAAACGCCAAGAGCGACAATTAACTACTGCTGAAAGTTCTTTTAATAATGAATTGATTCGGTCAGCAGAAAAGAACCCAGGGGAACTAGTACGTGAGCGCCCTGAGCAATCAATTTTTTTACAAGCTGCTCCTCTCCGTCCCAAGCGTGATGTGCCTGCCACTGTATCTGAGCTTCCCAACAACAAGCAAAATGAAAGTCGAGGCTATTAAATAGATTATTGTGAAGCAGGAGTCACCATAATCTGGGTTTGATTTATAACTATGCTGAGCTACTTACGTAAACGTCTATTTTCTGCCATTTGTAGCGTACAAATCACTGTAAAAATGGCTATATTGAACTGACACTACATAAATATTTGACTGAGTTCTTCAAGTCCAGCAATTAATTTAGCTAGTTGTTCGGGGGATAGACCATTTCCCTACCTCCTGCCCGATAAATTATGAAATACCACCATATCGCGATCAAAACGGCAGATATTTTTCAGGCGATCGCCTTTTATGAGGCATTAGGTTTTGAAGTAATAGAACGCTTTACGGCAGGAATTACACTGGCTTGTTGGATGCGAGGTGCGGGCACTCATCTAGAACTCATGCAAGTCCCTGAACCAAAGAATATCCAGAATCCCTTTGGTGACGAGTATTACGTGGGCTACTATCATTTATCATTTCATGTGGAAAATCTAGAATCCTATTTACAAGATCTCGTGAATAAATTAGGTAAAGTCAAATTGCTTTTACCGCCTAGAGAACAAACTATTGGTGATCGCACTTATCGAGTTGCCTTTATCGCCGATCCCGATGGATTACCAATTGAATTGATGCAACCCACATTCCGCTCCTAATGGAAGTGTAAAATAATTAAAAAAAGGGTGGTGTTTCAAAGTTGTTGGAGCAGAAAATTGGATAAAAACTGAAAAACAAGTTAGCTAATGATCCTAACTTCCAAGTTTTATTTGTTCCCCAACAAGTCTGAAACATTACTAGGAGAATATTTAGGATTAGGAATTAAGGATTTCTTTGTTGACTTTAGGACTTACGCAGAAGTTGCTCAATCCCTCACCCCCCCCGATCCCACTACCAAAGAGCGAGGAGTAATTCTTGTTCCCCTTTCCCTTGGGGAGAAGAGCCAAGGGTGAGGGTAATTTAGATATTAATACTTTGGGGAATGCGTGATGGTCGGAGATAGCTATAGTCCAAGATTCTTTGTTCATTACGGGACTTGATCGTTGATTCGATCGCTTTCAAATCGTCTTGAAAATCCCGTAGGGGCTGCTGAATGCGATCATCTGTGAAATATGCATTGCCATAATCACCTAACGTCGTGTAGTAGACTGAACCCAGAATATAGGTCATGGTCAACTGACTCTTTGCCTGATCAATCGCAGGTAGCATCGCAAAGAAGTCCTCTTCAGTCGCACCTGTAGTACTGGTGGGGGCTGGCGTATAGCCCGCTAAGGGAGTTGCAGGGGCATAGGTCATCAAGTCCCCTTGAGGGAAATTCACGGCTGCGTGCTGGGCACTGCCTGTGAAGATCAGCAATGTGACGGCATCAATCAAATAAGCAAGGGTGCGAATCTGTCCATTTTGTCCAAAGCTAGTTACGCGACCACCTTCATCTGAGATGATTTCCTTTGCCCATGCTTGTAATTCTGCATCTTTAAATATGTCATTGTCATTGGCATAATAGATCGATAGATAGTTCTTCACCCAAGTAGAGATCGCTTCCCAAATTAATAGAGCATCATCGCGGTAGGGATAGTCGGGTAAGAGGCTTGGATCATCGACACCTCGTTTTTTCAAAGCGATCGGTAATAGCGACTCATTAAAGTTAAAGGTTTTCACCCCATGCACTGACAAAGCCCTTGCTGAACCGATTGTACCTGCCAAGAGCTTATCAACCGTCCCCCCTGGACTGATTAATCCAGACTGAGCGGCATCGTTAATGGCGAGAGTGCCTTGAAAATGGGGTTTGAGTAAAATGTAAAGCGGATGGTTGCTAGCTAATTGGCGATTGGTCGCAATTACAAAAGGTTCAATGACCAAATGCGTTCTCGCCAAGTGACTAATCAATTCGTGATAGTTAGCATCAGCAATCTGCACGACGGTTTTGGCAATTAACCAGTTTGGTTCGTCATCTGCTCGTGCCTCAAGGATCGGATGCGTGTTGGGATTAGGCTCTTTTTACCTTTGGGAATCGCAAAGAGG
>Ga0209990_10000124_pt1 | contig 76118 bp, 64 predicted proteins | sample NOAtaG_6_FD_187304 | JGI IMG/M metagenome (GOLD analysis project Ga0209990, IMG submission 187304) | Freshwater lake microbial communities from Lake Erie, under a cyanobacterial bloom - NOAA_Erie_Diel5S_2200h metaG (SPAdes) (version 2) | ecosystem: Environmental > Aquatic > Freshwater > Lake ... | reverse complement strand
GACGGCGTCACGGCCCCCTCGGTGCCGATGATCACCTCGGCCCGCTGCTTGCCGGGCAGGATGCGGATGCTCGTCACGGCACCGGTCGTTCGGCCCGAGTCGGCGGATGCCGGGGCGGATGCCGGGGCGGCGGCGAGCGGCGCGGCGGCGAGCGGCGCGGCGGCGAGCGGCGCGGCGGCGAGCGGCGCGGCGGCCATCGCCAGCACCAGCGCGGCGCGGCGCCACGGGGAGAAACCGGTCATGGCGGTGCCCCTCATGGGCGTGTGCTGGGTCGACATCGTCACATCCCCTTCCTGGTGGTGTCGCGGAGCGTCATGACTTCCTGGCGGGTCACGCCGAACTCGTCGACGTTGAACGTCACCGAGCGGCGGCCGATCGTGACCACGCGGGCGCGACCGACCGACTGGCCGATCTTCACGCGGTAAAGGCCCTTGGTCTGGTCGCGGAACACCGCGACCGAATTGCGGCCCACTTCGTCGTAGGCGATGCCGACGAGCTTGAGTTCGGCGAGCAGCGGGCCGGACTCGCTCTGTTTGGCGAGCGACACGAACGGGTCGCGGCGGCGCGCCCCTTCGTACGAGTAGACCTCGCGCTGGATCGTGGCCGTGGACAACTCGGGCGACGGACCCTGCCGCGGTGTGGCAACGGACTGCGTACTCGTGCCGGCCGCCGCCCGCGGGGACGGCAAGGCGGGGGTCGTCACGGCCTTCCCGACGGTCGCGGGTGGCGTCGCCGGGGCCGCCGGCTTGACCCCCGCGGCGGGCGTCTGCGCCGCCTTGGCGGCGGGCGCCTTGGCGGCGGGCGCCTTGGCCGCCGGCGCCGTCGGCACGGACACCGTCCTGGCCGCGTCGGCCGGCTTTGCGCCCGCCGCACCCTTCGTCGCCGCCGCACCGCGCGCGGCGGACCTGGCGCCCGGTGCCGCCGGGGCACCGGCCGTCGTGCCGGCAGCGACGTTCGCGCCGGCCGGCGGGGTCGCCTCGGGGGGGGGCGCCGGGCGCGTCGCGGGCAGGATCGCGCCTTCCGGCACCGGGGCCGGCCGGTCCGCGAAGAACCGGTCGTAACCGATGTAGCCCGCCGCCGCGACGAGCAGCGCGAGCAGCGCGATGCTCAGGGTCCGGTTGCCGCCGCCGTCCCCGCTCGTCAGCACCACTCCTCGCTTCACTTGTCCGCCTCCCTCGGCGCGGTCGCCGACTTCGCCACGAACGTCTGCAGCTCGAAATCCACGTCGAGCAGTTGCTCGTTGGCACCGATGCGGCGCCGCTGAGTCGCGCCGCTCCCCTGGTCCTTGGGGACGATCGAGATGCCCACCGGTGCCATGATCCGCGTGAGCGACCCGACGTCGGCGAAGAACCGGACGGTCTGGTGGTAGCTGCCCAGCAACGAGACGCTGTAGCGGTAGGTGTCGAACTGTTCGCCCGGCACGACGGCCTCGGGCCGCACGCCGGCCATCTCGAGGCCGGCCTGCCGCGCGGCGACCGACACCTGGTCGAGCAGCGCGGGCACCTCGTTGCCGGTCGGCACGAGCTGGCGCATCAGGCCGAGCTGCTGGTTGGCACGCGCGACGTCGCGCTTGAGCTCGTCGAGCTTCCCCGCCTGTGCCTCCTTGCGCGCCTTGGCGTTCGTGCTGTCGAGCTTGGCCACCCGGACTTCGATCTCGTCGAGCTCGACGTTCCGGGGCGACCACAAGAGGTACCAGTACGCGGCGACGGCGGCGATCATCAGGATCGAGAGCGCCACGAAGTTCTGGTCGCGCTTGGTCATCGGGGGCAGGCCGGCCATGGCTACTTCACCCGGACGGAGAAGGGCGTGGTCACCACCGCCGACGGCGGGGGCGTCTCGTAGGCGGCGTCGAGCTCGAAGCGCGTCACGTCGCGCGACTCGAGCTGCTGCAGTTCCGAGCTGACGAGGGTGACGCTCTGGATGAACGGTGACGACTCGAGGTCGCGCATGTAGCGCGTCAGGGCCTGGATGTCGGCGGTGAAGCCCTTCAGGCGGAAGGTCAGCGGCGGCATCGGCGGGAGCGTCGTGTCGTTCACCGGCCGCTTCTGGCCGGCCGGCGGCCCAGCGGCGGCGCCGGCCGTCGAAAACGCGGACGTCTGCTTGACCTCGCTGATCCAGGTGTAGTCGGGGAGCGTCCGGCTCAGCTCGTCGAGCAGGTGCGCCCACACGAACCGGTAGCCGTCGATCGCCCGGATGACCTTGAACTGCTTGAGCACGGAGTCGCGCTGCGACGTGCCCTTCTTCATCTGCTGGATGACGCTGGCGAACCGCGCCGAGTCGGCCTTCGCCCGGGCCTCGGCCTCGGCGAGGCGCGTCTCGCGCGATGCCTGACCCGAGTACAGCCAGCCCGCGGCCCCCGTGGCCACCACGGCGGCGACGATCGTGCCGAGGAGGTACGCATCCTTGACGCGCCCGCGGATGCCCTCGACGAGCGCCTTGACGTCGACGCCGCCACCGGTCTTCTTCGAGCGCTTCGCGCCCGGGAGCAGGTTGATTTCGATCATGCGCGCGGCCTCACGGAACGATGCGGAGGGCGAGGCCCACCGGGAGCATCAGCAGCGGCGCGACGTCGTCGGTGAGGAGCGGGTCGAGGGCCCCGTCGCGCACGCGGAGGTTCGTCAGCGGCGTGGCCAGCTCGACCGGCATCCGCAGGCGCGCGCCGAGCGCCTCGACGAGCCCCGGGATGCGGGCCCCGCCGCCGCACACGTAGACGGCGCGCAACTGCCCGGACGCCCGCGAGTTCGTCGCGAGAAAGGCCGTCGCGCGCTCGATCCCCATCGCGATCTCCTCGCCCCGGTTCTCGATCGTCGCGTCGAGTTCCGGCGAGCGGTCGTAGCCCTGCACCACCTGTGCCGCCTCCTCCGCCCCGAGCCCGCGGTCGCGCTGGAGGTCCTCGCGGAACGACTTCGTGCCCACGCCGATGTCGCGCGTGAGGATCGGGATGCCGTCGTCGAGCACGTTGATGTTCGTGACTTCGTGCCCGACGTTGAGCAGGCCCACGACCCCGCGCATCGCGTCGGGGTACGAGAGCTCGAAGGCATTGTGCAGCGCGAAGGCGTCCACGTCCACGACCTGCGGGGACAGGCCGGCGTCGGTCAGCAGCCGCATCTTCCCCTCGATCAGGTCGCGTTTGGCAGCCACGAGCAGCACGTCCATGGACGGCGCGACCCCCTCGGGGTCGAGGATGTTGAAGTCGAGTTCCACCGACTCCATGTCGAACGGCACGTGCTGCTCGGCTTCCCATCGCATCAGCTCGCGCGCCTGCTGCTCCTTCACTCGCTCGATCTGGATCTTCTTGATGATGACGTCGCGACCGCCCACGGCCGTGACGATCGTCGGGTTCTTCACGGCGGCGGCGGCGATCACCTCGCGGATGGCGTCGGTCACCATGCCGGGATCCATGACCTCCCCCTCGACGATCGCGTCCGCTATCAGCGGCACGATCGCCACCTTGACGAGTTCCGGACCGCCTTTGCCGTGCTCGACGACGCACGCCTTCACCAGTCCCGAACCAACGTCGAGACCGATCGTCGTCTTCTTCCGGCCGATCAGGGGAAATGCCATCTTGGGCAACCGTACGTCGGGGGACCCGTCTGCCAGCGGACAGGGCTCGCATCCTGCGCGAAGCAACCATCCAACGATCGGGGCGGGAAAAGGTAACCGGGACCGGCGCCCCGGTTCGGCACCCCGTCGGGCCGTGGCGCGCCGCTCGCCGTCACCGGAGGTCACGCCATGCGAGGCCGGAACCGACCGCAAGGCCCCGTACCGGCGCCTGTGCCGGCTCCGATGCTGCAAGTCCGAAAGCTGCGACCGGTTCGGGCGCTCGCAAAGTGAGGAGTGAGGCATTCGCCTCCTGCGTGACGCCGGATGCCTCCACCACAAGGAATGCGCCGACGATCGGCACGCTGTCCCCCATCGCCACGGTCACCCAGCACGCACCCTCCGCGTGGCGCACGCGCACCGTCGCCTCGCCCGTCCCCGTCGCGACGCGATGCGTCTCGACCGTGCCCGGCCGTGCCTCCCCGCAGTCCCACTCGGCAAGGAGGCGATCGGCGGTCAGCCACTGCGCGTCGGCCACCGCCGCCGATCGCTCGGCGGCCGCGAGACCCTGCGCCGCCCAAGCGGCTCCCGCCGACGCGACGCCCATCGCCAACAGGCCCAGGAGCACGACGGGTAGCAGGACGCCGCGGCGCGCCGAGCGAGGGGCGGCGGCGCACGCCGCCGACCGGTACGGGGACGCGACGGGAAGGTGGGGCATCAGTGATTGCGCGGATGTACGAGCCGCCGCACCGCCGCAGCCGGGCCGGAGGCACCGGAGACGCGGAGCGTGCCCCCCGAGTCGTGCGGCTCCCACGCCAGCCGGAGGTGCGCGAACGGACCGATCGCCGGCTGCACGGCGTCCCAGCCCACGGCGCGCCCCTCTCGAAGGCCGAGTTGCCAGCGCTCGTCCGCGTCGCGATACGCCACCCATCGCGCGCGCCGGAGCACGAGGACCACGGCGTCTGGTGACGGCGGCGGTACCCCGTCGGCGCGCCACGCGGGGCGGCCATCGGCGCACCGGTCCAACTGGACGCCGCTCGCGGTGCCGACCTGCCAGCCCCCCGATTGCCACGTCCGCCACTCGTCCCCGGCGCGCGGCGTCGCCGCCCAGGCACCCGGCGCGTCCAGCGGGACGGCCCCGCCCTCGCAGGCGACGGCGCTTCCCACCACCCGGGCGAGCGCGATCGCGGTGTCGCCGAGCGCCATGGCTCCCACGCCTTCGCGGAGTTCGCGAGCCAGCAGGTCGGCCGCGGTCTCGAGGTGCCGTGCCTCCGCCCGCGCCTCGGACCCGCGCGTGCGCGCCCGGCCGGCGGCGCCGCCGGCGGCCGCCGCTGCGGCGGCCCCGAGGACCCCGACCAGCGCCAGCGTGACCAGCAACTCGACGAGCGAGACGCCGCGACGCCAGCGAGGGGACGCCGCGACCGTCCGTTCGTGGGAAGCCGTCGCCGCCGCCCGGCGTGCGCGCTGCTCCCGAGCGAGGCGCTCGAGCCGCGCCGCCCGGTGCAGGACCCCGAAGACCGCCAGCAGCCCCACCGCGAGCACGACGACGGCGACGAGGACTTCGGCCAGGGTGAAGGCGCGGCGCGACATGGCGGGCACGATCGCCCGACCGGCCCGCGCGGGTGGGCTCAGGCGGTTGCGCGCAGCATCGTTCCGTCGCGCGACATGGTCCGGCGCTCCGCCCCGGTCGCCAGGGGAAGGACGACGTGCAACGCGGCCCCCCCCTCCCGCGCGGGCTGCACCCAGACGGTGCCCCGCCCCTGTTCGATCACCCGCCGGGCCGTCGTCAGGCCGATGCCACCGCCGACAGCCGGGTCGTACAGGCGCTTCTCGATGTCGGCGGGAATGCCGGCACCCGAGTCGGCGACGATGAACTTCACGACCTCGGCAGGGGGGGCCCCTTCGCGCAGCCAGCGCTCGAGGCGTGGGTTCGGCCGCCGCGGCACGATCTTCAGCCCGGGATCGCCCTTCCGCCGCACCGCCGTCTCCTCGAGGGAGATCCGGGGCACGCGCCGGACGTACACGCCCACCGACGGCGGCCGGCGATCCCCCTCTCGCCGCTGCTGGCCGGCGGCCGCCGCATGCTGCAGGAAGGCGCTGGCGAGGCGGGCGACGGCCTCTTCCGTCCCGGGCACGAGGCACGGCCGCTCGTCGAGGTCGAGCGTCACCGCCGCTGCCCGCACCGCGGGGAGGTCGCGCAGCGCCGCACGGACGGCGGCGCACAGGTCGCTCGCGGCCGTCGGCCGCTCGGCCGCAGACGCGACCGCCAGCACGCCGCGCATGAGGTCGTCGAGCCGTGCGAGCTCCCGCTCGAGCTCCGCGTAGGCCTCGCGCATCGCGGGCTCGGCGTGCTCCCGCCACTGGCCGGCCCGACGCCGCAGCGCGGCCAGCGCCGGTTCCAGTTCGCGCGCGATCTGCTCCGAGCGTCCGTCGCCGGCGCGGGCCCGCTCCGACGCATCACGCGCCGCCAGCTCCGCCAGCCGGCGCGCCGTGATCAGCCGGTTCACGCGTTCGGCCGTCGGTCGGAGCTCCGGTGTCAGCCGCATGGGATTCAGGTGCTCGACCGCCCCGGTGAGGTCCAAGCCGTCCACGGCTCGTTCGAGGGCCCGGACGTGCCGCCGCGTGCGGGCCGCGCCAATGGCAGCGCCAATGACGGCGCCAATGGCAGCGCCCGCCGCGCCGGCTGCGCCGGCGACGAGCAGAACGATCGGGACGGTGAGCATGGGGTTGCAGGGAGTGTCGGCCGATCGCAGCCGCCGCCACAGTTCCCCGCGCCCCAAGTGCCAGGAAAAGCAGCGCGGCGGGGCCCCGAGGGACCCCGCCGCGCCACCAGCCAGACGCCGTTCGTCGGCGCCGGCCCCTCCCGCTCAGTAGCAGGTCGGCTCGCCTTCCTGCTGCGACTTGGCGTTCCAGAGGATCGCGGCCGTGCCCGGGGCGCCGACGAAGATCGAGCACTTCTGCGCCGTGCCGGGGCGGATGACCGAGGCGGCCCAGCCAGCCGAGACACCGGTCGTCGTCGTTCCGGACCCGAAGACGCCCACGCCCGTCGACGGCTGCCAGATCACGTTGCCGGCCTTGTCGAGGATCTTGGTCGTCGGGTTGGTGTTGTCGCCGTCGGCCGGCGTCGCGTAGATCTGGTAGTCACCGAAGTAGGTCTCCTGCGCCGTGGCGAGGTTGCGGAGGTCCGACTTCATCGCGGAGACGTACGCCTTCTCCTTCGTGTTGGCGAACTTCGGGATCGCGATCGCCGCGAGGATGCCGATGATCACGACGACGATCAGCAGCTCGATGAGGGTGAAGCCCTTGCGGTTCTGCATCATGTTGCGCTCACTCCTGATTTGGTGGGGGCCGTACGGTTGCCCGACCCGTTCAGCATGTGGCGTGCCGCAGCGAGGACGCGCACGCAACCGCATGCGTCACAACGACTTGCGCCGCCACGACAGCGTCACCCCCGAAAGGGATCCGGGCAAATCGCACAGTGACACCGGCGTCTGCGGCACGAAAGATGACGATGGTGCTGTATCGAAACTGGTCATCCCTCGCCAGTCCCGTAACGTGCGAGCTTCCGGCTCAGGGTCGAAGGATCAATGTCCAGCACCTCGGCGGCCCGCGTCTTGTTCCCCCCTTCGGCCTGCAGCACCCACTGGATGTAGGCCCGCTCGATCGTCTCGAGCGTCGGGTTGGCCGGCGCCCGGGATGTGACCAGCGGCTCGGTGCGCCGCTCGACGATGCGGTCGGGGAGCGCCGCCCGCTCGACTACCGCCCCCGGGCTCAGGATGACAGCACGTTCGAGGGCGTTCTCGAGTTCGCGCACGTTACCCGGCCACGGGTAGGCCTGGAGCAGGTCGGCCACGTCGGGGGCGAGCCGCTTGGGGGCCTCGTTGCGCGCGGCGGCGAGGCGGCCGAGGAAGCGCTCGACCAGCATCGGGATGTCGTCGCGCCGGTCGCGCAGGGGCGGCAGGTGGATCTGGATGACGTTGAGCCGATAGAAGAGGTCGCTGCGGAAGCGGCCGGTCCGCATCTCGGCCTCGAGGTCCCGATTCGTCGCCGCGATCAGCCGGGTCTCGATCGGGATCGCCTCGGTCGCGCCGACGGGGATGACTTCGCGTTGCTGCAGCACGCGCAGGAGCTTGACCTGCGTGGCGGGGGTGGTCTCGCCGATCTCGTCGAGGAAGAAGGTGCCGCGGCCGGCGGCGGCGAAGAGGCCGGTCTTGTCCTTGATCGCGCCGGTGAAGCTGCCCTTCACGTGCCCGAAGAGCTCGCTCTCGAGGAGCGACTCGGGCAGGGCGCCGCAGTTGATCGAGAGGAACGGCTGGTCGCGCCGGCCGGACAGTTCGTGGATCCAGCGCGCGACGACTTCCTTCCCCGTCCCCGACTCGCCCTGGATGAGCACGGTCGCATCGGTCGGGGCCACCGTCTCCGCGATGCGCAGCGCGGCGACCCACGCGGCGGAGCGCCCGGTGGGGCCGTCGCCCGTCCGCCCGCCCTGGCTCCGGATCTGCTGCTTGAGCGTCTTGTTCTCGCGCCGCAGTTGCCGGGTCTCCGCGGCCCGGCGCAGCAGGGCCACCAGCTCGTCGTTGCGGAAGGGCTTCTGCACGTACTGCCACGCCCCTTCGTTCACGGCCTGGACGGCGCTCTGCAGCGTCGCCTGCGCGGTCATGAGGATCACGGGACAATCCGGATCCCGCTGCCGGGCCGCCGAGAGGACCTGCACGCCGTCCACGATCGGCATGCGGATGTCGGTGAGCACGACGTCGGGCCGCGTGGTGGCCAGCTGCTCGAGCCCCGCCCGCCCCCCCTGCGCGGTGATGACGGCAAACCCTTCGGCGCGCAGCAGGATGCGCAGCGACTCGAGGATGCCGGCCTCGTCGTCCACGACGAGGACGGTGGGGGCACTGACGGAGGTGGGGGCGTCGGCCATGGGGGATCGGGTCAGGTCGCCGCGCGGGCACGGCGCGGCAGGCAAATGGTGACGCAGGTTCCGCCGGGCCCGGTCTCGACGTCGATCACGCCGCCGTGCGCCTCGACAGCGCGGTGCGCGACGGGCAGCCCGAGGCCGTGTCCGCCGGCCCTCGTCGTGATGAACGGCTGGAAGAGGTGGTCGCGCACTTCCGGAGCGAGCCCCGGGCCGGTGTCGCGCACGGTGAGGACGACGATGTTCCCGGCCAGATGCTCCGCCTCCCGGGGCAACCGCAGCGGGGCGGTGTCAACGCCGAGGGTCAGCGTCCCCCCCTTCGGCATCGCCTGCACGGCGTTGAGGGCCAGGTTGAACAGGGCGCGCACGAGGAGGTCCTCGTCGGCGTCCATCGGGCAGCTCACCGTGGGACCCGGGACCTCGATGGCGAGGTCCGCGCTCCGGTCGGGGTGACGCCGCACGACGTCGGCGACGTGGCGCAGCAGGGCCGCGACGTCCACCGGGGCGAGCTGGGCCTCGCGCACGCGGGCGAAGTCGAGAAACTCGCCGAGGAGCCGCGAGAGGCGGTCGGACTCGCGCAGGACGAGGGCGGCGAGCGCCCGCTCGTCCTCGTCCTCCCGCCGGCGCGCCGCCAGCTGCTCGACGGCGCTGCGGATGGCGGCGAGGGGATTGCGGATCTCGTGCGCGAGGGACGCCGAGAGCTCGGCGACCGCCTCGAGGCGCTGGGCCGAGAGGCGCAGCTGCTCGATCCGGCGATGGTCCGAGATGTCGGCGAAGATCGCGGTGACGCTGCGGCCCTCCTCGGGGCCCTGGGGGCCGCTGTACGTGACGTCGGTGGTCGTCACGCCGATCGGGAAGGTCCGCGCGTCCGTCCGGACGGTGGCGTCGGCGCGCTGGGCCCGGTGGCCGTCGCGCACGGTGCGCTCGAGCGCCGCGGCCAGGGCGGGGGCGCGTTCCCGGACGGCCCGGAGCACCGGCCGCCCGACGCGTCCCGCGAGCGGGAGGTCGAGCAGTCGGCTGGCGGCGGGATTCGCGTACAGCAGCCGGCCGGCGCCATCAACGGTCACGACGCCACTCTCGAGCGCCCGCAGGACGTCCTCGGCCTGCAGGCGCACGAGCACGAGCTCCTCCGCGAGCCGTTCCGTCCCCTGCCCTGCGCGCCGCAGCCGATCGGCGAGATAGGCCGAGCCGATCGCGACCGCCCCGAAGACGGCGCTCTGCAGGAGGACCGCCCCCTCGAGCCGGGTCTCGAGAAGCACGAACGTGATGAGCACGTAGAGCGCGCAGCCGAGGCCGGCCACGAGGAGGGACCCGCCGAGCGGCAGCCACAGCGCGGCCAGCGCGATGACGAGGACGTAGACGGCGACGAACGGCGAGCTGGGGCCGCCCGTCGCCGTGACGATGGTGCTGACCAGCGCGAGGTCGAAGAGCACCTGGCCGTACCGGAAGGTGCGGGAGAGCGGACGCTCCCAGACCTCCGACCAGACGACGCTCATCGCGGTGAACGCCATCGCCGTGACGAGCGAGACCGAGGCGAAGAGCGTCTGCGTGCCAGGGGCGTCGAGCCACCGGACGAGCGCGGCCACGAAGATCGCGACCGCGAAGGCGAGGCGCGCGACGTACACGTAGCGCAGCACGCGACCCGCGTCGAGCGGGGCAGTGCCGGCGACGGGCAAGCCGGCGGCGGGGGTGTACGCGGTGGTCACGGGGGCGGGTGCAATCTGGCGGGGGCGTATATTCCGGCGCCACGGCGGCCGGCGATGCCGGCCGCCGGCGGCGCTTCCGCGAGGCTCCCCTGACCGACCCCTCCCTCACGTTCGGCAGCGTCTCGACCCGGCTCCTGGTCGTGCTGCTGCTGGTGCTCGCCAACGCGTTCTTCGTCGCCGCCGAGTTCGCGCTGGTGGCGGCCCGCCGCTCGAGAATCGCCCAATGGGCGGCGGCCGGCGACCGCCGGGCGCGCGTGGTGGAGCAGGCCCTCGGGCAGCTCGACCGGTACATCTCGGGAACGCAGCTCGGCATCACCCTGGCATCGCTGGCACTGGGCTGGGTGGGCGAGCCGGCGCTGGCGGCGCTGGTGGACGTGGCGCTGCGCGCGCTCGGCTTCGACGTGCCGTCCGGGCTGGTGCACAGCGGCGCGGCGATCGCCACCGCGTTCGCCATCATCACGTTCCTGCACATCGTCCTCGGCGAGCTGGCACCCAAGGCCCTCGCCCTGTCGCGCCCCGAGGAGGTCAGCAAGTGGGTCGCCTGGCCGCTCATGCAGTTCTCGCGGCTGATGCACCCGGGCATCGTCGTCCTCAACGGCACCGCCAACGCCCTGCTGCGCGCCGCGGGGATCGCGCCGGCCTCCGAGGCGAGCCACGTGCACTCCCCGGAGGAACTGCGGCTGCTCGTGCTGCAGGCACGCGCCCAGGGGACGCTCGACGAGTCCGACACCGCGATGCTCGAGGGCGTCTTCGACTTCCGGCGCAAGAAGGTGCGCGACGTCATGCGCCCCCGCACCGAGGTCGCCGGCATCCCCGACGACGCGTCGGAGGCCGACGTACGGGCGATCCTCGCCCGCGAGCGCTACTCGCGCTACCCGGTCTATCGCGAGACGCTCGACGACATCGCGGGCGTGCTGGTGGCCAAGGACGTCTGGCTGCGCGACGCGGGCTCGGCGTTCGACCTCGCCGCGTTGACCCGCGAGGTCCTCTTCGTCCCGGACGTCCGCTCGGCGGAGCGGGTCTTCGACGACCTCCGCCGCACCCGGGCGCAACTGGCGGTGGTGCTCGACGAGTACGGCGGCACCGCGGGGATCGTGACGATCGAGGACCTCGTCGAGGAAGTCGTGGGCGACATCGCCGACGAGTACGACCAGCTGGCCCGCGAGAGCATGATCCAGGACGGGGTCCTCGAACTCGCCGGCTCGCTCTCGCTCGTGGACGTGCGGTCGGATCACAAGGTCGCCGTCCCCGAGGGCGACTGGACGACGCTCGGGGGATACGTGTTCTCGGCCCTGGGGCGGCTGCCGCAGGTCGGGGACCGCACGCTGGTCCCGGGAGCGGACCTGGAGGTCGTGGCGATGGACGGACGGCGGGTGGCGGCGGTGCGCGTGCACCAGGTGAAGGCATGACGGGCGGTCCGGTGCGCCGGGCCGCCGCCGGGCGACGGTGGGGGCTGGTCCTCGCCCTCGGCTGTGCCGCCGGGCACCCGGCGCCCGCGGCGGCGCAGGATACAGCCGCGTATCCGAGGCCCGACCGCCCGGTCGCGCGCATCGTCGCGCCGTCGTGGACCGGCGAGGCCACGCGCGACGACGCCGGCGAATTCGCGCGCGTCGCCGAGCTGCTGGGCATCCGGCGCGGCATGCGCGTGGCCGACATCGGCGCCGGCTCCGGCTACTACGTCGCGCGCCTCGCACCGCTCGTGGGGCCCGAGGGGCGCGTGTACGCCAACGACATCGTGCCGCGCTACCTCGCACAGTTGCGCGAGCGCGTCACGCGCGAGCGCCTGGGCAACGTGTCGGTGATCGAGGGGACGCCCGGCGACCCGAAGCTCCCGGCGGCCACGGTGCAGGTGGCGCTCATGATCCACATGTACCACGAGATCGAGGATCCCTTCGGCCTGCTGGCGCGGCTCGTCCCCGCGATGGCCGACGACGGGCTGCTGGGTATCCTGGACATGGAGTTCCCCACCGCGCAGCACGGCACCCCGCCGCCGCTGCTGCGCTGCGAGCTCGCCGCCGCGGGCTGGACCTTCGTGGCGCTGCACGAGACCGGGGCGAGCGAGTACGTCGCAACCTTCGCCCCCCCGGCGACGGCGCCGAGCGCGGCGCAGGTCCGGGCGCGCCTCGCTGCCCGCCCGTGCCGCGCGTGACGCCGACGGCCGACGACGCGCTGGTCGTCACGCCGTCGGTGACGATCCCGCGGCACGAACTCGTCGTCCGTGCGACGCGCGCCGGCGGGCCCGGCGGCCAGCACGTGAACACCTCGTCCACGCGCATCGAACTCACGTGGGACGTGGCGGGCTCGGCGGCGCTCACCGGCGCCCAGCGGGCGCGGGTGCTCGAGCGGCTCGCGTCCCGCCTCGACGGCGACGGCCGCCTGCGCCTCGTCGCCGCCGACACGCGCTCGCAGGCGCAGAACCGGACGCTGGCCGAGCGGCGGCTGGTCGCCCTGGTGGCGCGGGCACTCGTCGTGCCCAAGGTGCGACGCGCCACGACGCCCTCGCGCGCCCAACGGGCCGAGCGACTCGCCGAGAAGCGGCGGCAGGGCGAGAAGAAGGCGGCGCGGCGACGGCCGGGCGACGACTGACCCGGCCTGGCGGCGCGCGCTCAGGCGCCGTCGTGCAGCTCCGCCTTGAGTCGGGCGATCGCGTCGCGGCCGTGGCGCGCCGCCGCCGAGTTGGGCCAGCGGTCGATGATCCGTCGGAGCTCGACGACCGCGCGTCCCTTGTCCGGCAACGGCCCGAGCAGCAGGTCCACGATGCGCTGCGCGACGTACAGGTGGCGCTCGGGCGGCGCCTCGAGCCGCTGCACCTCGCGATAGAGGGCGAGGGCCCGCTCGTGCTGCCGATGGACGTCGCCGTAGAAGTCGGCCGCGCGCACACGCACCTCGACGTCGCCGGGTCGCTCGGCGATGGCGTCCTCCCACAGCACCGCGGCGGCAGCGTGGTCGCCGCGCACGACCTGCGCCTCGATCTGGGAGAAGTCGAAGGCGTAGGGGGTCGTCGAGCCGCTGGGCTGCAGGGTCCGCTGGACGAGCCCGGCGACACCTTCGGTGGCGATCATGGTGAACGCGTACGCCACGGCCGTCCCGATCGCGAATCCGCCGAGGAAGCCCAGCGCTCCGAACCGCACGCCGCCGCCGATGGCCCCGAGCACCCCGCCGGCCAGCGCCCACGGCAGGATCCGGAGGCGCCGGAGTCCGGCGTCGGGGTCCCCCTTCGAGAACGGGCTCCAGGACTCGGGCACGGGTCAGCGACTCGGCACGGGGATCGTCTTCGCCCCGCGCACCGGCGTGTTCTTGCGCACGCGCTTCGTCCGGTACATCGCCGCGTCGGCGGAGTCGATGGCCGCCGGCAGCTCGTCCCCGCTCGCGTAGTCGGCGGCGCCGATCGAGACCTCGAGGCGCACGAGCTGCCGGTCGGCCCCGACCGGGATCGCCGCGGCGGCCGCCACGACCTGCGCGAGCCGCTGCGCGACGCCGTCCGGCATGGCCCCCGGGAGCACGAGCAGGAACTCGTCTCCCCCCCAGCGATAGAGCCGGTCGAGCGGGCGGATCGAGCCGCGCACCGTCCGGGCGCAGTGCGCGAGCAGTTCGTCTCCCGCCGCATGCCCGTGCGCGTCGTTGATCTCCTTCAGGTTGTCCATGTCGAGCATCGCTACCGTGCCGAAGGTGGACTTCGCGACCTCGAGGCCGATCCCCTCCGCGTACGCGCGCCGGTTCAGGCACTCGGTGAGGGGATCGTAGTTCGCCAGCCGGCGCAGGGCGTCATTGGAGACGGCGAGCTCGGTGCGCGCGTCATCCACCTCGCGCTTGGCATCCTCCATCTGAATGACCACCATGCCGAACCCCAGCAGCATCTGCAGCGGCAAGTCAACGTACGGGTGGTAGGTGCGCAGGAGCTCGAGGGCCGGGGGACCACGCATCCCCGCGGCGGCGAGGCCGAACGCCACGCCGTACGCCGCGCCCACGACCGCGAGGGCCATGAACACGCCGCCCGTGACCGAGCTGCCCACCCCGCGACGCGCGGCGCGGAGGGTGAGGAGGTGCCAGCCGGCCAAGGCGCTCGCGGCCGTCACGAGCGGGGCCTGCAGGGCGATGGCGGTCTCGAGGTCCCGCCCGACGAGCAGGGACACGACCGCGAACGTGAGCGCGGCCCCCTGGGCACCGCGGCGCCGCCCGAGGGCGTTGAAGCCGCGCGTGTACATGAGCGTCCCCGCGAGCAGCAACCACCAGCCGTGGACCCTGGCCGCCTGGAAGGCGATGTACAGCACGGCGGAGACCGCCCCGTCCTGCGACGCCGTCACGGTCGCGAGCGCGTCGGGGAAGACCCGGAGCGAGTATCGGATGAGCAGCGGCACCAGCGCGCACAGCATCGCCACCCACGCCTCGGCCCAGACCGTGAAGTACGTCCGGCGCCACCCGCTGCGCTGCAGCACGCCGAAGAGCGCCGCGAGGAGGAGCGTCACGGCGGTCTGCGTCCACAGGCCGATCAGGCCGACGAAGAGGTCGGGAGAGGCGTGGTCCATTCGGCGGGGGCCGGACGCGACGCCGGGGTCCGCTCCGAGCCCGGGCCGCGCCGTACAGCCCTTAACGTGTGGTGGCGGGACGCGAAGACGGCAAGGGGCGCGGCGGCCTCTCGCTAGGGTGCGCCGCGGCGCGCCCGGACCTCGATCGAGTCGGCAAGGCGGCGCAGCGCCCGGAAGGCCGCCGGTTCGATGCCGCGCCGTTCACCGTCCGCCGCCAACCGCCGGGCCGCCTCGAAGCGCCCGAGGCCGATCGCGCAGGCGACCAGGTTCACCCGCGCATCGGCGCCGTCGGGATACACCAGCAGCGCCCGCTCCAGCAGCGGGACCGCCGAGCCGCAGCGGTCCTGCCGACGGTAGAGGTCACCGAGGAGCGCGAGCGCGCCGTAGTCGTCCGGGAAGAGCGTCACCGCCCGGCGAAGCGCCACCTCGGCCTCGGCGACGCGCCCCTCGCGCACGTGCCGCTGGCCGAGGAGGTACCACGGGCGGTAGCTCCGCGGCGTCTCGGCGGTCGCCGTCGCGAGCAGCGTCGCGTCGTCGCGCCAGGTCGTCGTGCGGAGGGCCGCCCGCGTCGCCCCGGCCGCGGCGAGCAGCGCGACGCCCCAAGCCGCGAGGCGGCGCACGACGGGCTCCGGGGCCTGCTCGCGCCAGAGCGCTGCCCCCCACGCCCCGATCGCCAGCAGCACTCCGACACTCGGCAGCAGCAGCGTCCGCTCGGCGAGGATCACGCCGGTGGGCACGAACACGTTCGACGCAGGGAGCAGCGCCACCGCCGCGAGCCCGAGGCCGAAGGCGGCGACGGGCACCCGTCGCCACGACAGCGCGCCGAGTGCGGCCCCGGCCGCGAGGACCACCACCCCTGGCAGGAGCTCGGGGGACCAGCCCCGGTGGACCACGACGTGCGGCGGCGAGTACTCGACGGCGAGCCGCGCCGGCCACAGCAGGAGGCGCCCCCACTCGGCCGCCACGCCGAGCATCGTCCAGCGCCGGTCCGCCGGCGACAGCACCATCCAGAGCCCCGCCGGGGCGTCGTCCCACGTCGCGACGGCGCGGCTGCGCAGCACGGCGTACGCCCCCAGCACCACCACCAGCGCCGCCGCGAGCGGCAGCCCGTGCCGCACGAGGCCCCACCAGGGACGGCGATCGGTGACGAGTGTCAGCTCCGCCAGCAGCAGCACGAGGGGGACGAGCACCCCCTGCTCCTTCGAGAAGGCCGCGAGGGCGGCGCCCGCGACGACGGCGAGCGTGCGGCCCGGCGACGGTCCGCGCTCGCGCCACGCGAGGTAGGCGCCGAGCGCGACGACGGTCCCGAACGCCATCCCCAGCTCGGCGAGGCCGACGATGTTGGCCACCGGCTCGACGTGCACCGGATGCGCGGCGAACAGGACACCGACGGCGAGCGCCGCCCCGGGCGGCAGCAGTTCCGTCGCGAGCCGCCAGACGGCGAGGCACAGCAGTGCGTAGGCCGCGAGGTTGCCCGCGTGGAAGAGCCACGGCGCCCCGCCGCCGAGCGTCCACTGCACCGCGTAGGCGAGCATCGGGAGCGGTCGGTAGAGCGCCTCGAGCGCGGGCGGCGGCCAGTACGACTGCCCGAACAGCCGCCACCAGCCGGCGAGCTGGTGCACGCGCGCGTTGTCCTGGATGATGACGCGGTCGTCGTAGGTGAAGCCGTTGGCGATGGCCGGGGCCATCGCGAGCACGGCGACGGCGACGACGAGCGTCGCCGCGATCCCGCGCCGCGCGAGCCACCACGGGGCTCGCGCGGCCGGCCCCGCGGTCATGGCAGGCGGGCGGGGGCGCCGATGGCCACGGCGAGTTCGGCGCGGACGACCGCCGCGCGCGCCTGGAGGGCAGCGAGTCGCACCTCCTCGTCGAGCACGAGCCGCTCGCGCAGATTCACGATGAGCAGCGAACTCTCGCCGTTCTCGAAGCGCCGCTGCTCGCCGGCGAGCATGCCGCGCGCCTGCTGCACGGTGACCGCCTGCAGCGCGATCTGCTCGTCCACCGCGCGGACGTCGTTGGCACCGACGAGCACGGCGTTGCGGACGTCGCGGCGCAGCTGGGCCTCGATCTGGCGCTGCTGGTCGAGCCGCTGGGTGACCTGGCTGAAGCGACCGCGCTCGCGCAGGTACAGCACCGGCGACCGGAACGTCGCGCCGAACTTGTAGTTGTCACCCCAGCCGCCGGCGTCGGTCAGGCCGTCGGTGCGGTCGGCGTCGGAGACGGCGGAGACGTCGAGGGCGGCGAACGGGATGAACTGCTGCCCGAGGAAGAGCCGCTGTGCCTCGACCTGGCGGATGCGGGCCGCGACCTTGGCGAGCTCGGGATGCGCGCGCTCGGCGGCGGCGAGCCACGTGGGGACGCGCTCGAGGGCCACCGGCGCCGCGAAACCGTCGTTCGCGGGCCGTGCGCCGCCCGCGAGGTCCACGGGCTGGCCGCGGTCGTCCCACAGGTAGGCCTGCAGCAGGAGGGTCGCGGCGTAGAGCGCCTGCTCCTCCTGCACGCGAATGCCCTCGCGCCGGTTGACCTCGAGCCGCGCCTCGAGGGTGTCGATCGCCGGTGCCTCGCCGTTGGCCAGGCGCAGCCGCACCGCGCGCAGCCGGAAGTCCGCCAGCCCGACGCCGTCGCGCGCGATCGCCGCGCGGCGCCAGGCCTCGAACCACCGGGCGTAGTCGCGCGTCGCGCGCAGCAGCAGGCCGTTGACGAGACTCAGGCGGTCGCCCTCGGCGAAGTCGAGGGCGGCCCGCGCCTGCGCGAGCGCGTTGCGCCGCTCGTCGGTGACGATCCGCTGCCCGAGCGGCAGGGAGACGCCGAGCGCGAGCAGCCCCGCGTTGGCGGTGCCGTTCTGCGGGTTGAGCGACGGGCCGAGCCCGCGCGAGTAGCCGACCTTCACGTCGGCGCCGGTGATGGTGGGAAGCTTGAGCTCGGCGTCCACCTCGCTGTACTTGGCGCTCCCCTTCTCGGCCTTGCGGTCCCACGTGGCCGCGATCGTGGGGTCGAACGCCCCGCGCGCGATGCGCACGTCCTGCGCCGCCTGGTCGCGCGCGAGGCGCGCGGCGCGGGCGACGGGATGGTTGGCGAGGACCTGGGCGTAGAACCGGTCGAGGAGGACGACCGGCCCGGTGTCGGTCTGGGCCCGCGCCGGGGGGCCGCCCGCGGGCGGCGCCCCGGCGGCGACCTGCAGCAGGGCCAGCAGGGCCGCCGCACTTGCCGTCACGGGCACGGCGTCACCCCTTCTTGCCGCCGCCGCCCGCGGCGCCGACGTCCTTCGGCTTCTGCGGCGGGAAGCCGTTGATCTGCCGCCAGAGCTCGAAGCCGACGGTCACGTTGTCGAGCATGGCCCAGCCGTTGACGCGACCGCCGATGCGAAGGAGGTCGGGCCAGGGGTCGTCCTCGGGGTCCGGGGTGACCAGCACGCGGAACTCGCCGTTGTCGCTGGCCGTGTAGTCCACGACCTTGACGACGCCACCGAAGGTGCCGATCTGCCCCACGCCCCAGCCGACGAACTGCAACGCGGGAAAGCCGTCGAACTGCAGCCGCACCTTGCGGCCGGGCTTCACGAAGGGGACGTCCATCGCGCGCACGAAGAGCTCGACGGCCAGCTCCGGATTGGCGGGCTGGATGGTGACGACGGGATCACCCTCCTTCACGACGTCGCCGACGCCCGTCCGCTGCGCGCGCACGAGGTAGCCGTCCTGCGGGGCCTTGATCCGGTAGAAGCCGGCGCGGATCTCCATCGAGGTGTACTCGTTGCGCAGCTTGGCGACTTCCGCCGTGCCCTCGCCGATCTCGGCCTGCGTCTTGGCCTTGTCGCTGGTGGCCTTCGAGATCTTCTCGCGGTATTCGGCGCGCTTCGAGTCGAGGTCGATCTCGGCGTTGCGCAGCCCCTGCCGCTTCTCGACGAGCGTCGCGTTGGCCTTCTGGGCGTTGTTGGTGAAGGTTTCGAGGTCCACCTGCGCCGTGAGGCCTGCGTTGAACAGCTCCTGGCGGCGGCGGAGGCGGTCGGCCGCGATCGTGGAGTCCACGACGGCGGCCTCGTAGGCCGCCTCGTACTCCTTGATCTTGTTCGCCCCCTGCTCGATCGCGAAGATGAGCGCCTTCTCGAGGTTGATGATCTGCGAGTCGAGCGCGATCACCTGCCGGTACTTCGCCTCGACGGCGTCGCGCTTCCCCTCGACCTGCTCGCCGAGCCGGTCCACGAGCCGGGGATCGAGGAACTTGTCCTTGACCTCGGAGATCTGCACGAGGGGCGTCCCCCTCGTTACGTACTGCCCCTCGGCGACGAACCACTGCTCGATCCGCCCCGCGATCGCCGACGGCACCACGGCCGGCCGGTCCTGCGGGCGCAACGCAGAGAGGGTGCCCGTGCCGCTGACGAACTGCTGCCACGGCAGGAGCATCGCGACGACGATCGCCGCGAAGAGCCCGAGCACCCACTTCCCCCACGTGCGGTAGGGGGTGTCCTTGTTGAGCAGCTTCGCCGAATAGAGCGGCGCGGTGTCGAACTCCATCGTGTGCTGGCTGGACTCGGCCATCGCGCCCCCTCAGGCGGCGCCGGCCGCGGCCGGCTGGGTGGTCAGGCGGCGCACGTCGGGATGCGCGGCGCACTCGGCCCACGTCCCCGTCGCGGCGATGCGCCCCTCGCGCATGACGAGCACGCGGTCGCACGCCGACAGCAGGGCGGGGTCGTGCGTCACCAGCAGGACGGTGCCCACCTGCGTGCGGTCCGCCAGCAGGGCCTGTACCCGGCCGCGGAGCCCGGGATCCAGCGTCGAGAAGAAGTCGTCGAGGACGAGCAGGCGCGGTTCGCCGGCGATCGCCTGCGCGAGCAGGAGCCGCGTGGCGACGCTCGTCGGGAGCCCGCGCCCCCCGTTGCGGATCGCGGTGCGGAGCCCGAGCGGTTGGTCCTGCACCCACCGGGCGAGGTCCACGCGCTCGAGCGCGCGCAGCACCCGGTCGGTGCCGATGCCGGGGCGGCCGACGGTGACGTTGTCCTCGATCGTGCCGTCGAAGAGGTCGCTCTGCGACAGGTACTGCCCCACCACGCCCCGCAGCGCGCTCCGGTCGAGGTCGCGCAACGTGATGCCGTCGTAGGTGATGGTGCCGCGGTAGTCGTCGAGCAGCCCGGTGGCCACGAGCAGCAGCGACGACGAGCCGGCCCCGACGAACCCGGTGATGCCGATGCGCTCGCCAGGCGCGACGGCGAGATCGATGTCGGCGAGCACCGGCTGCGTCGCGCCGGGATACATGTAGCCGACCCCGCGCAGTTCGAGGGCCATCCCCTGGTCGGCGCTGCCGCGGGGTGCCAGCCCTCCCTGCGGGTCCAGCGGCAAGTCGGTGACGTGACCCACCTTGTCCACGGCCGTGAGGACGTCGTACACGGTCGAGAGACTGGCGATGATCTTCTCGATCGCCGCGAGCACGGTCACGATCACGAGCTCCGACGCCACGAACATGCCGATCGTGATCTGCTCCTCCTGCAGCAACACGGCCCCGAGGATCAGCAGGGCGCCGGTGATGATCGTCTTGAAGGCGACGAAGAACCACGACTGCTGCACGATCACCCCGAAGTGCTTCTTCCGGTACTTGAGGTAACCGGTCAGCAGCTCGTCCGTCCGGTCGATCGCGAGGTTCGAGCGGCCCGCGAACTTGAACGCCGTCAGCGAGCGCGCCACTTCCTCGAACCAGTGCACCACGCGGTACTTGTACTTCGACTCGACGATCGAGGTCTCGAGCCCCTTGCCGCCCGTGCGCCAGAGCAGCACGAGCAGGATGATGATCAGCGTGATCGCCGAGATGGACAGGAACGGGTTGTAGATCCCCAGCAGCAGCACGCCGAAGACGATCGTGACGATCGCCGCGACCGCGTCGGTGAGCAGCTTCGAGAGCGACTTCTGGATCGTCAGCGCCTCGAAGAACCGGTTCATCTGCTCCGGCAGGTTCTCGTCGAGCGCGTGCTCCATGCGCATGCGCGGCACGCGGAACGCGAACTCCACCGCCAGCCGCGCGAAGACGCGCTGCTGGATCACCTCGACAACGCTCATCTGGAAGATCTGCAGCGCCCCCGAGGCCAGCGAGCCGATCACCACGAACACGATCAGCAGGAAGAGCGGCTGGATCAGCAGCCCGCCCTGCACCAACTGCACCGTCGCCTGCACCCCCAGCGGCAGCGCGAGGCCGAAGAGGCCCACCAGCACCGCGTAGAGCCAGACCAGCCAGATGTCCCGCTTCTCGCGCGCCAGAAGCTGCCAGAACCGGTCCACCGGCGACACGTCGCCGCCGTCGCCGTCGCCGGCGGCGACGAGCGGCACGACGCCCAGCGGCACCAGACAGACCAGCTCCGCCTCCGCCCCCGCTCCCGGCGCCGGCAGCAGCGAGTCGAGCGGCCCGTGCACCTTGGCCTCCGACGCGTCCGACCCGACGCGCACCGCCTCGAGCTCCGCCCCGCGCTGGCTCGTGATCACCATCGCCTGCCACTCCGGCACCGTCCCCCCGGCCGACGCCAGCACCACCAGCGGGTACGTCCCGTCCGCGACGAAGCGCCGCAGCTGCTCCCGGTCCACCGACCGCCGCAGGTACGCGAGGTTCACCTTGCGGCCCATCGCCACGACCGCGTCGGCGAAGCTCAGCAGGTCGGGCTCGGTCCCGTCGGCGCGGCGGAGGTCCGCCGCCCACGCGGTACGGTCCACCTCCAGCTTCAGGGCTGAGGCGACGACCGCGTTGATGGCGCTGGCCTGACGAATCGGCATAGCGAGTGAACGGCGAGGACAATTCGGGATAGCCGAGCAATCTACACGCCTTGCGGCGCGGAGGTCCACCGGTTGGATCAGCAAGCTAACGACGCCCGAGCGTGCGCCGTGCCACCTGCGTGGCATCCGGAACGTGGGGCGGCCGAGGCCTCCGGGCGGCATCCCGCGGCGGGCCGATGTGCCGAGCTCGAACCCGACGGGGCCCTCGCGCATTCAGCTCGAGATGCCCATCACCGACGCGCCCGGATGAGTCACGACGACGAGCACCTCGACGACGAGTTCCCCCTCGGCGACGGCACCGCCGACCGCGAGGCGGAGGTGGCCTGTCCCTGGTGCGGCGAGGTCATCACGGTGGCGCTCGACCCCGGCAGCGGCGCGGAGCAGGAGTACGTCGAGGACTGCCAGGTCTGCTGCCGACCCTGGCTCGTCCGGGTGATATACGGCCCGGACGGCCAGGCGCATGTCTGGGCGGACGCCGCCGGCGACTGGGACGACGAGTAGGCCTCCGGCGCGCGGGGGGCGCGCCGGTTGAGGGGGGCGACGAGCGTCCGATACTCGGGACATGCGACGCCGGATCCTCGCCCTTGCCGCCGGCCTGGCCGCCGCCCCCCTTCGCGGCCAGGCCTGCGTCGCACCGCATCCGTCGGGGCACGCGGCCGCCGTGGATTACGGGGTGGCGTCGATGCCCACGCACGCACAGGTCGAAGCCGGCTTCACGTACGGGCGGCGGCTCGATGCGCCCACCTGGATCGGCAGCGGCAACTCGCTCATCCTCGAGGGCTCGTGGCACAACGGCCGGCTCGACATTCCCGGCGGCACGAGTGCCGACCGGGCCTCGTTGCGGGCTGCCACGGCAGCGACGGTCGTGACGCGGCTCTTCACCCACCTCACCGTCTGCGCCCACCTCGGGGCCGGATGGTACCTCGCCAATGGTGAGCCAGGGCCGTCACGCTTTCTCGACGTCCCCGTCGGCGTGGGCCTCGGCGCCACGGTGCCGGTGGGCGGGCTCGTCGTGCTGCCGTTCGTGACACCGACCGTCTCGTACGTGGCGGAGTACCGGCGGGCGACCACCACCGCCCCCGAGATCGCCGACAACCGCCGCGACCTCGCGCTCACGTACGGCGCCGCCCTGCGGGTCGGCCGCCTCGAGGTGCGCGGGGCGTGGCGCCTGCGCGACCAGCGCGTGCAACAGGCGACGCTCTTCCGGATGTCGGCGCTCGTCTGGTTCTAGTCGTCGGCGCTAGCTTCTCCCGCATGTCCGATGCGGAAGGGGTCCGGCTCGACCAGTGGCTCTGGGCGGCGCGGTTCTTCAAGACCCGCTCGCTGGCGGCCGAGGCGATCGACGGCGGGAAGGTGAGCCACAACGGCGACCGGGCCAAGCGCGCGAAGACCGTGCGCGTCGGCGACGAGGTCCGCGTTCGGCAGCACGCGACCGAGTGGGTCGTGCGGGTCACCGGGCTCGGGGTGCGCCGGGGATCAGCGGCCGTGGCCGCGACGCTCTACGAGGAAACACCGGCTTCGAAGGCGGCGCGCGAGGCGCTCGCGCTGCAGGTGAAGGCGAGCGGGCCGGCGTTCCGTCACGGCGACGGGAAGCCCAGCAAGAAGGACCGGCGCGACCTCGAGCGGTTCCGCCGCGGGATCTAGCGGGAGTTCGCGGGAGCTAGCGGGATCTCGCGGGCGCCGGCTGGCGCCAATCCCCGCGTGATCACACCCGCGTGATCACACCCGCGTGATCACACCCGCGTGATCACACCCGCGTGATCACTCCCGCGTGATCACTCCCGCGTGATCACTCCCGCGCGACGGCCCGCAGCAGCGCCGCCTGGTCGATCCGGTGCCCCCCGTCGTACCACTGCAGCCGGTAGGGGACGCGCGCGGCCAGCAACCGGGCCTCGAGTCCCGCGACGGCGGCCGCCGACACGTACGCGTCCTCACGACCGGCGACGAAGGTCAGCGCCACGTCGGCGAGGTCGGCGGGCAGCGCCAGGTCGTCCGGCACCTGCGACGCCCACAGCACCAGCGACGCCGGCCGGTGCCGACCGCGGGCCGCCCAGCGCGCCGCGGTGGTCCCGCCCTGCGAGAAACCGAGCACGTGCAGCGTCGCCCCGGGGGCGCAGCGCGCGAGCGCCGCGTCGGCGACGCGGTCGAGGTAGGCGACGTAGTCCGCGATCTCGTGCTCGCGGTCCTCGCGGGTCATCCACGTCGCCCCGATGCGCTGCGACCCGCCGGCGGCGCGCACGTCCGGCGCCTCGAGGTAGAAGCGGTTGAGTCCCTCCGGCGCCGCGACGAGGGCGCCCGCGTCGGCGAGGCCGCCGAAGTGCCGGATGAAGTACCCCGCGAGCTGGCCGTAGCCGTGCAGTACCACCCACGCCTCGCGCGCCGGGGCGTCCGGGGCCAGCCAGTGGACGCGGGCGTGGCGCTCGACGACGAGGGCCGTGACCTCGGAAGCGCGGGGCGGGCGCGAGGGATCGCCGCTCACGCACGCTCCGCGGCGGCGGCATCCACGACGTGGCGGTAGTCGGCGATCAGGTCGTCGAAGATCACGTCCCAGCTCCGCGCCCCGGCATACGCGAGGCCGGCGGCGGCCATGGCGCGGCGTCGCCCCGGGTCGTCCGCCAGTCCGAGCAGCGCGGCGGCACAGGCCGCGTCATCGCCCTCGGGAAACAGCAGCCCGCGATCCTCGCCGACGAGCTCGCGCGTCGGGCCGGCCTCGGCCCCCACGATCGGCACTCCGCTCGCCATCGCCTCCATGAGCACGTTGCCGAACGTGTCGGTCACCGACGGGAAGACGAACACATCACCGGCGGCGTAGAACTGCGAGAGCCGTTCGCCGCCGAGCATCCCCGTGAAGGTGACCTCGGCCGGCACCGCCCCGCGCATCTCCGCCATGTACGGCCCGTCGCCCGCGAGCGCGAACCGCACCTTGCGGGCGCCCCGTTCGGCGACGACGCGCGTGATCGCCCGTGCCAGCACCGGCAGCCCCTTCTCCACGGCGATCCGCCCTACGTAGGTGACGAGCATCGTGTCGTCGTCGGCGCCCAGTTCGGCCCGCATGGCGGCCGACCGGAACGCGGGGGCGAAGCGGTGCGTTTCGACGCCGCGACTCCAGATGGCGGTGTGCGTGAAGTGGTGCGCCTCGATCTCGCGCTGGACGGCCACGGTGGGGCAGTACGTGCGCCGCCCGCTGTTGTGGAACCAGCGCAGGAACGCCCAGCCCGGCTCGGAGAGCGCGCCGAGGTGGTAGAAGCGGGCGTAGGCCGACAGCGACGTGTGGTAGCTCGTCACGAACGGCAGCCCGAGCGCACGGGCGGCGTGGCGGCCCGAGAGCCCGACGCCGAAGGGTGTCGCCGCGTGCACGAGGGTCGGCTGCCACGCCGCGAGGTCGGTCTTCGCCCGCGGGAAGCGCGGCAGGGCCAACTGCAGCTGCGGGTACGCCCAGAACGGCGTGCTCGGATAGCGGACGACGTCGGGATGCGGCTCGGCGTCGGGGTCCTCGGTGCAGAAGACGCGGACCGCCCCGCCCCGCGCGCGGATCGCCTCGGCGAGGCGCGCGAGGGTGCGCGCCACGCCGTTGACCTGCGGCGGGTACGTGTCGCTGAACAGGGCGACGCGGAGCCCCTCGGCGAGGCGCTCGCGCGGTCGGACGGGTGGGGTCGCCGCCGCTCCCACCGTCACGCGGCCACCGTCACGCGGCCACCGTCACGCGGCCACCGTCACGCGGCCACCGCGGATGCGCCGGCCAGGAGCCCCGCGTACGGCACCGTCCGCCCCCCGCGCGCCAGCAGCGACGCCAGCACCTCGCGCGTCCCCGCGGTCGTCGCGGGATGCCGCAGGTCGGCCGGATGCAGGACGACGCGGGCCAGTTCACCGGGCACGAGGCGCCGCGCCTGACGCGCCACGACCGCGCGCGACACCACCGCGCGGACGGGGGTCCGGCCGCTCCAGCAGAGGTTCGGCACCACACGCCACTCGTCCTCGCGGATGAGGATCACGTGCCGGTGGTCCTCGCCGACGCGGAGGTCGAGCCGACGCGCCGCCTCCCAGCATCCCGGCCGCGAGAGCCATGCGGGCGGGATGAAGCCGATCGGGTCGAGGCCGAGCCCGCGCAGCAGTTCCGCCCCGCGCGCCATGCGCTCGAACGCCGGCGCCGCGTCGAGGGTGAGGAACTCCCCCTCGCCGGCCGTGCGGCCGAACGCCCGCCAGTGGTCGCTCAACGTGCGGGGCAAGCCCGCCTCGTCGTGCCGCTCGCCGTGCAGGAAGATCTCCGCCCCCTCGGCGGCGCGATCGAGCAGCCAGCGGACGAACGCACGATCGGCGGCGAGCGGGGCGCGGCCGTGCCAGTCGGGGACCACCAGCAGCGCGGGGGTGACGTCCTGCGCGCGGCACATCGCCCACAGGGCCTCGCACTCGGCGCGCAGCGCCGGCGTGACGTCGTGGATCGAGACGAGCAGCCGCACGCGCGTCGCCGGTCAGCGCGCCGCGACGACGTCGCGATAGACCGCGACGATGCGGTCGAACACCGTGGACCACGCGTGCTCGCGCTCCGCGTACGCGCGGCCACGAGCGCCGAGCGCCGCGAGGTCCGCCTGGACCATCTGCCGCACTCCCTCGGCGAGGGCGGCGGGCTCGCCGCTGGCGAAGCAGGTGCCGGCGCCGGAGCGCCGGACCTGCTCCGAGACGCCGCCGCGATCGGCCGACAGCACGGGGATGCCGGTGGCGAGCGCCTCGAGCGAGCTGAGCCCGAAGGTCTCCTGCGAGCAGGGGGCGACGAAGAAGTCGGCCGCCGCGACGACGTCGGCCAGCGCGTCGCGGTTCGTCTGGAAGGGAACGAAGTGGACGCGCCGCCGGCCCGCGGCCAGCGCCTGCAGCATCGGGCGCATCGGGCCGTCGCCGACGATCGCCAGCTCGCAGTCGGAGGTCCGCTCGACCTCCGCCCATGCGCGCACCAGCAGGTCGAGCTCCTTCTCCTTCGCGAAGCGCCCCACGAACACCGCCAACGGCCGGTCGTCGAACCCGAGCCGCGCGCGCACCTCGGCGCGCCGCGCCTGGCGATCCGGGCGGAAGAACGCGAGGTCCACGCCCAGCGGCGCCTTGACCACCCGGTCGATGCCCGCGCCGCGCAGTTCGTCCACCGAGAAGTCGGAGGCCGCGATGGTGACGTCGAACATGCGGTCGAGCCGTCGCGCGTATTGCCACGAGGCCCGGTAGAGCCACCGCCGCGCCGCCGTCGCGCGCTCGGGGAACGGCGCGAAGACCCGCGGGAAGTTGCTGTGGTAGAAGTACACCAGCGGGGTCTCGATCCGCCGCGTGGCGAGGCGCATCAGCCACGGCACCAAGCCGGGGCTGCCGACCTCGATCAGGTCCGGCGCCTCGTGCTCGACGACCCGCCGGGTCGAACGCGTCGCCAGCATGAAGCGATAGGGCTTCTGCTTGGGGATCGCCGGCCCGCGCAGGCGGTACACGCGGACGCCGTCGCTCTCGGAAATGGCGTCCTCGGGGCCCGGCACCATGATCACCTGCCGCAGCTCCGGGTGCGCCTCGACGTACTTCGCCTTCTCGAGCAGGTAGGTGCGGATGCCGCCCGACGTCTCGCCGAAGAACTCGCTAACGTCGAGCACCGAGAGCGACGCATCCGGCCGGCGCGGCGGCGCCAGCGGCGCGGTGGCGATCTCGATCTCGGGCAGCGGCTCGAGCGGGAACAACCGATCCGTCAACGACGGCGGCCCCGCCGGACGATCGAGCGGCGGCGGGGCGGCGGTGGCGGTGGCGGCGAGGCGCGTGTCGGGCATGGGGGGCGGACGCGTTGCGCGCATCGTACGGACGACGCGTCCTGCCGTGCAAGGTAACGGCGGACGTGACGAACGGCGATCTCGTGACGGGGCCCGCGTCAGGCGGCGGCCACCAGCGTCTCGGCGAACGCCTCGGTGAGCGGCCGCCCGTCCCACGCCGACGGCGGCGTGACGCCAAGGGTCCACGCGACGGTCGCCGGCAGATCCAGCCAGCTCGCCCCGTCGAGGCACACGCCAGGACGCACGCCGCGTCCCGCCATCAGGATCGGGATGGTCGTGTCCAGCGGATGCGCGCTGTGGTGGTGGGTCGGCACGGCGCCGCCGCCGCCGTGGTCGGCGCAGGCGATCAGCAGCGTGTCGTCGCCGCGATCCAGCTCGAGCATCCCGGCGAGGCGCCCGAGGGTGTCGTCGAGCGTGCGCGCCGCCGCGGCGTAGGCACCGCTCATCCAGCCGTGCGCGTGGCCGGCTCGGTCGGCGTCGGGGAAGTGCAGAAACGTGAAGCCGGGGATGCGTTCCCGCAGTGTCCCCTCGGCCGCGGCGAGGATCTCGGGGGCGTGGTCCCCCGTCATGGTGACGCGGGCAGCGCCCGCGTGCCGCGCGAACTGACGCGCGAGGCCGCGACAGAGCCACGGGATGCGACGGATGTGCACCGTCGTGGGGATGCCGTGGGCCGCCAGCACCTTTGTCACGAGCGGAAGTCGGCCGGGTTGCTTCGGCAACCGGAAGGCCTCGGACTCGATACCGTGCACCGAGGGCGCGACGCCGGTGAACAGGGACGTCAGTGCGGCAGCGGTCACGCTGGGGCGCACGCTGGTGCCGGCGCGCGTCTCGGCCCCTCCCCGGGCCAGCCGCTTCCAGTGCCGCAGGTCGAACGGGTCAATCGCATCCGGTCGAAGGCCGTCGAGCACGGCGACGACGACGCGGGACACCACGGGCGACGGGGACATGCGGATCTCCGGTGTGGCCCCCGCGTCGAATCGGATGCCGCCTGCCGCCCGGCAGGCCGGCACGCGAGGGCGCGCTCCGGACGTGAAGGGTGCGAGGCCTACCGCACGATCCGCCCACGACCCCGTGTCGGCCGCGTCACGGCCGCGCCTCAGAGCAGCAACACGCCGACGTCGTAGAGGGCGTGCGTCCACGCCGCGATGCCGAAGCCGCGCAGCGCGTAGAGCCCGCTGAACCAGGCGCCGGCGAGCAGGCGGAACGTGAACGAGGCGACCGAGAAGGTGTCGCCGCCGGGGCCGACGTAGTGGAAGGCGCTGAACAGGACCGCCGACGCCGCCACCGCGACGCCCATGGCCGGCCCGGCCTTCCAGCCGAACGCCGCGCGGCCCAGCCAGGCGAGCCCGGTGACGAGCACGACGCGGAAGACGAGCTCCTCGTAGAGCCCCGCGCCGAGCGACACGGCCAGCCGGTCTGCGGCGGAGAGTTGCTCGAGCGGCGCGGTCATGGCGGCGAGGAGTCCCGCTTGGCCGAGCACCTGCGCGGTCACCGACCCGACGACCACCGCCGTCGCGACCGCCAGCGCTGCGGACTCGGCGAACATCACCGCGAACCAGGCGGGGCGAAGCGCACCGCCGCGGCGGTCGCGCCAGGCGAGCCACGCGCCGCCGCCCACGAGCAGGGCCCCGAACAGCAGGGGGCCGTCGGGGCCGGCGACGGCGGTGAAGAGCCACGTCACCAGCGCGTCGGCCCCGTTGCGCACGGTTCCCCCGGTCATCCCCCGGGCGGCGACGAGCGCCTCGTAGGACAGCAGCAGCGGCAGGGCGAACAGCACCGCGTATCGGGGCGACCGGACGGTCGCGAAGTAGCGGTCGGAGTCCATGGCGATCCTACGTCGCGGCGGCGCCGGGGGTGTCGCGCCACCACCGGCGATGGCCGTCCACGGCGATCCCGAGGAACACCGCGTACTGCACCACCGACGGCCACAGCCCCTGGCCCACGAGCAGGACGAGGTAGCCGACGTTGATCGCGATCCACCACGCCCAGGTGTCGGCCCGCTTGCGGGTCAGTTGCCATTGGGCGACCAGCGAGGCGGCCGTGAGCGTGGCGTCCAGCGCCGGTGCCGTGCCGCCGGCGCGCGCGAGCGGCACGTAGAGCGCGACCGACAGCGCCGCGACGCTCGCGGCGAGGAGCGGGACGGCCCGCCGCGGGGTGCGGGTCACCGGGAGGTCGGCGGCCCCGCCATGGCGCCAGCGCCACCAGCCCAGCGCGTTGAGCAGCAGGTAGCCGACCTGCAGGCCGGCGTTCGCATAGAGCCGCGCCCCCCAGAAGATGCCCGCGTAGGCCAGCACGTTGAGGAGACCGAGCGGCCACGACAGCATCCGCTCGCGCGCCGCCAACCAGACGCTGGCGATGCCGAGCGCGGCGGCGGCGATCTCGACCCACTCGGCGGCGGCGGACACGCGCGCAAGAAAGCCCGCGCGCCCGCCGGACGCCAGCGCTGCGGCCGGCGCGGACCGGCGGCCGGCGGCGGCGGCGGCGCGCGGCGGTTACCGCCGCGCGACGACGGGAACGCCGAGCGCGGGGGAGATCCGGGCGGCCCGGCGCAGTTCGGCGATCCGGGCCTCGACGAGCCCCACGAGCTCGCTCATCGTCGCGGCGTCGAAGACGAGCCGCGCGCCGGCGGCGGCGTAGATCTCGGGCAGGCGGGCGGTCCCTCCGAGCCGGAGCGCCTCGCGGTAGCGCCGCACCGCATCGGCCGGGTCCTGCAGCGACCGGCGCCAGACCTGCAGCGCGCCGAGCTGCGCGATGCCGTACTCGATGTAGTAGAACGGGTATTCGAAGATGTGGAGCTGCCGGTACCACCGGGCCGTCCGCTCGGCCTCGAGACCCGACCAGTCGATGCCGCGCTCGAAGCGCGCGCGGATCTCCAGCCACGCCGCGTCGCGGGCCGCCGCGTCGTGCCCGCGACCCGATGTGTAGATCCACGCCTGGAAGGCGTCCACGCTCGCGATGTGCGGCAGCGAGAAGATCACGTCCTCGAGGTGCTCGAGCTGGGCACGGCGTGCGTCCTCGGACGAGTAGTAGCCGGTAGGCCGCACCAGGTGCGGTGCCGCGAGCAGCTCCATGGCCATCGACGCCAGCTCGGCCGCCTCGCTCCCCGTGCCTCGCTGCCAGATGAACGGATGTTCGCGCGCCTCGAAGGCGTGGAAGCAGTGGCCGGCCTCGTGGACGAGCGTGTTCACGTCGTCGGCGACGCCGACGGCATTCATGAAGATGAACGGCACGCGCTGCGCGGCCAGCTTGGTGCAGTAGCCCCCCGGGGCCTTCCCGGGCCGGCTCTCGAGGTCGAGCAGGCCGGCGCGCTCCATTTCGCCGAACCACGCGCCGAACTGCGGATCGAGCGTGGTGAAGGCCCGCTGCGCCCCCGAGACGAAGCCGGCGTCGTCGGCGAACGGCCGGAGCGGCGGTGCTCCGTCGGGGTCCACCGCGAGGTCCCATGGCCGCAGGGTCCCGAGGTCGAGGCACTCGCGCCGGTACGCCAGCAGCCGCTCGGCCGCGGGCACCACCACCTGCTCGACCGCTTCGTGGAAGCGGCGGCAGTCGTCCGGCGTGTAGTCGGCGCGGTGTTTGGCCGCGAACGCGTACGCCTGATAGTCCGCGAAGCCGGCGTTGCGCGCCAGCGCCTGCCGCCGCTCGTACATGCGGTCGAACAGGTCGGCGAGGGCGTCGCGCTTCTCGAGGTAGGCCCGGGCCCCGAGGCGGAAGGCGCGCTCGCGCACGCCGCGGTCGGCGTCCTGCAGGTACGGCTGCAGCTGGGGGATCGTCTTCGGCTCGCCGTCCCAGTCCGCCGACAAGCCGCCGGTGATCTTCTGGTACTCGGCGGCGAGGGCCTCGAGTTCGGCGTGGAGCGGGACGTTCTCGTCGCGGAAGATGCGGACGTCCATCCGGAACTGCTCCAGCACCGGCTGCAGGTCGCGGCGCGGGATGTCGAGGTCGAGCAGCCGCCGCGCGAGCCGCACCTGCTGGGCCTCCGACTTGGGGAAGATCTCGGAGAAGAACCGGAGGTAGGTGCGCTCCTTCCCCGCGTCGGCCGTGTCGCACGTGTAGGCGATGAGTGCGCGCGTCCCCGCCTCGGCGACAAGCTCCTCGAGCCGGGACCAGGTCGCCAGCCACGCTTCGGCCGTCGCGGAGGCGAGCGGCGCCTCGGCCAGGGCGTCGTACCACGGGGCGACCTCGGCCCACGTGGCGTCGGCGAAGGCGTCGGGGGATTCTGGCAGCCGGATCATCACGGCAAGCTTGCAGCACGACGCGCGGCTGTCGAGTCCCGGGGAGTCGGCGGCTTCCTCAGTGTGTCCTGGATCACAGGATGATGGTGATGTCCGTGGTCCCCCACCGGGTTGCCGTCCCGGTCGTGCCGCATCACGGCCCCGCGCGGCATCGTCGGCACGGCGAGCGCCGGCAGCAAGCCCACGGCCGGCCCCCCCTGGTTCTCCAGGCCCATCGCGACGGCCATCCGCTTCCACCCCTCGACCGTCATCGCCTCGGTGGTGTCGTCGCGGTACGCGCGGGCGGCCTCGAGGATCAGCCGCCGCTTGTCGCCCGCCGGCACCCGGGGGTTGGCCAGGATATCGCTGACGACGTCGTGCATCGAGTGCAGGTTGTCGAAGACCGCCGCCAGGTGGGGCCACCGCGCCGTGAAGGCCGGGGCGATCGCCGGCGTCATCGGCATGACCACCGGGAAGCCGTCGGGGGCGCCCTCGAGCATCTGGCGGAAGCGCGCCACCGCCGCCGCCACGCCGGCCTGCCGCTCCTCCTCGGTGCGACCGACGACGAGGGGTTCGTAGAGCCCCATCTGCAGCCAGTGATATGCCCAGATCAGCCCGTTCATCTTCGGGTACGCCTGGCGGAAGGCCAGCGAATACCACTGCTCCTGCATGAGCGCCATGCTCTTGGGCACCGCGCTGAACGCCAGGTCGGGACGCGAGCGGTAGAAGCGCCAGATGACATCCACGGCGCTGTCCTGCTGGGCGCGGCTCAGGCGGCGGTCGGCGAGGACGTCGTACACCTGCCGGTGCAGCACGTGCGCCCACTCGAACATGAACTTCGCCTCCGGCGCGAGACGCACGTAGGTGAGCATCACCGCCGCCTCCTCGATCGGCAGGCGCGGCGGATTCCGCAGCAGGACGCCGGTGACGTATTGGTACTCGCGCTCCTCGAGCCGCGGCACGGCCCGCGCCGAGTCGTGCGTGAGGAGCACCTCGGAGATGATCGCGTGGCCGTAGTCGAAGGCGTTGAAGAGCCGGTCCGCGGCGGGATACCACGTGCGGAAGACCCAGTTGTGCGGGGCCGGGTAGAAGTACTGTTTGGCGACGGTCGCCCATTGGGCGGCGAGCGCTGCGGGGGACGCGGCGGCGACCGCGACGCACAGACGCAGGACACGGGAGAGACGGCGCATGCTCAGGGCCTCGCGAGGGGGACGAACCGCGCGATGCCGAATGCATACGCGGTGCCGACGGTGAGGTACCACGCCTGCTCGGTGCCGGTGACGCGGCGGCCGGCGGCGGCGTCGAAGACCAGCTGCGGGCCGACCTGCCAGCGCAGCCCTGCCCCGGCCGTCCATTCGAGCGGCCGCGACGGATCGAGGGGTCGGCGGGCGTAGGTCTCCGCCATCAGCAGCACGCTGCGCGCGGGTATCGCGCGATCGAACGCCGCGCCGGCCATCCAGCGCGCCAGCTCGAGCCCGCTCGGCCCCGCGGTCGTGCCGCCCGTCGCCCCGCCCAGCCGCTCGGCGCGCGGGCCGGCCGTCGCCTCGACGTTCACGTGCAGGCGGCCGGCGAGCCCGAGCGTGCGCGTGGCGATCCCCTTGAGCCGGCCGTACGCGACGCGTGGCCCGAGGTCGCCGACCGGCAGCAGCGACGAGACGCCGAGCGTCAGCGCCGGCAGGGTGAGCGTCTCGACGTTCAGGTTGTGCATGAGTTCGACGTCGAGGCCCGCCACCCCCCGCTGCACGGGACGCCCGGCCTTGTCGATGATCGCGAGCGGTACGCCGAACTCGAGCTGGGTGCGGCGGCGCACCCCCCAGGCCAGCTCGGGTTCGAGCCCCCACGAGTACTTGCCGCCGTTCTCCCGCTCGAGGCGCAGCGGGGCCATCTGGAACTCGAACGATTGGTATTCGATCGTGGTCGCGTCCTCGATGAGCAGGGGACGGCCGCGATCCGGGTTGTAGAAGTCGGTCTGGGCCGACGCCGACGAGGCGACGAAGAGCCACAGGACCGGCCAGAGCCGGACACGCATGGACAGAAGGCGATGAGGATGGCGGTGCCACCGGGCCGGCGCCCGGCATGGACGCCGCCACTCGTGGCACGGATGGACGGTTCGACGGGGGCCCCGCCGACGCAGTAGCCAACCCGGCGCGGGCCGACGAACGCGCCCTCACGTGGCGCGCCCGCCGGCCGCGGCGACCGGTCATTTCGCCCGCGGCGGCGGCGGCTCGATGGTGGGTACGATCCCGTCTCGCCAGGCGTCGGCACCAGGCGGGACCACGGACGGCAACCGTGCCGGCGGTGGCGACGCCGCCGGGACTGGTGGGGCGACCATGGGCGCGCACCCGAGGGCGAGCAGGCACGACGCGTCGGACGGCCCGGATCGGTCGGTGGACCCGCGCTCGTCCGGCGCGGGGACCGAGGGCGACACCGGCCCAGGGCCGTGGTGATGCGGCACGGCCGGCGCGGACGCGGCCACCGCGGCCACGGTGTCCGCCGGCGCGTCCACCGCGGACGCCATCCCCATCGGGCAGAGCACCGCCGACGACGCCCACGCGCCATGCGACAGCAACCCGAGCACGACGGCGGCCACGAGGCGTCGCATCGTCATCCCTTCCGGTAGAAGACGTCCACGACCTCGTCCAGCACCGCCGCCCGCGCCTCGGCACTCGACGTCGCCGTGGACGCGACGCAGTGCTCGAGGTGATGGCGCAGGAGTTCCTTCGCCACGCCGCGCAGCGCTTCCTGCACGCTCGTGATCTGCGCGACGACGTCGGCGCACCAGCGGTCCTCCTCGATCATCTTCTGCAGCCCGCGCACCTGACCCTCGATGCGGCGCAGCCGCACAAGGTTGGCCTCGCGCCTCGCCTCCGAGGCGTGCACTGCGTGCACGGCGTGCACAGCGTGCACGGCGTGGCGATCGCCGGGCGGGTGGCGGGGATGCCCGCTCATGCGAGGCGCGCCGAACGCAGGCGCAGCGAGTTCGTCACCACCGAGACCGAGCTGAAGGCCATGGCCGCCGACGCGAGGATGGGGCTCAGCAGGATGCCGGCCACCGGGTACAGCACCCCCGCCGCGACCGGCAGGGCCACGACATTGTAGCCGAACGCCCAGCCCAGGTTCTGGCGCATCGTGCGCATCGTCCGCCGCGACAGGGCGATCGCGTCGGCCACGCTTCCGAGTTCCCCGCGCATCAGCACCGCGTCCGCCGCCTGCGCGGCGACGTCGGTGCCGGTGCCGAGCGCGAGGCCGACGTCGGCCTGCGCCAGCGCCGGGGCGTCGTTGACCCCGTCCCCCACCATCGCCACGACCCGCCCGCGCCGCTGCTGCGCCTTGATCGCCTCGACCTTCCCTGCGGGCAGCACACCGGCGATCACGGTCTCGATGCCGACCGCGCGCGCCACGGCATGGGCGGTTGCCGCCGAATCACCGGTGAGCATCACGACCTCGAGTCCGAGCCCCTTGAGCCGCGCGATCGCGTCGGCCGACGACGGCTTGACGGGGTCGGCGATGCCCGCCACCGCCGCCAGCGTGCCGTCAACGGCGAGCCACGCCAGCGTACGGGCCTGCACCATGAGGGCCTCGGCCGCCGCCGCCAGCGCGCCGGTCGTGACGCCGTTCGCCTCGACGAACGCCTTGCTGCCGACCAGCACCGTGCGCCCGCCGACCGTGCCGCGCACCCCCTGCCCCGGGGCCGCATGGACGTCCGACGCCAGCGGCAGGCGCCGCTGCCCGGCGCGTGCCCGCGCCACGATCGCCGCGGCCAGCGGGTGCTCGCTCGACCGCTCGACCGCGCCCGCGAGCGCCAGTGCCTGCGCGAGCGGAACCGGACTGCCCGGGGCCTCGAGCACGTCCGTCACGGTCGGCGTGCCGGCGGTGATCGTGCCCGTCTTGTCGAGCACGACCGTCGTGACGTCGCCGGCCCGCTGCAGCGCGCGGCCGCCCTTGAAGAGCACCCCCATCGCCGCGCCGCGCCCGGTGGCGACCATCACGGCCGTCGGCACCGCGAGCCCCATCGCGCACGGGCAGGCGATGATGAGCACCGCCGTCGCCGCAGCGAACGCACGCACCAGCGCCTCGACCGCCGGCCGGTCGAGGCCAAGCAGCAGCACCCCCGCCCACGTGGAGAAGGTGAGCGCCGCGAGCCCCAGCACCGCCGGCACGAAGGCGGCACTCACCCGGTCGGCCAGCTGCTGGATGGGCGCCCGGCTCCCCTGCGCGTCGCGCATCAGCCGCACGACCTGCGCGAGCACCGCGTCGGCCCCCGTGGCCGTCACGCGCACGACGAGCGTCCCCGTGCCGTTGACCGTCCCGCCGATCACCCGGTCTCCCGGGCGCTTCGCGACCGGCATCGGTTCGCCCGTGAGCATCGCTTCGTCCACCGCGCTCGACCCGTCGTGCACCTCGCCGTCGGCCGGCACGCGGTCGCCCGGCCGGAGCCGCACGAGGTCGCCGGGCCGGAGCGCGTCGGTGGGCCGCGCCTCGTCGTGGTCGCCGACGACCACCAGGGCCGTCGCCGGCCGCAGCGAGACCAGGTGCCGCAGGGCGTCGCTCGTGCGGCGCGTCGCGCGCGCCTCGAAGGTGTTGCCGAGAAGGACGAAGGCGAGGATCAGCACCACCGCCTCGTAGTACACGTCCGGTGCCACGCCGTGCGCTACGAACCAGGCCGGCGCCACCGTCACCGCGACCGACCAGCCGAAGGCCGCGAGGGTGCCGACGGCAACGAGGGTGTTCATGTCCGCGGCGCCATGTCGCGCCGCCGACCAGGCGCCGGCATAGAAGTGCCGCCCCGCCCATCCCATCACCAACGCGGTGAGCGCCAGCAGGCCCCACGTCAGCGACGCCGACGGCAGCGCGAACAGCCACGGCATCACCCGCGCCATCGGCGGCGCGAGCCAGCCCATGACGCCGCGCATCAGCGGATCCATCGCGACGCCGTGGCCCGCGTGCCCGTCCACCGTCATGAGCGGCATCGAGACCAGCATCGCGACGACCCCCAGCGCGAGCGCGACGGTGGCCTTGCGACGCACCTGCCGCTCGTGCGCGTCCTGCCGGCGCTCGCGCGCTGCTTCCTCGGCGACCACGGAGGCCTCGTCGGCCGGCGGCGACGCCGAGTAGCCGGCCGCGACGACCTGTCCGACCAGCGCCGGCACCTGGACGACGCGCGGGTCGTACGTGACGGTCGCGTTCGCCATCATCAGGTTGACCGTCGCATCGGCCACCCCTGGCACCTGTCTCAACGCCTGCTGCACGCGCGCCGAGCAGGCGGCGCACGTCATGCCACCCACGGGGAAGACCGTCGTCGCGGCCGACGGAGCGCCCTCAGGGCGCGGCCGGGCTTCGACGACGGGAAGGGGCGGCGTGACCGACATGGAAGGAGTGTACATACCCCCCTCCCCTATGTCCATCAGGAGCGTCCCTATCGCGGAATGGCCTGCCGAACGACCTGTAGGCCGCCGGCTGCGAGGCGCAGGACCGCCACCGTCCGCTCCGCGCGCTGCCCGTCGTAGAGTTCGAAGGCCACGCGCATGGGATCGAGCCAGTCGATCCGGTCGCGCGGGTCGAGCCGGTCGCCCCACTTCACGGCGAGCTGGTGGGCACCGATGAGGGCGAGCGAAGGCCAGCGCCGCACGCTCACCCGGGCGCAGTGACTGGCTCCGCACCGGGCTTCGGCCACGTAGGCGAGGTACCGTCCGCCGGGCGACAGCCGCACCACCGCACCGCCCCTTTGGAGGTCGCCGGGGAGGTGCACCGCCTCCACGGTGCGCGCGCCGTGGCGGAAGACGAACCCGCGCGCGAGGGTTGGTCCCGCCCAGTCGAGTCCGGTGAGCGTCGAGTCGGCAACGACTTCCGGAATGAACTGAACGAGCACCCCGGGAATGGTGTCCGTTCGTCCCCACCAGCGCACCTCGACCCTCGACAGCGGGAGCTCGTCGATCCGTTCGACGGCCATCACGGCCGGGCGGTCGAGAAGCCGCAGGACGGGGCCGCGCGGCTGCAGCGAGTCCACCGCGCCGACGGGCCCCGGTGCCCGGACCGGTGAGGGCTGCTCGGCCGGACCGCAGGCCGCTACCAGCACGACGGAGAGCGATACCCGCCGGAGCGCGCGACCGATGGACGAGCGGATCCCGCAGGGGCCGGTGACGTGGGTCATGTTGAGGCACGAGACGTCGCGGCCGGGCTCCCGGAACGGCCCTGCCGAGCCGACCTCCCCGAATGGGGGGGCGTCCCCTAGCTTGCGGGGGTCATGACGAGTCCCGCCGCCCAGCTGCCGGTCGCCCCCGCGAACGCACTCGCCCCGGCCATGCCGAAGGCGTGGCGGATCGCCTTGCTCATCATCGGCTGGACGTCGTTGGGGTTGGGGGTGCTGGGGATGTTCGTCCCCCTGCTGCCCACAACGTGCTTCCTGCTCGGGGCTGCGTGGTGCTTCGGGAAGACATCGCCGACGTTGCATCGCTGGATGCTCACCAATCGGCTCTTCGGGCGCTACCTCCGCGACTACAAGGCAGGGCTGGGCTTCCCGGCGGCCGTCAAGGTGACGTCGCTGGTGATCATGTGGGGGACGATGCTGGTCACGGTCATCGTCATGCCGCGGGTGTGGATCGGCGGGTTGCTCTTCGTGGTGGGGGCCGCCGTGACGTGGCATCTGGTGACCCTCCCCACGTCGCGAACGACCTGACGGGCCGTGCGCGGCGGTCTGGCGCCGCCCGTCCCGATCGTCCCTAGGCCGCGACGGGCTTCGCCGTCTCGGCGATGATGCCGGACACCGCCTGCTCGAGCTTCGCGAGGTCGAAGGGCTTCTCCAGCACCGTGCACCGGACCCGTTCGAGGAAGCTCGCGGCCTCCGGGCTGGCCACGTCGCCGGTGGAGATGATGAGCCGGGCCATGAGGTCAGGGCGCTCGCGCTCGAGGTAGCCGTGCAGTTCGATGCCACCCGCACCCGGCATGCGGAGGTCGCTCACGATCACATCGGGCGTGACCTCTCCCGTCCGGAGGATGGCGAGCCCGACATCCCCGTCGTCGGCCTCGATGACCACCCAGTTGCGCCGCTGGAAGTAGCGACGCAGCGCGAGACGGATCACGTCCTCGTCGTCCACGATCAGGACGCGGCGCACCGGCGCGGCCGATGCCGGTTCGGGGGGCGAGACCGATGTGGCGGCCGGCTCCGGCGCGGGGATCACCTCGGGGACGGGCGGCGGCGGCGCGAAGGCATCGTCCTCCATGGCCTGGGAGAGGCGCGCCGACTCGGGGGTGGTGACCTTGAAGGCCGGGACCTTCCCGCCGGCCCCGAAGGACGCTCCGGACGGCTGCGCCGGGGAGGGGGGGCCGGCCGCCGCGCGAGGCAGCGTGACCGTGAAGCGCGCCCCGCCGCCCTCGGACGGTCGGCGGTTCTCGGCGCGGATCGAGCCGCCGAACTGCTCGACGATGCCCAGCGACACCGAGAGCCCCAGCCCCGTGCCTTCGCCCTCGGCCTTCGTCGTGTAGAAGGGCTCGAAGATGCGCCCGAGCACGTCCGCGGGGATGCCCGGGCCGTCGTCCTCGACGATGAGCAAGCTGAAGGGACTCGTGCCCACCACGCGCACGGTCACCGTGCCGCCCTGGCCCGCGGCCTGGGCGGCGTTGACGACGAGGTTGGTGAGGACCTGCTCGAGCCCCACCGGATCGGCGGTGCACGGTGCGGCGACGGGATCCTGCCACACGATGAGCCGCGCCCCGAGGCGCTCGACCTCCGCCCGCAGCACCGCCTCGAGGCGTCCGAGCACCGTCGTCCAGGTGGTGGTCTCGGCGGGCCGGCCCTCGCGCTTGCGGACCACCGCCAGCAGGTCGCGGACGATGTCGCGGGAGCGCAGGGCCTGCTGGTGCACCATCGCCAGCATCTGCCGCCGCTCCCCGTCGCCCTCCTCGTTGCGGAGCTGCTCGGTGAAGGCGATGATCGCCGTGAGCGGGTTGTTGAGTTCGTGGGCGACGCCGGAGACGAGCCGCCCGATCGCCTGCATCCGCTGGCCCTGTGCGAGTTCGTGCTGGAGGCGCTCGCACTCCTCGGCGGCGGAGCGTTCCTCGGTGACGTCGCGGGCCGTCAGGAGCAGGCCCACCGACCGGGCGTCGTCTCGCACGGAGGCGGCCGAGACCTGGAGCCAGGCGACCGAGCCGTCGGCCCGCCGGAAGCGATGCTCGAAGCGGCCGGGCTCGCCCTGCAGCACCTGCCCGAAGCGTTCGAGCACCAGCTCCGCATCGCCGTCGGCGAAGGCGGTCAGCGGGCGGCCGACGAGGTCCTCGCGAGCGTAGCCGGTGACGCGCACCACCGTGTCGTTGGCGCTGAGGATCGAGCCGTTCGCGTCGAGGGTGAGGATGAGGTCGGGGGCGGTGTCGACGAGCAGCCGCCACGATTCCTCGCTCCGCTTCACCGACCGCACCTGCGCGCGCTGCAGGATCACCAGCGCGGCGATCCCGATGGTGCCCAGCACCACCTGCGTGAAGGCGATGGCGAGGTTCCCCGCGATAGGCTGCGTCCCGAGGACGGCGGGCGGCTCGGCGAGGCCGAAGGCCTGCACCCAGATGAGCATCGCCCAGCTGAAGGTGGCGAGCGACACGATGAAGGTCGCGGCCATGCCGTCGAGCATCGTCACAGCGACGATCACGACGACGCCAAGGAAGGTGGCCCCGAGCCACCAGCCGCCGCCGGCCGACCAGTGGGTCGCGAGCACGCCGACGACGTGCAGGATGAACGTGCCGACGAAGAGCCGGTCGATGCCGGCCTCGGTCGTCAGTCGCCGCGCGACGAGGTCGAGCCCGGCGCACGCCGCGATCCACAGCGTCAGGATGCCCGCCGACGTCACGAAGACCTGCTCGGCCAGCAGCCGTCCGGCGACGAGGTCGAACGCCACGATGCTGGCGCAGACGACGATCACCCGGCGCGACAGCGACAGGTACTGCTGGCGTCGCCGCTCGACGGGGTGCAGGACGGGGACCTTGCCTTCGTTCGAGCGCTCGGTCACAGGCGTTCGTCGGGGCGTCGGATGCCGGTCCGGACGGACGTCCGGCGGGCTGAACCTCGAGTATCGGCGTCACCCGCCGGGAATTGACCGGCGGAGCGGCAGCGCGGCTCCGTGCGGGGCTCGGGACTGCGGTCGTCCGCCGGGCGCGGCCGCCGCCTACTTGTGACGGAAGGTGATCCGGCCTCGGGTGAGGTCGTACGGGGAGAGCTCGAGCGTGACGCGATCACCAGCCAGGACCCGGATGTTGAAGCGACGGAGCTTGCCTGCGACGGTCGCGAAGACCTCGTGGCCATTCTCCATCTGTACGCGAAACGTCGCGTTGGGAAGGACCTCGGTGATGACGCCTTCCGCTTCGATCAGGTCCTGCTTCGCCATGGGCTCCGGTCGCGTGGGGGATGAGGGGGGCCGCGAAAAGATAACGCGACTCGGCAGCGGCGGGCGGGGGGCACCCCCCACCCGCCGCCGCGCCGGGTCGCCTAGAAGGCGTCCGGTTCGAGCGCCATGATCGTCTCTCCGCCCGCCGCGATGGACGCCATGAGGCCGTGCGCCTGCGGCAGGATGCGCGTCATCCAGAACTTCGCGGTGACGACCTTGGAGCGGTAGAAGGCCTCCTTCGGGCCGGCGCCCGCGGCCAGCTTGTCCTGCGCGACCCGCGCCATGCGCAGCCACATGGCCCCGACGGCCACGAGGCCGAAGATGCGCAGGTACTCGGAGGCGGCGGCTCCGGCCTCGTTGGGATCGCGCATCCCCTTCGCGAGGATCAATTGCGTGCCCTGCTGGAGGCGCCGGAAGCCCTGGCCGAGGGCCTCGGCGAGGTCCTTCAGGTCGCCCTGCGACTCGCGCTCGATGAGCTCGTGCGTCGGCTGGAAGAAGCGCCGCAGCAGGCGTCCCATCTCGGCCGGCAGTTTCCGGCCGACGAGGTCCATCGCCTGGACGCCGTTGGTGCCCTCGTAGATCTGGGCGATGCGCGAGTCGCGCACGTACTGCTCCATGCCGTACTCGCGGATGTAGCCGTGGCCGCCGTAGGTCTGGAGCCCGATGTTCGCGCTCTCGAACCCGACATCGGTGAAGAAGGCCTTCACCACCGGCGTCAGCAGCGCCACGAGGTCCTCCGCTTCCTGCCGTCGCGCGGGGTCGGGGTGATGGAGGATGACGTCCATCTCCATGCCCACATGATAGGCGAGGGCGCGCGCCCCCTCGTTGAACGACTTCATCGTCATCAGCCCGCGACGGACGTCGGGGTGCACGATGATGGGGTCCGCCGGCTGGTCGGGCCGGGCCGCACCCTTGAGCGCCCGCATCTGCAACCGGTCCTTCGCGTACTGCAGCGCGTTCTGGTACGAGGTGACGGAGAGGCCGAGGCCCTGCATGCCGACGTTGAGGCGCGCGCCGTTCATCATGATGAACATCGCGCGCAGCCCCTTGTGCGGTTCGCCGACGAGCCAGCCCTTGGCGTTGTCGAACTGCAGCTGGCAGGTGGGGCTCGCCTTGATGCCCATCTTGTGCTCGACCCCGACGCACGTGACGCCGTTGCGCGTCCCGGGGCGGCCGTCCTCGGTGGGCAGGTACTTGGGGACGAGCAGCAAGGAAATGCCCTTGGTGCCCGGCGGGGCGTCCGGCAGCTTGGCCAGCACCAGGTGCACGATGTTCGGCGTGAGGTCGTGCTCGCCGGCCGTGATGAAGATCTTGCTGCCGGTCACGTGGTACGCGCCGTCGCCGGCGGGGACTGCCTTGGTCGTGATGATGCCGAGGTCGGTGCCGGCGTGCGGCTCGGTGAGGCACATCGTCCCCGCCCATTCGCCCGAGACCAGCTTCGCCAGGTAGGCGTCCTTCAGCTCGTCGGTGCCGTAGGCATGCAGCGCCTCGTAGGCCCCGTACGTCAGCCCGGGGAACATCCCGAAGCTCAGGTTGGTGCTGCAGACCATCTCGTCGAGGACGGCCCGAAGGGTCAGCGGCAGGCCCTGACCGCCGTAGGCCGGGTCGCAGGAGAGCCCCGGAAACCCCGCCTCGCAGAAGGTGGCGTAGGCCTCCTTGAAGCCCGGTGGCGTGGTCACGACGCCGTCGGCCACGGTGCTCCCGACCTGGTCCCCCACCTGGTTGAGCGGAAAGAGCACCTCCTCGCAGACCTGAGCCATGCCGTCGAGCACGGTGTCCACGAGGTCGGGGGTCACCTCCTCGTAGCCGGGCAGCGCCCGGAGCTGCTCGGTGCCGAGCACGTCGTGAAGGACGAAGCGGATGTCGTCGAGCGGGGCGCGGTAGGCGGGCATGGGCGGGTGGGGCTGGGGATGACGGAGAAGTGATCGGCACCGGGGCTCGGACGGGCAAGTCCGATCCATGCCGCGCCGACCATTGCCCGCGACGGGCGGTGCCGGTATCTCATGTACAGATGCCGGACGAACGCGACGAGGCAGGCGTCAACGGCGACGCCGGGCAGCCCACATCGCTGGAGCGCTTCGAGGCCGACGCGCGCCGGTACCGCGAGGTGCTGTCCGGCCTCGCGATCGCGTCGTGGCCCGACCTCGACACGGCGCTCGGGAGCATCTGCCGCTCGGCAGCCGAGGCGATGGACGTCGCGCGGGTGAGCGTCTGGCGCTACGATCGCGCGCGCTCCGCGATCTACAGCGGCCCGAGGTGGCACAACGGCATCCCGGGATGGGACACGGCGCTGGTCTCCGCGACGACGCACCCCGTCTATTGGGAGGCCCTGCACGCCCGACGCGTGCTGGCGGTCGAGGACGCGCGGCGCGACCCGGTCCTGGCCGAGTTCCGCGAGTCGTACGTCGGCCCGCTCGGCATCGGTGCCCTGCTCGACACGGGCATCCAGGCCGAACGCCAGACGATGGGCATCGTCTGCTTCGAGCACGTGGGGGGCTCTCGCGCGTGGACGATCGCCGAACAGGAATTCGCCGCGTCGATCGGGGATCGCGTGGGCCTCGCGCTGGTGCTCGACGAGCAGCGGCGCCTCGAGGCCGACCTCCGGCAGACGCAGAAGATGGAGGCCCTCGGCCTGATGGCCGGCGGCGTCGCGCACGACTTCAACAACATCCTGAACGTCATCCTCGCCTCGGCCGAGATGGCGCGGGACGGTCTCGATGCCGGCGACGACATCCGGGAGGACGTCGCCGGCATCATCGGCGCGGCGCACCGTGCGGCGGGCCTCACGAAGAAGCTGCTGTTCATCGCCCGCCGCGAGGCGGTCGCCCGACAGGCGTCGGACCTGACCGACGTCGTGCGCGACTTCCGCGACATGGCCGCGTCGATCGTGGACAAGCGCGTCACCATCGGGCTGGCGCTCGCCGCCGAGCCGCTCCCCATCCTCGCCGACCGCGCCTTCCTCGACCAGGCGCTGCTCAATCTCGTCAGCAACGCGGGCCACGCGATGCCCGATGGCGGCACCCTGACCCTCGAGACCGGGCTCCTCACGCTGCCGCTGCCGAGCATCGCCTTCGGCACGTCGCTGCCGGCGGGGCGCTTCGCCCGACTGACCGTGCGCGACTCCGGCGTCGGCATGACCCGCGACCAGCTGACGCGCGTCTTCGAGCCGTTCTACACCACGAGGGGACGGGCCGGCACCGGACTCGGCCTCGCCGTGGTGTACGGCGGCATGCGCCAGCACGGCGGCCATGTGGCCGCCGAGAGCGAAACCGGACGCGGGAGCGCGTTCCACCTGCTCTTCCCCCTCGCCCCCTAGTTCCGGAGCGGCTGGCCCGTGGCCAGCATGTGCTCGATGCGCTCGCGCGTGCGTGGCTCGCGGACGAGCCGCAGGAAGGCCTCGCGCTCGAGCGCGAGCAGGTCGGCCTCGCGCACCGTGCGGTCGGGCGTCGTGTCGCCGCCGGTCAGGACCCGCGCGAGCGCGGCGGCGACGACCGCGTCGTAGGCCGTCGCCTGACCGGCGGCCACCAGCCCCTGTACCCCCGCCTCGATCGCCGGCAGCACGGCGGCCCCCGGGAGGCGCAGCACCGGCGGACGGGGGGGGCGATAGCCGGGCACGAGAGCGAGCGCGGTGCGGCGGGCCTCGTCGAGCAGCCGGTCGGGGTTCATCACGATCACGTCGCGGGCCGTCAGGAATCCCTTGTCGCGGGCGTCGGCCGCATTGGCCGCGGTCTCCGCCCTGCCGACCTGCTCCATGGTACGGATCACCGCCGGCATCGGGTCGGCGGGATCGCCTCCCTCCGCATGGCGAATCAGCATGCGCGCGCACCCGCCCCAACCGGGCACGAGCCCGACCCCGGTCTCGACGAGCCCCATCGAGGCCTCGAGGTGCGCGACGACGGCGTCGCAGTGCAGCAGCGCCTCGAACCCGCCCCCCAGTGCCAGCCCCTGCACCACGCCGACGACCGGCACCGGGGCGTAGCGCAGGGCCGCGTAGGCCTGCTGGCCGGCGATCATGAGCTTCTCGATGTCGCGCCACGCCGCGAGGTTGATCGCGTAGAGCAGCAGCCCGAGATTGGCGCCGACCGAGAAGTGCTTCCCCTCGTTGTGCAGCACGATCGCCTTGAAGGGGCCGTCGCCGCGGCCGGCCCGGGCGGCTGCGCGGTGCAGCATCGCCATGACGTCGCCGTCGAGCGCGTTCATCTTGGCGGTGAACTCGACGCCCAGCACGCCCCCCCCGAGGTCCCACAGGGCGGCGCTGCCGTTCTTCTCGAGCGGCCGGGACGCCAGCGCGACGTCCCCGAGCGTCTCCACGCCGCCCGGGCGCGAGACGGCCTGCCATGTGCCGTCGCGGCCGAGTTGTTCGCGCCGCCCGCCGGCCGTGCGGTAGCACGACCCGGCGCGTACCGCCGCCTCGAGGCGCGACGGCACCGGCTCGCCGGCGTCGCGGATCCATTCCGCGACCGTCGCGACGCCGATCGCGTCCGCCAGCTCGAACGGCCCCTTCGCCCAGTTGAAGCCGAGCCGCATCGCGGTGTCCACGCTCGCCAGGTCGTCGGCGATCTCGTCCGCCACCTCGAACGCATACGCGAGCACCTGCCGCAGCACGCGCCGCGCGAGCTCCCCGCCGGCGTCCCGACCGGCGACGAGGGCCGCGACGCCGCGCGCTTTCGCCCCGGGCAGCGTGCTGGGCGCGCTCGGCCGCACCGCTCCCGTGGCGAGGTCCACCGCCTCGGTCTGGCGCGCGCCGTCGGGCCGCCGAGTGACGCGATAGAAACCACCCTTGCCCTTGCGGCCCGTGAAGCCATCCGCGACGAGCCGCTCGAGGACGGGCAGCGGCTGCGCGGTGCGCCGGTAGCGGTCGTCGGCCGGCAACGTGCGCGCGAACGACGCCGCGACGCGCGGCATGAGGTCGAGTCCCACGAGGTCGAGCAGGCCGAAGACCCCCGTCGCCGGCACTCCCATCGGCTTGCCGAAGACCGCGTCGGCGTCCTCGACCGTCAAGCCGAGGGTGATCGTCTCCTGCACCGCCACCTGCATCCAGAACGTCCCGACGCGGTTGGCGATGAAGCCGGGCGTGTCGTGGCACCGCACCACGCCCTTGCCGAGCCGCACGTCACCGAACGCCGCGAGGGTGTCCGCGACCTCGGGGGCCGTGTCGGGGCCGGCGACGAGCTCGAGCAGCCGCATCCAGCGCGGCGGATTGAAGAAGTGCGTGACGGCGAAGTGGCGGCGGAAGGCGGCACTTCGCCCCTCGACGAGGTGCGCGAGCGGAATGGTGCTCGTGTTCGACGAGACGATCGCGTCGGGGCGCCGCAGCGGCTCGAGCTGCGCGTAGAGCGCCCGCTTGGCGGCGAGGTCCTCGACGATCGCCTCGATGATCCAGTCGCAGTCGGCGACGCCCGCGAGGTCGGCCGCGACCGTGCCGGATGTGACGCGACCCGCGACCGCCTTCGTGACGAAGGGTGAGGGCCGGGCCGCCGAGAGCCGCGCGATCGCGGACGCCGCGGCATCGGGCAGCGCGTCGAGGAGCAGGACGGTACAGCCGGCGTTCGCGAGGTGGGCGGCGATGCCGGCGCCCATGACGCCGGCGCCGATCACGGCGACGCGGGAAGGAGCGATTGCCATGGATCTCGTCGGTCTCGGGAACTCGCACGGTGACGACGGGACCGGCGGCAAGCAAGGGTGAACGCCCTAATCGATCCCGGGCCGGCGCCGGTGTCCCCGACGACGAGCTGGCCCCTCCCACCGAAGCGATGCTCTCGCGGAGCACCGTGTCGGGTTACGCCCCTCCCGCCGACGACGAACTGCGCCCCCTACCCGCGGACGCTGACCGACGCGAGCGCGACATGGGCGACGGGAGGGACGGCCCGGATCAGGGAGGGGTGACGGGCACCGGCTTCACCTCGGAAGCGGCTGACGATCCCGGCGGGTGCAGGATCTTCCGTGAGGTGCCGACCTTCGCGAGCTGCCGCGACTCGCGTCCCGTGTTCGACGCGACGCCGTCGAACATGAGGACCGAGTTGAACGAGGCCGGGCGACCTGGCCATCGGTGCCAGTGGTGGGGTCGAGGAACCGTTTCTCCATCGGCGCGTGCGCGAAGGTCGAGGCCCCCGAGGCACTGGTACGGCCCGGTCTGTTCCACCTGCTTCGACGTGGGGAGTCGGCGGGGACGAAAGCGACGTGACTCGGGATTCCCGGCGCCGACCTACACGGTGTTGCCGTACCGGATCAGCGACCGCATCCGGGCAAGGCCGTGCGTACGGACGCTCTCGTGGAAGGCCTGCCTGACGGCCTTGATCACGTCCCGGTCCTCCGCGAGCGGGCTCTGGTTCGGCATCTGCGCACGTGCCGCGGGGGCCGTGGCTGACGCGACGGCGGCCTTGGGCAGCCGACCGTCCTCCGTCGCACCTCGGGAAGTGAACGCGGTTACGGCAACGGCGGCAACGAGCCGGATCGCGGTTCTTCTCCTTTCGATGTCCCGGAGGAGGAGGGGTCGGGGGCGGCAGGTCCGCGCCGGAACCAGGGGCCCCGGGAGGGACGACACCGTCTGGTTCATTCCGAGGGCCGTGGTGTGGTGTGCCAAGGTTCGCTCGCGGCGATTAGACCCGTGCGTTGCGGCTCCTCCGGGTAGGCCTCCACCTCCGGAGCACGTCCGGCGCTGCGGTGCCGCAGCGGCGCGCACGCAGGACATCGCCGACGCCGCGGGGGGGAACAAGGCGCTCCTCCGCGGCGTCATGGAGTTGGCGCTCTCGGTGCGACCGTACCGGAAGGTCGCGGCAGGAGCCCCCGCGGGAGGCGGAACCATTCGAGCGCCCGCTCGACGTCCTCGGACAGCTCACCCCACTGCGCACGGACCTGCCGGTAAAGGGCGTGCACCGCCGTGCGGTCGGCGGCCAGCGCGCCCCCCACCCGCTCTTCCCAGAGCCACCAGTGCCAGAAGCAGGCCCGCAGCTCGGGGAGGGTGCCGCGCCAACGCCCCGTCCGCTCGTACTCCTCCCGCCGCTCCGTGAAGAGCTCTTCGATCGCGTCCTCGCCGCCCAGCTCCGCCTGCTCGCGGAAGCCCTGGGCCTCCCGGAAGAGACGCTCGGGGTCCGTCGTGTCCGGCGGCACCGGGCGCAGGCATGCCTGACGGATCTCGGCGCGCGCCTCGCTCAGCAGGGGCTCGTCGAGCCGCGCGCCGGGCCGGGCGAGCCGCTCCATCAGGACGAACAGCCGCTCGCGCTCGTGCCGCTGCCCCGCCGACGTCGGAAAGCGGTCGGGATGCGCCGCCGGGTCGTCCACCAGCGACGCGAAGGCCACGGCCAGCACGGCGCTCGACGGCGGTGCGGCCAGCACCCCGCGCACCCGTGCCTCCGTCGCGGTCGGCACGACACCTGGCAGCGCATCGGCGGCGGTAATGAGGGCTGTCTCGAGGAGCTTCATCGGAGCCGGTGGCCGGGACTCGGCCCCGTCGGGGCGGAAGTGTGACGTGCGCTGCGGCACGACGGGCGCCGACCGGCGGTGGTGACCGGCTTGGAACGGATTGACGAACGATCCGGTCGGCCCGCGGTCCGGCGCGTGGGAAAAGCCTGGCGCGGTGGCGCGCGCGCGCCACGAAGACTCCTGCGATGACGACATGCCGCCCTCCCGTGGCGCGAGTGTCCGCAGAGATGCTAGGCGCGCGCGCCGCACGACTTCGTCACCTGCCGGGCATGGGCTCTCACATGGGGACGGACGGGCACACCGGCCGCCGCCTGCGTGACGGCGCTCAGATCTTGAACTGGATGGTATAGGCCAGCTGGCGCTGCACGATCGTCGGGCCCGTCGTCCGGGACACCACGACCTTGAGCAGGTTGTGCAGCTCCCAGCCGGCCGTCAGCTGCCCGTAGTGCACCACGCTGCCCGTCCCCGTGATGCGCCCGATGATGTCGGAGTCGTGGCGGATGCCGCCGGCCCTGAGGGCGAAGGTCAGTTCGCCGAGGAGCTTCTGCGTGAACCCGCCGTAGAGCAGCAGCCCCTGATCGAACAGCGGGAACGCCCCGCGCGGCGACAGCGACATCGCACCGCGCACGTCGCCGCTCAGGGCGACCGACCAGCCGTCGCCGCGCTGGAAGACGAACGGCGTCATGAATGTCAGCGCGAGGTCGCCGCCGCCGAGCAGGAAGCGGTCGAGGGCGCTGCGCGCCGTCGAAGTGTCGCTGGCGGGGCCGCGCTCGTTCCAGACGATCGTCCACGACAGGCGCCCGTGGTCCACGTAGTACTCGAAGAGGTCCACGTTGGCGCTGGCGCCGCGCCGGTTGTCGTACGTCGCGGTGGCCCCGCGGAAGTAGCCGAGGCGTCCGCCCCGCGCGCCGTAGTAGAGCTTGGAATCGTCGATCGCCCGGATCGGGAACCATCGGCGGTCCGCCAGCCGCTGCCGCGAGTCGAGCATCCGGCCGAGCGAGTCCACCATGCGCAGGAACCGCGTGGCGGCGGCGCGCTCGTACAGGACCGACCGCTCGAGCGACAGGCGCACGATCGACTCGTTGCCGCTCGTCGCGAGCCGTTCGGCGTCGGCGGCGATGCGCGCCGCCTCCGCCTGGTCGCGCATCGCGTCGCGGCCGACGGACACCGCGAGGTCGCGGATGTCCATCGCGACCAGGCGGAGCGAGTCCTTGCGGACCTGCTCGACGCGGATCGAGTCCACCAGCGCCGACATCCGCACGCTGCGCTCGGTGGAGTCGCGCACGCGCAACCGCGCCAGAGCGAGCGAGTCGAGCCCGCGCGCGCTGTCCGCCGGCGGGCCGAGGGGCGCGGCCTCGAGCGAGTCGCGGCGCCCCTTGAGGCGGCCCAGCGCCTCGGAGAGCGAGTCGGCCGTCAGCGAGACGCGGCGCGAGGAGTCCTGCAGAACCAGCGCCTCCGCCCGATGCTGCTCGGCGATCGCCCGCAGCGCGCCGGCCCGCTTCTCGAAGTCCAGCACCAGCTGCTGCACCCCGGGCACCGCCGCGGCGACCTGCGCCACCGAATCCGCCGCCCGTCGCCGCGCCGCGGCCGAGTCGCGGAGGGTGCGTTGCTGCACGCGGAAGCGGTCCTGTTCCTCGGTCGGCAGCGGGCGGTAGATCGGCGGCAGCACCTGCGCGGCCGCCGGACGCGCCAGCGCCAGCCCCGCGACGAGGGCCGCGCCCAGACCTCGCCGGCGCCACCCCGCGCCGGCGCTTCTGCGTGCCGCCTGCCTCACGGCGCCAGTGCCGCCGTCGCCCGCCGCACCCGGGCCGCCGCCTCGTCGAGCCGCGCCGCCAGGTCGGCGACCTCGCGCGACACCCGCGCGGGATCGCGGTCGCGCAACGCCTCGGCGATGCCGGGGAACGCCACGTTGGCGTAGCCGTTGTCGCGATCCGCGGCGAAGATCAGGTTGCGCGCGAACGGCCGGCCCACGAGCCCCGGCGTGCGCGTCAGCGCCGCCTCCACCGTGCGCACGATCGCGTTCGACGCGTCGAGCGCCGGCCGCGGCACGCCGCCCGCGAGAGCCGCCCGCTGCCGCGCGGCCAGCGTGTCGCCGGCCCCCGCGAGCGCGAGCGCCGCGCGCACCACCGCCGACACGTCGAGCGGCAGCCCGGCCTGCTCCGCCGCCGGCCGCAGCCGGTCGGTCACGAGCGCCAGATACCGGCCCAGCGACGCGAAGTCGAGCGGCAGCACCTCGGCGTTCGCGAGCCGCGCCAGCAGCGTCGCGTTCAGCTGCGCTGCCGTGCGGTGCACGCGGTAGCCCGGGTCGGCGAAGCGCTCGACGAAGTGCCACGTGTCGTAGTGCGCGTGATACACGCCGCCCGGCCCGCCGAAACCGAAGTCGAACGACGGGATCCCGAGGAAGTTGTAGAAGCCGAAGAAGTCGGAGCCGCCGCCGAGGTCGCCGAACGGCATCGCTCCCTTCGTGCGAGCCGCCCATACGTCCCGCACCGAGCCGCTGTCTCCGGGCACCGGGTGCGCGACCACCCCCGCCGCGTCCCGCACGAAGCCGTGCAGCGACGCCGTCGCCGACGACCCGAACGCCCGGCCGCTGACGGGGACGTCCTGGTTCAGGTACGCCACCGCCTTCGCCTGCAGCGTGTCGGCGAGGTGCTCGGCCCACTCGGTGCTCCCGACGATCCCCCACTCCTCGGCGTCCCATGTCGCGAAGAGCAGGGTGCGCCCCGGTCGCTGCCCCTGCCGCGCCGCAGCGGCGAACGCACGCGCCGACTCGAGGATGACGCTCGTCCCGGTGACGTTGTCGATCGCCCCCGGGCCCCACGCATCGCGGTGACCGCCGGTGATCACCCACTCGTCCGGGTGCGTGGCACCGCGAAGGATCCCCACGGTGTTCTCGATCCGCTTGATCCAGCGACGCTCGGGCTCCATGAACACGGCGACCCGCGCCCGCACGTCGGCCGTCCCGCCGACGTGATACCGGAACGGCAGCCCGCCCTGCCACGACGGCGACGGCAGCGCGGCACCGCGCAGCGGCTCGAGCAGCGCGCGGGCCTGCGCGTAGCCCACCGGGACCACGGGGATGCGCGGCACGCGCATCGAGTCCGCCGGCAGCCGCCGCGCGCCGGGGAGCGACGGCCACCCGGGCGTCGAGGGATCGCCCTGCCCGTTGTACACCGAGCCCCGCTGCGGGGCGTCCGGGTGCCGCATGGGGCCCTCGGGATACACGTCGCCGGTGGCGTAGCCGTCGTCGGCCGGGTCGGAGTAGAGGATCAGCCCGACCGCCCCGCGCCGCTCGGCCTCGCGCGCCTTGATGCCGCGGAAGCTCCGGCCGTACCGGGCGACGACGATCGCGCCGCGCACGTCCACGCCCGTGCGCGCCAGTTCGGCGTAGTCCTCGATCAGCCCGTAGTTGACGAACACCAGCGGAGCGGTGACGTCCCCCCGCCCCGAGTAGCCGTTGACCGTCGGCCACCGGGGCTGCCGCGAGGTGGGATCGGCGGCGAGCACCGGCTCGCCCAGGCGCAGGCGACGGCGCGTCGGGGCGACCAGCTCGACCACCGCGCTGTCGGGATGCGGCAGCCACACGTCGTACGCGTACCGCACTGTGTCGAGCCCCATCGCGGCCATCTCGCGCAGGACGTAGTCGGCGGTCTCGCGCTGGCGCGGGGTGCCCGCGACGTGCGTGCGCGACGAGAGCCAGCGCATGTGGCGCTGCAGGATGGCGGTGTCGGGCACCGCCCGCAGTGTCGCCTCGTACTGGCGCTGCGCGGCGACGGACTGCGGGCGGAAGCCGGCCGGGCCCTCCTGGGCCGCGGCCAGCAGGGGCAGGGCGAGGACCGCGATGCCGGGGACGCCCCGCATGCGGAAGGGAGGGCGGCATGACATGTGGCACAAGATACGCCCCCGCGACGACATCCGGCGGTGTCGCCACGCCCCGACCGGGGCGACTGTGCCGGCTGGGGCGGGGAGCGCCGGCGGTGCGTTGCCGAGCGGGGCCGGCAGGTGCGCGCCCCCCCTCGAGGCCGCCGCGCTCGCGCGGGCGACGCTGACGGGGACCTTCGGACACCGCGGGTGCCGTGTCAGCCGCGCGGGGCGCGCGCCTCCGCCACCGCGTGGCCGAACTGCACCGCCGTGAACGGCTTCGGCAGGAACACGAGGACCTGCGCGGCGGCCATCCGCGCCACGTCGTCGTCCTCGAGAAATCCGGACATGGCGACGAGCGACGCCTCGGGCCACGCCACCTGCGCGGCCCGAAGGACCGCCGCGCCGGTTCCGCGGGGCAGGCGCAGGTCGCTCACCACGACGTGGAAGGGCTCGGCGTCCGCCACGCTCCGGTGCAGGGCGTCCAGCCCTTGCTCCCCGTCCTCCGCGGCGACCACCACGGCGCCGGCCTGCTGCAGGAACCGGAGGGTGAGGGCCCGCACCCCCGCATCGTCTTCGACGACGAGGGCGCGAAGGCCCGCGAGGGGTCGCCCCGCTGACGCGACCGCCCCGTCGTCCCCGATGGACGCGCGCGTCGGTGCCCTTTCGGGAGCCGCCGGGAAGTCCGCGACGAAGGCCGCCCCGCCCTCCGGAGCGTCCTCGACCCGCAGCGTGCCGCCATGCTGGTGCATGAGCGCGAAGCTCGTCGCGAGTCCGAGGCCGGTCCCGCCCGTGGTGCCCTTGGTGGTGAAGAAGGGTTCGAAGATCCGGTCGCGGTCCTCGGGGCGCACCCCGGGGCCGCGGTCGCTGACGACGAGCCGCACACGGTCCCCATCCCGCGCCACCGCCACGTCGATCGCCGCACCCGGCGGCGACGCGTCGCGGGCGTTCAGCACCAGGTTGACGAGGAGGCGCTCGACCCGCGCCCGCTCGGCCTCCACCACGAGCGGGCCGCCGGTGGTGGTGAGGCGCAGCGGGTGCCCCGCCCCGATCGTCTGGCCAAGGCCGGCGGCGACCTCGCGCACGAAGGTGCCGAGGTCGAGCGCCGAACGCCCGACCGGGCGTGGGCGAGCGAAGTCGAGCACGTCCTGCGTCACCCGCGACGCGCGGGTCAGCGACCGACGCAACTGCTGCGCGTCCTCCGCCACGTGGGGATCCGGGGGCAGTGCCCCGAGCACGAGGTCGGCGTAGCCGCGGATGACGGTGAGCAGGTTGTTGAAGTCGTGCGCGATGCCGCCCGCCACGCGCCCCATCGCCTCGAGCCGCTGCGCGGTGACGAGCTGCGCGGCCAGCCGGTCCCGCTCGGCGAGCGCGGCGCGCAGCTCGGCGTTGACGACCGACACTTCGTCGGCGGCGTCCCGCGCCTCGGCCACCTGCCGCACGATCACCTCGCGGTACTCGAGCAGGAAGAGCGTGAGGATGACGAAGGCGGCGAACACGGAGACCGCCACCGCGCCCTGCGTCTGGCCCAGCGGGAAGCGGGGCGTGGTGGCCAGACCGACGGCGGCCAGCAGCGCGAAGGCCAGCCCCCACAGCGTCACCCGGCCGCGCGCCTCGATGATGGAGAGCCCCGCCAGCACCGGCAGCGAGACGATCACCACGCTCGGCAGCGCCATGAACCCGAAGGCCCACGCGAAGAGCGCCTGATACGCCAGGAGGACACCCCCCACCACGCGGGCGGTCAGGAGCACGTTGCCCTGGCGCGTCACGGTCAGCAGCGTCACGAGCGTCGCGATGCTCATCACCAGATTCGCCGCTACGCGGATGCGGGTCGTCGGGGCCTCGAGGCCGTCCCCGGCGATCACGACCCCGGACTGCAGCACCAGGTAGGCAGCGCCCCCGACTCCCATGACGGCCTGCGCCTCCTGCACCACGCGGTGCAGGGGGTCCGTCGGCACGCGCATCCGCAACGCGCGGACGAGGCGCGCGCCCGGCGTCCGGGAGAGCGGTGGCGAGGCCGCGGGCATCTGGGGAAAGTGTCGGCCGCTCGAAACGGCCCGGCCACGTGCGCCATGCACGCGCGCGTAACGCTGCGGGCGGGGCCGTCATGGCGTGTTGGCCCTCGCCGGCGCGCCGGCGGGGCCCGAGCTGGCGGCGCGGGTCAGGACGCGGCGAGGACGCGGCGCAACCGCGCGAGGGCCTCGTCGAGCACGTCGTCGGTCGTCGCGAAGTTGAGGCGCGCGCAGGCGGCGCCGCCGGCGCCGAAGTGGCGGCCGTCGTTGAGCAGCACGCGCCCGTGCTCGAGGATCGTCGCCGCGAGCCGATCTCCCAGCGGATGCCGGCGGCCGTCGAGCCACGCGAGGTACGTCGCCTCGGGCGATCGCACGGCCACGCCGAGCTCGGCGAGCGCGGGGACGACGCGGTCGCGCCGCGCGCGCAGGGTGGCACGGGTGGCCTCGAGCCACGGCTGCGCCACGCGCAGCGCGAGGTCCCACATGGCGACCGGCCCCTGGCCGGGATGCCCGAGCCCGTAGCCGAGTCGCACGAGGGGGGCGAGCAGTTCGGGTGCGGCGCTGACGGCGGCTCCGATCGGCAGTCCGGCAATGTTGTACGACTTGCACGGCCCGACGATCGTGAGGGTGCGCTCGGCCGCCGCATCGCTGGCCGCGGCCACGGGCAGGGGCGGCGCGTCGTACCAGAGGTCGGCCCACACCTCGTCGGCGAGGAGCACCGCATCGAACCGTGCCGCCGCCTCGGCGACGGCCGCGAGTTCGTCGCGGGTGAACACGCGGCCGGTGGGATTGTGCGGTTGGCAGAGCAGCACGGCGCGCGCCCCCGCGGCGAGGGCGGCGGCGATGCGCTCGACGTCGAGCACCACGCGGCCGTCGGCCTCGCGCATGGGGACCTCGACGACGCGGCGGTCCTGGTCGCGCGCCGCGCTGAAGAACGGCGGATACGCCGGCGTGGGGACGACGACGGCACCGCCCGGCGGGACGTGGGCGCGGACGGCGGCGTACAGGAGGGGGAGGACGCCGGGGCCGAGGACCAGCTCGAGCGGGTCGGCGAGGCCGGGATGGCCGCGGGCGGCGAGCCACCGTCGGACCGATTCGCGGAGGGCGGCGTCGCCGGGCACCATCTCGTAGCCGAGCCAGCCGTCGCGGGCGAGGGCCGCGAGGCCCTCCCGCACGGCCGGGGGTGGCGGCAGGTCCATGTCCGCCAGCCAGAGGGGAAGGACGTCGGGGGGGACGCTGCCCCACTTCCAGTTGCGGGGGGTGCGGAGGTCGGGGCGGACGAGGCCGCCCCCGGCCTCCGTCACTGCACCGCGTTGATCATCGAGAAGATCGGCAGGTACATCGCGACGACCATGCCGCCGACGATGGTACCGAGCACGACGATCATGATCGGCTCCATGGCGCTGAGGAGGGCGCTGACGGCGGCGTCCACCTCGTCGTCGTAGAAGTCGGCGATCTTCGTGAGCATCTCGTCGAGGCCGCCGGTCTGCTCGCCGACGGCGATCATGCTGATGACCATCGGGGGAAAGACGGCGCTCTTGGCGAGCGGAGCCGAGATGGTGTCGCCGCCGGCGATCGAGGAGCGCGACTCGAGGATGGCGTCCTGGATGACGCGGTTGCCCGAGGTCTTGGCGGTGATCTCGAGGCCGTCGAGGATGCTGACACCCGAGCTGATGAGCGTGCCGAGGGTGCGGGTGAAGCGCGAGACGGCCGACTTGCGCAGCATGTCGCCGAGGATGGGCATGCGCAGGAGGAAGCGGTCAACCACGAGCTTCCCGCCCTCGGTCTTGTAGTAGCGGACGAACGCCTGCTGGCCGACGACGGCGGCGACGATGAGCGCCCACCAGTAGCCCTTCAGGAAGCTCGACATGCCGATGACGATCTGGGTCGGCAGCGGCAGCTCCATGTTCACGGACGCGAACATCCCCTGGAAGATCGGGATGACGAAGATGAGGAGCACGGCGACGGCGATGCCGGCGACGGAGAAGATGACCGCCGGGTAGACCATGGCGCCCTTCACCTTGCGGACGATCGCGTCGTTCTTCTCGAGGAAGGTCGCGAGGCGGTTGAGGATGGTGTCGAGGATGCCGCCCGCTTCGCCGGCGGCGACCATGTTGACGTAGAGATCGGTGAAGGCCTTGGGGTGCTTGGCGAGGGCGTCGGCGACGGTGTTGCCGGACTCGACGTCGGCGACGACGGCCTTCGTCGTCTCGGCGAGGGACTTGTTGTCGGTCTGCTTGGCGAGGATGTCGAGGGCCTGCACGAGCGGGAGGCCGGCGTTGATCATCGTCGAGAACTGCCGGGTGAAGATGACGATGTCGCGCATCGAGATGCCGCCGCCGAAGCTGAACTTCGCCTTGCTCTCTTCCTTGACGTTGACGACGACGAGGCGCTGGCGCTTCAGCTGCGCCACGACCTCGTCGCGGTCCTTCACGTCGAGCGTGCCCTTCTTGAGTTCGCCGTTGGCGGCGCGAGCGGTGTACGAGAACGTCGGCATCGGTCAGACTCCGGGTGGGGCGGGATCGGGAGGGGCGTCAGCGGCGGGCGGCGGCGACCGCCGGGGCGGAACGGGGCGCGGCGGCCGCCGACCGCTCGCCGATGTCGTCGAGCGGGGGCATCCCGATCATGCGCAGGAACTCGTTCGGGTCGCTGGTGGCGCGCAGGCACTCGTCCACCGTGACCAGCCGGCTCATGTAGAGGGTGTACAGCGCGTCGTTGAGGGTCTGCATTCCGAACTTCTTGCCGGACTGCATCATGGACAGGATCTGGTGGATCTTGTCGTCGCGGATCAGGGCGCGGATGGCCGGCGTGACGATGAGGATCTCGGCCGCCATCGCGCGGCCCTTCCCCTTGGCGAGGGGGAGGAGGGTCTGCGTGACGATGCCTTCGAGCACGAAGGCCAGCTGCGCCCGCACCTGCGACTGCTGGTAGGCCGGGAAGACGTCGATGATGCGGTTGATCGCTTCGGCCGCAGAGTTGGTGTGCAGGGTCGCGAAGACGAGGTGCCCGGTCTCGGCGATGGTGATCGCCGACTGGATGGTCTCGAGGTCGCGCATTTCGCCCACCAGGATGACGTCGGGGTCCTCGCGGAGGGCGTACTTGAGGGCGCTCTGGAAGCTCTTGGTGTCGGTGCCGATCTCGCGCTGGTTGACGATGCACGACTGGTGCTTGTGGATGAACTCGATCGGGTCCTCGACCGTGATGATGTGCCCGTGCCGCTCCCGGTTGATCTTGTCGATCATCGCCGCGAGGGTCGTGCTCTTGCCCGAGCCCGTCGGCCCGGTGACGAGGACCAGCCCGCGCGGCCGCTCGGCGAGCTTGCCGACGATCGCCGGCAGGCCGAGCTCCTCGAACGTCTTGACCGCGATCGGGATCTGCCGGATCACCATCGACACGCAGCCGCGCTGCTTGAAGCAGTTGCCGCGGAACCGCGCGAGGTTCGCGATGCCGAAGGAGAAGTCGAGCTCGTCGTCGAGCTCGAACCGCTTCTTCTGCTGCTCGGTGAGGACCGAGTAGGCGAGCTGCATCGTGTCCTTGGCCGAGAGCACCGTCTCGACGGCCGAGTTCACGATGTCGCCGTCGATGCGGAGCTTCGGCCGCTCGCCGGCCGTGATGTGGAGGTCGGACGCGTCGCGCTGGATCATCTCCTCGAGCAGGGTGCGGAGGGAGACGGTCGGGGCGCCGGCGGCGGCAGGGGCGGTCATCGGGGGGTCCGGTTCAGGCGGAAGTCTCGCGGAGCACCTGCTCCGTCGTGGTGATGCCCTTCATGATCTTCATCCAGCCGTCCATGCGCAGCGTGAGCATCCCCTCGTCAACGGCGGCGTCGCGGAGCTCGGCGGCGCCGATGGACTGCATGATCAGCTTGCGGATGGTCGGCGTCATCATCATGACCTCGTAGACGCCCTGGCGGCCCTTGAGCCCGGACCCGCCGCACGCGTCGCACCCCGCGCCCTTGAAGAAGGGGAGCTCGCCCACCCGGGTCTTGGGCGTGAGCGTCTGGAGGAACGGCGCCGCCTCCGGTCCCGCCTTGAGCTTGACGCTCTCCAGCGCGTCCTGCTTGAAGCGCAGGTCGCCCAGCGGCATGTCCCGGTGGACCTTCATCGCGTCGAGCTCGATGTCGTCGGGCTCGTACTTCTTCTTGCAGTTCGAGCAGATGCGGCGGAGGAGGCGCTGCGCCAGGATCAGGTTCAGCGCCGAGGCCACGTTGAACGGCTCGAGCCCCATGTCGAGCAGGCGCGTGACCGTCTCCGGGGCCGAGTTCGTGTGCAGCGTGCTCATCACCAGGTGGCCGGTGAGCGCCGCCTTGATCGCGATGCCGCCGGTCTCGAGGTCGCGGATCTCGCCCACCATGATGATGTTCGGGTCCTGCCGCAGGAACGCCTTCAGCGCCGCGGCGAAGGTCATCCCGATCTCGTTGCGGACGAGCACCTGGTTGATGCCGAAGATGTTGTACTCGACCGGGTCCTCGGCGGTCATGATGTTCGTGTCGATCGTGTTGACCTTCGACAGGCACGAATAGAGCGTCGTCGTCTTGCCCGAGCCCGTCGGGCCGGTGACCAGCACCATCCCGTACGGGTTCTGCACCGCCTCCATGAGGTCCTTCTCGGCCCGCGGCTCGATCCCGAACTTCTCGAGATCGAGCGTCAGGTTCCCCTTGTCGAGGATCCGCAGCACGACCTTCTCGCCGAAGATCGTCGGCAGCGTCGAGACGCGGTAGTCGATCACCTTCTTGCCGACCTTCAGCTTGATGCGCCCGTCCTGCGGCACGCGGCGCTCCGCGATGTTCAGCTGCGCCATGATCTTGAAGCGCGAGATCAGCGCCGCCTTCATCTTGGCCGGCGGCCGCATGATTTCCTGCAGGGCGCCGTCGATCCGGTAGCGCACCCGGATCTCGTGCTCGAAGCACTCGAAATGGATGTCCGAGGCGCCGCGCTTGACCGCGTCCGAGAGGAGCGCGTTGAGCAGCTTCACCACCGGCGCCTCGTCCACCGCCGCGGCGAGCGCCGTGGCCGAGACCTCCTCGTCCTTCTGCTCGACGACCTCGATGTCCTCGTCGCCCGCGATCTCGGCGATCTCGTCGAGGAGGTTGGCCACCTGCGTGTCGTTCGCCTCGAAGTGCTTGTCCAGCAGGTTGCGCAGCGTGAACTCGCCCGCGATCACCGGGTTCACGTCGTAGCGCGTGATGAACTTGAGATCCTCGATCACGCCGAGGTTCGTCGGATCGGCCATCGCGACGTGCAGCGTGCGGCCGTCGCGCTTCAGCGGCAGGACGAGGTGCTTCGACGCCAGCTCCGCCGGCACCAGCTTGAGGACCTTCGGGTCAACCTCGAACTTCGACAGGTCCACCGCCGGCAGCTTGTACTGCCGCGCCAGCGCCTTGACGAGCTCGGTCTCCTGGATGAAACCGAGCTTCACCAGATTGTACCCCACCCGCGTGCCGTTGGCCCGCTGTTCCTGCAGCGCCTTGTCGAGCTGTTCCCGCGTGATCAGCCCCTCCCGAAACAGGAGGTCGCCGAGTCGTTCGCTGGACATTGCGGCAGGTGCTGCCATGGAGGCCGGGAGGGCGGAGGAAGGGCGGGTCGCCGCGCGCGCGGGCTCGACCAGCCCGGCACGCGCGGTGGTCGGAATGTCCCGGGCGCTTCCCACCCGGTCAAGGGTGCGCGCGGCGCGGGCGCTGCGGCGGCGTCACATGGGACGCGGGCATCGCCCGCGTGACGAGGCCCGCCGCGCAGTGCACGCGCCGTGGACGCCGATCGGCGACCTCACGGGGGACGCGCCGCCCCCGAAAAGGTCACGCGCGGCGCGAGCCGCGCCCGCAGCACCGGCCCCACGCCCTTGACGCGCGCGAGCCCCTCGAGGGAGCCGAACGGTCCGTGGCGCGCGCGGTCCTCGACGAGGCGCCGTGCGAGGGACGGGCCGATGCCCGGCAGCGCCTCGAGCACGGCCGCGTCGGCGACGTCGAGGTCCACGGGCGCGGCGTCGCCCGCGCCGGGCCCGGAGGCGCCGGACGTCGTCGCCGACGCCCGCGCGTCGGGACGGAGGGTGTCGCGTCGCGGCGGACGTCGCGCCGGGGCCGCGGCCGGACGATCGTCCCTGGGCCGCACGTACCACCCGGCGGCGGCGGCCAGCTCCGGCGGAACCCCGGCGGGTGGCGGTGGCAACGACGACTCCGCCGTGCGGGCCGAGGCGGCCCTGTCGCGGCCGCCCGCCCGACGCTCCCGACCCTTCGCCGGCGCGGCGGCGCGCGCGACGTCCACGGCCTCGAGGTGCCGGGCAAGGTTCAGCGAATCGGTCGGCATCATGGCCCGATCGCCATTTCGGAAGGTGGCGACCGCACGCAGGGCGCCGCCGAGAGCAAAGAGGGCGGCGAAGAAGGCAAGGGCTCGCGATTCGGATTTGGTTGGCATGGGGGAGAACGTGCCGATGCCGCCACTGTTTGTGAGGGCGGTTGTACGCGTATAGTGTCGTTATGTTGCCGTATTGCTGTAGGTACATTGTGGCCGACAGCGGACAATCGGCGTCGCCGATATGCCCCCCCCTGCAGTCGCATTGGTGCGCCCCGCCGGTCGTGACCGCCTCCGGCTCCGACCCCCGGCTCCGACACCCGGCTCCGGCCCCCGGCTCCGACACCCGGCTCCGGCCCCAGCTGCGGCACACGGCTCGAGGCCCGACCGGCTCGGCGTCGGTCGCCCCGCCTCCGGCCCCCGACCTCCCCGGTCGGTGCGGGGTATCTTTCGGAATCCCATGCCGTGCCCCGCCCGCCCGTGAAGCGGCTCGACCGCTACGTCCTCAGGGAACACGTCGGCCCCCTCGTCTTCGCCCTCGCGGCGCTGACGTCCCTGATGCTCCTGAACTACATCGCGAAGCAGTTCGGCAACCTCGTCGGCAAGGGCCTCGCCTGGACGGTCATCGCCGAGTTCTTCGTGCTCGCGATCCCGTTCACGATCGCGATGACGCTCCCGATGGCGGTGCTGGTCGCCACGATCTACGCGATGAGCCGCCTCGCGGCCGAGAACGAGGTCACCGCGATGAAGGCCAGCGGGGTGGACCTGCACCACGTCCTGCGCCCCGTCCTCGCTGCGGGGGCGGCGCTGGCGCTGGCGATGGTGCTCTTCAACGACCAGGTGCTGCCGCGGGCCAACCATCGCCTGCGGCAGCTGCAGACCGACATCGCCCGCAAGAAGCCCACCTTCGGCCTGCGCGAGCAGGTGATCAACGAGGTCAGCCAGGGGCAGCTCTACCTCCGCGCCGCGCGCATTGACGCCGACGACAACCGGATGCACGAGGTCGTCATCTACGACCTCGCCGACCCGGTGCACCGGCGGACGATCTACGCCGACTCGGGCGACCTCGCGATGACGGCCGACCAGCGCGACCTCATGATGACGCTCTACCGCGGCTACATGCAGGAACTCTCGCGCCAGACGCCGGGCGAGATGCAGCGGGTCTTCTACCGCACGAACAACGTCCGCGTGAAGGGGATCGGCAACACGCTCGAGCGGACGCAGGAGGACGGCTACAAGGGCGACCGCGAACAGTCCATCTGCGAGCTGCAGGGACAGGTGCGCGCGACCGACCGCGACCGGCTCGAGGCGCGGGTGCGGCTCGAGGCCGACCTGCGCAACGTCGTGCGCACGCTCACCCGCGGGCGCGGGGACGCGCCCGTGGACTCCGCCCGCTGGCTCGGTGCGGAGGCGCGCCCGTCGCTCGGGCGGTTCTACTGCGCGCTGGTCGGGGTCCTGCGCCCGCGTACCGCAGCGGCGCAGGCGCCCGCGGCGGGGGCACCCGACGGGGCCGCCGTCCCCGCGCCCCCCGCAGCGCAGCCGATGCCGGCGCCGAAGGCGGCGCCGATGCCGGCGCCGATGGCGGCGCCGAAGGCGGCGCCGATGCCGGCGCCGATGCCGGCGCCGATGGCGGCGCCGATGGCGGCGCCGAAGGCGGCGCCGATGGCGGCGCCGGTAGCGGAGCCGGCGCCGGCCGTCGAGGTCGTCGCGTCGCAGGCCGAGAGCCACCGCATCCGCTTCGAGAGCGCCACGCAGGGCGCCGCCGGCTACCAGGTGGAGATCGAGAAGAAGTTCGCGCTCTCGGTCGCTTGCCTCGTCTTCGTCCTCTTCGGGGCCCCGATCGCGCTGCGCTTCCCCCGCGGGGGCGTCGGGCTGACGCTGGGCGTCTCGCTCGTCGTCTTCTCGCTGTACTACGTGGGGCTCATCGCGGGCGAGTCGCTCGCCGACCGCGGGGTGCTCTCGCCCTTCATGGCGATGTGGGCGGCCAACCTCCTCTTCACCGCCGTGGGCCTCCTGCTCTGGCGCGGGCTCGGGCGCGAGCAGGCGACGTCGCGCGGCGGCGGGCTCGGCGACTGGTGGCAGCAGTGGCGCGATCGCCGCGCGCGGCGGCCGGCCGCGGCCGGGGGGCGCTGATGCGCCTCGTGCGCCCGCTCGACCGCTACGTCTTCGCGGAGTGGAGCCGGATCTTCGTCGTGACGGCGCTCGGCTTCCCGCTGATGCTGATCGTCATCGACCTGACCGACAAGCTCGACGGCTACATCGGGCGCCAGATCCCGAAGGGCGACATTGCGCTAGCGTACATGTTCGGCCTCGTGGATTCGATGTTCCAGGTGCTGCCGGCGGCGGTGCTCTTCGCGACGGTATTCGCGATCGGGGGCCTGACCCGGTACAGCGAGATCACCGCCGCCAAGGCGAGCGGCATCTCGTTCTACCGCCTGGCGGCGCCGATCGTCGTGGGGGCGCTCCTCGCCGGCGGGCTGTCGCTGGGCCTCGGCGAGCTGGCCCCGGTGACGAACGCGCGCCGCCTCGAGCTGCTGCGCGACCGGGTCCGCGAGGGGCGTACGCAGCGCACGAACTTCGCCTTCGCCGCGGAGCATGGCCGGGTGTACAAGGTCATGACGCTGCAGGCCGTCGAGGGCTGGGGCGAGCTCTGGGAGATCGAGCGCCGCGGGCAGGGCGCCGACTACCCCACCTACGTGCTGGCCGCGGACCGGGCCGACTGGAACGACCGCACCGGCTGGTTGCTCAAGCGCGGGCGGCTCCACCTCCTGCCCACCGCCGGGGCGAACGTCACGTTCCAGTTCGACTCCGCGCGCGACCGGAAGCTCGCCGAGCGCCCGGTGGACCTGCTGGCCCGCGGGCGCGAGCCGGAGGAGATGCGCTACGCCGAGCTGGGCCGCTTCATCCGCGCGCTCGAGCGCTCGGGGGGCGACGCCAACAAGGAGCGGGTCAAGCAGGCGCTGCGCATCTCGATCCCGGTGACCTGCGTGATCATCGCGCTGTTCGTCGCCCCGCTGGCGACGTCGAACCAGCGGGGCGGTGCCGCCTTCGGCGTGGGGCTCGCCCTCGGGACGACGATTATCTTCCTGCTCATGATCCAGCTCACGCAAGCGATGGGGGGGAAGGACCTCCTGCCGCCCCTCGTCGCCGCCTGGGTCCCCAACGCCCTGTTCGGGGTGGCGGGGGCGGTGCTGCTCGCGCGGGTGCGCACCTGAGCACCGGCGACGTGACCACGCCCGGCGACGTCCTGCGGCGCACCACCGGCTCGTTCTCGGTCCCCGTGCGGGCGACGATGGCCGTCTTCCGGCCCGCGTCGAATCTCTCGACCGGGCTCTTCCGCGGCGTCGGCACGCGCCTGTACTTCGGCATGGACTGCTGGCGCGCCCTCGTGCGCGAGCCGGCGACGTACCTGCCGGAGCTCGTCCGGCACATGAAGACGATCGGCGTCGACTCCGTGCCGCTGACGATCGCGGTCGCGGCGTTCATCGGCAGCGTGATCGCGCTGCAGACGCGCTACCAGATCTTCCCCGGCATCCAGCTGTCGGTGGTGCCCTTCATCTCGCGGCAGATGATCACGCTCGAGATGGCGCCCCTGCTCACCGGCCTGGTGCTCACCGGCCGCGTGGGGGCGAAGATGACGGCCGAATTGGGGACGATGCGCGTCACCGAGCAGATCGACGCGCTCGAGACGCTGGCGTACGATCCGGTCGCGTTCCTCGTCGTACCGCGGGTGCTGGCGGCGGTCGTCATGCTGCCCGTCCTCACGATCGTCGCCAACGCCGTCGGCCTCCTCTCGGCGACGTTCACGAGCATCGTGGCGACCGACCTGAAGATGTGGCACATCACCGAGGGGATGCGCCTCGCATTCGACTCCTTCCAGATCACCTACGGGCTGATCAAGGCGTTCTTCTTCGGCGGGGCGATCAGCTTCCTCTCGTCGTACGAGGGCTATCATGCGGGGGCCGGCGCCGAGGGCGTCGGCTCCTCCACGGCGAAGGCGGTCGTCATCGGCTGCGTCGCGGTGCTCATTCTCGATTCCTTGACGGCGACGCTGCTCGCGCCGTTCCTGCAGGGGTAGGCGCGCGATGAAGCGACGCAACGAAATCCTGGTGGGCGCCCTGACGGTGGCCGCGCTCGCGATGCTCGTGGTCGGGGGGCTCTGGCTGGCACGGGGCGGCCTCACACCCGGCTACACGCTCTTTGCGAAGTTCCCGTGGGGCTCGGGCCTCAAGCAGGGCCAGCCGGTGCAGCTGGCGGGGGTGACGATCGGGTTCGTGGACGACGTCGCGCTCCAGATGAACGGGACACTCGTCGTCCGCCTGGGCATCCAGCGCCGGTACCAGGTGCCGTTGGGGACGACCGCGACGGTCGAACCGAATGGCATCTTCGGCGACCAGCTGATCGCCCTGACTCCCTCGACCCCCACCGCGCAGGTGCACGCGCGCGGCGACACGGTGCCGGTCGGCAAGCCCAAGCCGACGATCGGCGACCTGCTCGTGCAGTTCGACAGCGTCAGCCGCGACGTGAAGGACATCACGCAATCGGTCGAGGTGCAGCTCGTGCGCGAGGGCGGCGCGAACGACCTGCGCCGCACCCTCAAGGCGATGGCCGACCTCGCGACCACGCTCAACCGCACGGTCGAGGCGCAGAGCGTCGAGCTGGCGAAGACCATGACCGCGGTGCGCCGCGGGGCACAGGCGCTCGATTCGGCGGCGATCGACTCGACGGTGCGGAACCTCTCGCGGACCTCGCGGAACGTGGCCGACCTGACGGCCGACCTCCAGACGACGACCGACAAGCTCAACGGCCTGCTCGGCAAGCTCGAGAAGGGCGAGGGGACGGCGGGCAAGCTGCTGACCGACGAAGGGCTCTACCTCGACCTGCGGCGGCTGACGACGCGGCTCGACTCCCTGACGGCGGACTTCAAGGCGAATCCCCGCAAGTACATCAAGTTCTCGGTCTTCTAGCTTCGAGCGCCCGCCCCGCGGCGGGCGACACGCGCGGCGCCGGGTGCGGGACAGGCGGCGCGCGGCGTGCCACCGTCCCGCCCCGGCTCCAGCCATGCGCCTCGCCTCCTGGCTCCTCGCCCTCGCGCACGCGCTTGCCCTCGCGCACGCGCTCGCCCTCGCGCTCGCCGCTCCGGTCCTTGCCCAACCGAACACCCGCCCCGCCGCCCGGCTCCCGTCGTTCCGCACGACGATCCTCCTCGATACCCTCGCGATGATGAACCGGAGCGAGCACGAGGCCCCGCCGGCGGTCGTCTGGCCGCTGCTCGCGGAATCCGTGAAGTCCATCGACCCGGAGCTGGCCACCGCGGGCGGGGTCGCTGCGGGGTGGCTCGGCACCCCGTACCTCGTCACGGCCCGGCGCCTCGGCGAGCAGCCGATCTCCCGCTGGCTCGAGTGCGGCATCGGGATGACCGGGCGGTATGCCGACACGCACCGCATCGCCCTCGCCTTCGCGGTGTTCGTGGACTCGATGCCGAACCAGCGGACGCGGCTCAGCTGGGCGCTGGTCGCGTCGGCCACCGAGCGCGGCGGCCAGAACAACAACCCGCTCTCGTGCGAGACCACCGGCGCCCTCGAGCTCGAGGTTCGCAAGCGGCTCGACAACCGGCTCGGCCTCAAGCCCTGACGGGTCCGGAAGCACGACCCCCCGCCGGCGCAGGCGCCGGCGGGGGGTCGTGTGAGGACGAACGGACGTCCGCCTACCGGTCGTTGAGCACCAGGAAGCGCGCGCCCGGGAGCGTGGCGGCGTCGCCGACGATCACGGTGCGGATGTCCCCCGCGCCGAGCGTCACGTCGGTGGTCGCGCGGATGACCGTGGCGGCCGACGACGTGGCGAGGTCCACCGTGTACGTCCCCGCCGAGAGATAGTTGAAGTCGGTCGGCGGGGTGGTGGCGCTGGCGTTGGGGATCAGCGCGGTGGCGGGCCGCGCCGACCCCTGCGGGTAAACGAAGCCCCAGACCGCGTTGGGCGTCCCCGCGCCATTGACGTTGGCGGCGGCGTGGATCACCCGCAGCGCCGCGGCATTCGCCGGGAGCGGGGTGACGCCGGTCCCGACGTTCGGCTGGCCCGTGCTGGCCGGGAACCGGAAGTTGATGGTCTGCACCACGGTGGTGGCCAGTGTCTGCGCCGCCGGGGCCGCGGGCAGGTTGCCGCGCACGACAATCGTGTAGCGCTCGCCCTCGCGGACGGTGAGGGTGAGGTTCGCGCGGACGGTGGCGGTGGTGTCCGCGCCGCCGTAGACGCGGAACTGCACCGCGCCCGGGGCGACCTGCACGACGACCGTCGTGTCGAAGAGCGCCAGCGGCGTCAGGGTCGCGGCGGTGCCGACGCGCAGACTCGCGGTGCCGGCGGTCGAGCTGGTGTAGATCACGCGCACCGAGGCGGTGCCCGTCGGGGCCGTGGCCCCCTCGCTGCACGCGGCCATGGCCGCGGCGGCGAGGGTCACGGACAGGATGCGGAGGATTCGCATGGGATGGACTCGGTGGCCGGTCAGAAGGAGTACCGGAGGCCGATCTGCGAGCGCCAGAAGCCGCTCACGACGTTCAGCGTCGGGTACCGGTTGACGAGGTTGTTCGGGTCGAACGTATAGACCGGTTGCGAGGTGCGGATGCTGCCGGTGTTCGTGTTCGCCACGTGGTTCACGAGCGTGACCTGCGGGTTGGCGCCGGCCGAGCGCACCTTGCCCCAGTCCGGGTTGAGGGCGTTCAGGAAGTTGAAGACCTGGAACTCGAGCGCGAGGTTCTGGCCGAACCACTTCGGCAGCGACTGGCGCACCGCGATGTCCATCGTCGCGAACGACGGGTTGCGGCACGAGTTGCGGCGCATGATCTGGCCGCGCTGCGAATTCAGGCACTCGTCCCCGGCGATGAAGCGGTCGAACGCGTCCGCCTGCTGCGCCGGCGTGTAGTTGACGCCGCCGACCGTCAGCGTCTGGAACTGCATCTGCTGCGGGTCGCGCGCGTCGGTCGGAATGTAGATCGGGTCGTTGGCGTTCGAGCCGTCGGCGTTGAGGTCGCCGCGGCCGGCGCCACCGCCGGAGATGTAGGCGAACGGCGTGCCCGACTGCCAGCTGTAGATGAGCGAGATCGCGGTCGGGGCCGACTTGACCGGCGTCGTCCAGGTGCCGGCAAGCAGCACGCGGTGCGGCTGGTCGAAGGCCGAGACGTCAACGTTCTTCGCCGTCTGCAGGCCGCTGTAGACGCGGCCGAACTGCCAGTTCGAGAGCGCCACCGAGCTCGTCAGGTCGGTGACCGAGAACGAGCGCTGGTACGTGTAGGCCGCGGTGCCCTCCCAGCCGTAGGAGAAGACCTTCCGGAGCTGGGCGGTCACGCCGTACTGGTAGTTGGCGCTCTGGTTCGAGATGCGGATCGCGCGGGGCACGAGCGACGTGACGATGCCCGGGGTGGGCAGGCCGCTCGCCGCGATCGGGCCGTAGAGTACGCGGCCATTCAGGTCGCGCGCCGTGTCCGACGGGACGCGCAGGTTGACGTCGGTGTAGAACAGGTCGTTGACCGACCCCGAGTAGTAGCCCTCGAGGGTGGCGATCAGGTCGAGCGGCAGCTTCCGGTCGTAGGCCAGGGTCGCGCGCCAGACCTGCGGGAAGCGCAGGTTCGGGTCGGCCACGTTGACCGTGCCGACCGACGTCGTCCCGAGGGCGACCCCCGGGAGGCCGCCGGTGCGGAGGCCGCAGGTGGTGATCGCCGAGTTCGCGTTCGTCCACGCCGGCGCGGCACCGAACGAGCCGGTGTTGCCGCCGCCGCAGGAGATCTGGCCGAGCCCGACGCCGGAGTTCTGGTACTGGTTGGACATCCAGACGTAGGCCGGCGAGCCCTGGAAGACGCCGATGCCGCCGCGGAGCTGGTTCACCGAATTGCCGGTGATGTCCCAGTTGAAGCCGACGCGCGGCGAGAGCTGCCAGTTCCAGCTCGGCATGACGTCCGTGCGCAGGCCGTTGGCGAACTCGTTGCCGGCCGGGCTCGCGCGGAAGGCGCTGTCCACGCGCGGCTGGTTGCGCGGGTCGTCGAGGAAGAAGGGGGCATCGGCGCGGAGGCCCATGTTGATCGTCAGGCGCGGAGTCACTTCCCAGACGTCCTGCACGTACACGCCGGCCTGGCCGCCGGTGAACTGCGCGAGCACGTTGGCACCGGTGAGCACCGGGCCCGACCCCGTGTACGTCGCGCCGGACGTCGTGCCGGTGACGAAGTCGGCGAGGCTCAGGAAGGTCCAGTTGCCGAACGAGTTCTGGAGGAAGCCGTTGGTGACCCTGTAGAGCTCGTTGCGCGTCCCGAGCGTGAGGCGGTGCTTCGAGCCGAGCGGGATCGTGAAGTTGTCCGTCAGCTCGAAGAGGTCCTCCTCGAGGAAGTTGCCCTGCGAGCTGTTCTCCGTCCCCGCGCGGAACGAGGCCACGTTGGGGCCGCCGACGTTCTGCACCACGACCATCGGGGTGCGAACCGGGATCTCGCGGCGGAAGCGGCTGCGGGTGTAGCCGAACATGAGCTCGTTCGTCGCGCCGTTCTTGAAGTTCGAGAAGAGCTGCGCGGCGGCGTTGTTCGAGATCTCCCGGCGGGTGAAGCCGGTGGACGTGAACGACAGCAGGGGGTTGTTCGCCACGTTGCCGCGGCTGAAGTCGTCCTGCTGCTGGTCGTTGTACACGTTGCGGACCACCAGGCGGTGGTTGTCGTTGATCCGGTAGTCGAAGCGGACGAACGAGTTCGCGAGCGGGTTGCGGTTCGTCACCAGGCCGAGCGAGCCGGCGGGCTGGCTGGCGAACTGCGAGTCCCAGCGCGTCGTGAAGGAGTCAACCTGTGCCTGCGTCACGCCCGACGGGAAGGGGGGCGTCACGTTCGCCGGCTGGCCGAAGTAGAGGCCCGATGCCGGGGACGACTGCCGCTGGTACTCGAGCGTCGCGAAGAAGTGCAGCCGGTCCTTGATGATCGGACCCGACAGCGACCCGCCCCACTGCTCGCGGTAGAACGGCACCGAGCGCAGCAGCGGCACGTTCGCGCCGTCGTTCTGGTCGCGCTGGTAGAAGAAGAGCGATCCCTGGAACTGGTTCGTGCCGCTCTTCGTCACGGCGTTGACCAGCGCGCCGGTGAAGTTGCCCTGCCGCACGTCGTAGGGCGAAATGATGACCTGGTACTCCTTGATCGCTTCCTGCGTGATCGAGCGGCCACCCGCCTGCGCGCCGACCTCGGGGCTGTCACCGAGCCCGAAGCGGTTGGCGATCGTCGCGCCGTCGATCTGCACGCTCAGGAACCGGTTGTTCTGGCCGGCCGGCGAGGCGCGGCCGCCCGACGTCACCGCCACCTGCGGCGTCAGCCGCACGAAGTCGGAGATGTTGCGGTTGATGTTCGGCAGGCGCGCGATCGCCGAGTCGGAGATGCGCGTCTGCGTGCCCTGCCGCGACGGCCCGAACTCGAGTTCCTGCTGCGTCGACGTCACCGAGACCCGCGCCAGCGTCACCGCGCGGTTCGCCATCCGGAAGTTCACGGGGGTCGTCTGCGAGAGCGCGACGAGGACGTCGTTGACCTGCTGCGGCGCGAAGCCGATCGCGCGCGCCGACACCGAGTACGGCCCGCCGACCTCGAGGCTCGGCGTGAGGTAGCGCCCGTTCGAGCGCGTCACGACCGCCGTGCGGAAGCCGGTGGCGCGGTTGACGACCTGGACCTGGACGCCGGCCATCGGGCGACCGGCGGAGTCCGTGACCAACCCGCCGATCGCACCCGTCGTCACCGACTGCGCCTCGGCGCGCGCGGCGCCGGCGAGCAGCGAGACGACAGCGGCGGTCACGGCGCCAAGCTGACGAAACATTCGCATGGGAGATTCCCGGGAGTGGAAGAGAGGGGGGCCGTGCCCCGAGGCATGCGGGCACAGACCCGAAAAATATGTCCCCGACCCCGCTTCTGTTACATGCAGGTTTGCGTAACCATGCCGTCACGCATCCCCTGACCCGAGGCTCCTAGGCCGGTGGGCTGTCGCCTTTCGCGACGGTCAGCCGATAGACCGGGATTCCTAGTGCGATCCCGAACAGCACCGCCGCCGTCGGCCAGCGGCTCGCCGGATCCACCAGCGCGTTCCCGATCAGGAACACCGTCGCCGCCACGAACAGGAGGGGCGTGACGGGGTAGCCCGGGACCCGGAACGTCGGCCGGAAGTCGGCGCGCCGCCGGAGCGCGAACACCGCCGCCACCCCCAGGGCGTAGAACGGAAGGATCGCGGTGACGAACGTGTCCGCGAGCTGCTCGAACGTGCGCACCATCACGAATCCCACGCCGAGCGCCCCGCAGAGCGCGATCGCCAGCCACGGCGTCTCGAAGCGCGGGTGCACCCGCCCGAAGGCGCGGAAGAAGAGTCCGTCGTCCGCCATCGCCTTGAAGATGCGCGGCGCGGTGAGGATCGAGCCGGTGAGCGTGCCGAACGTCGAGAGCATCACCGTGAGCGCCACGAACACCACGCCGGGACGCCCGACGAGCCGGTCGGCCACGTCCGCCGCCACCAGCTTCGAGCCCCGGATCTCGTCCACCGACAGCACCGCCAGGTACGCCAGGTTCGCCAGCAGGTACACGGCCAGTACGCCCACCGCCCCGAGGATGAGGGCCCGCGGCAGGTTGCGCTCGGGGTCCTTCACCTCGCCGCCGATGAACGTCAGGTCGGCCCACCCGTCGAATGCCCACAGGATGCTCACGAGCGCGAGCCCGAACGGGGCGAGCCCCCACGAGCCCGGCGGCGACGCCGGCGTGTAGTGCCCCCCCGTCGCCGGGAGCCCCACGACGAACGCCAGCGCCCCGATCGCCACGAGCCCGCCGTACTTCGCGACGCCGGTCGTGTTCATGATCAGCGACCCCCACCGGACGCCGACGATGTTGAGCACGCTTGTCGCCACGATCGCCGCCGCCGCGACGCGATGCACCCAGCCGTCGTACGGAGCGATTGCCGGGTCGAACCCGAGGACGCGCAGCGCGTACTCGCTGAAGGTCGTGGCGATCGCGCCGAGCGCCGCCGCACGGATGATGATCAGCTCCGCCCAGCCGAACAGGAACGCCGGCAACCGGCCGAACCCGTCGCGGATGTACACGTAGATGCCCCCGGTCGCCGGCCGGCCGCTCGCCACCTCGGCGAGCGTGAGCGAGCCGCACATCGCCAGCAGGCCGCCCACCACCCAGACCGTCAGCATCGGCGCGGGCCCGGGCAGCTTGGCGGCGATCCCGGCGGGCGACCGGAAGATCCCGGAGCCGATCGTCGATCCGACGACGATGGCCACCGCGCTCCAGAGACCGAGGCGGCGGGGCAGGGCGATCGGTGGGGTCATGGCACCGGGGGCGGCGGGTCAGTCGGGCTCGACGGCGGCACGCACTGCCCCGAGCAGCTCGGCCACCGTGAACGGCTTCTGCAGGAAGCCCGCGTGGCCGCGCCCGAGCATGCGACTCGTGACGTCCTGTTCGTTGTAGCCGGACATGAGCACGACGGGCTGCCCGGGTGCCTGCGCGCGGATCGCGCGCAGCACGTCGTCCCCGGACATCTCGGGCATCGTGAGGTCAAGCAGCACCGCCGTGCAGCCCCGGAGTTCCGCGAAGCGGTGCACGGCCGCCGCGCCGTCGGCGGCCTCCTCGACCGTGAAGCCCGCCCGCTCGAGGGCCCGCCGCACGACCTGCCGGACGGCGGGCTCGTCGTCCACGACGAGCACGACGCCGCCCGGGCGCCACTCCGCGTGGTTGTGCGCGGCCTTGGGTGGCGTCACGCGACCGGGCCGCGGCCCCAGCGGCAGCAGCACGCGGAAGGTCGAGCCGCGCCCCGGCGCGGTGTCCACCTGGATCGTTCCCTTGTGGGCGCGCACGATGCCGAGCGTCGCGGCGAGCCCCAGACCGTGGCCCGCGGCCTTGGTCGAGTAGAACGGCTCGAAGATGCGCGGCACGAGCGCCTCGTCGATCCCGCGCCCGGTGTCGGCGACCTCGACGAACACGTACCGTCCCTCGGGGAGCTGCCCGCCCGCGTGGGTGCCCTCGAGGCAGGCGCGGTCGCAGAACCGGATCCCCGTCCGCACGGTCACCAATCCGTCGCCGCCCTCGAGGGCGTCGGAGGCATTGGTGAGGAGGTTCATGACGACCTGTCGCAGCTGCGTCGGGTCGGTCTCGACCCACGCCTCGCCCGGCTCGGCCTCGACCTGCAGGCGCGCCCGCTTGCTGATCGCGGTGCCGAGCAGGGCGCGCATCTCGAGGACGACTTCGGCAATGTCGAGCACCTTGAGCACGAACCGGCCCCGGCCCGCGTAGGCCAGCAACTGGCGCGTGAGCTCGGCGGCGCGCTGGGCGCCGCGCTCGATGTCCTCGAGCATGGGCTGCGCCGTCGAGCCCGCCGGCAGTTCCCGCCGCACCAGCGACACGTTGCCGAGCACGCCGACGAGCAGGTTGTTGAAGTCGTGCGCGATGCCGCCGGCGAGGGTACCCAGCGACTCGAGCTTCTGCGCCTGCTGCATCCGGTCCTGCAGCTCCCGGCGCTCGCGCTCGGCCGCCTTCCGATCGGTGATGTCCTCGTCGCTGCCGTGCCAGCGTACGACGCCGTCGGACCCGCGGACGGGACGGCCGCGGCATCGCATCCAGCGCCAGCTGCCGTCGGCCGCCCGGCCTCGCGCCTCGACGTCGTACGCCTCGTGCCGGGCGGCGGCGTCCCGGAAGGCCTCGACGAATCCCGGGAGGTCGTCGGGGTGGACGAGCGCCAGGAACTCGTCGTGCGTGGGCGCGGGGCCGTCGAGTGCCACGCCGTGGAGCGCGCGCTTGGTGTCGGACCACTCGATGTCCCCCGTCACGGTGTTCCAGATCCACTGCCCGATGCCGGGGAAGCCGGCGCATCGCTCGAGGACGCGCGCGGCCTCCGAGGCGAGGATGTCCACCACGAGCCGGTCGGACTCCTCGAAGTCGCCGGTGTCGGGGGCCGCGACCGCGATGACGCCGTGGACGATGCCGGCCCACGCGAAGGGCACGAAGCGCCAGGCGCGATCGCGCACGGCGGGCCGTCCGGGGAGCAGGCCGGGATACCGGTCGAACGCCAGCCGGTCCCCGCGGGGCAGCTCGATCGTCTCGCCGGTCCGCAAGACGTCGGCGAACGGGTCCCCGGTGCCCCCGACGAGCGGGACGTCGTGCCAGCGGTCGTCCGTGCCGGGGCCGCGCGTGAGCAGGCACAGCGTCGTCCGCTCCGGGTCCAGCGTCCCGATCGCGACGAGATCGAAGCCCATCGGGGCGACCGCGCTCACGAGCCGCCGCATCGCCTCGCGGGACGTCGTGGCGCGCGTGATGCCGGCGGCCACCTCCGCCAGCGTTCGGGTGACGCGGAGCGCCTCGAGGTTCCGGGCCATCAATCGGACGTCGGGTTCATGGCCCGCCAAGTTACACCGATCGCCGTCGGGCGGTTGAGCGGCGCCGGTACCTTGACGAGCTTTCGGGGCCGGCCGCGATCGGTCCGGCGCAGGTCCCAACCGGAGCACCCGTGTTCGAACTTCCCGACGCCCGACGCGTCGTCTTCTGGGTGGCCGCCGCGGCGATCGTCGTCGCGCAAGCCGCCATCCTGCGCACCGCCCGGGCCTACGTCCGCGCCCCCGTGCCGGGCGAGCGACGGTCCTCGCCGTGGCTCGAGGCCACGTGGGCCATCGTGCCGGCGCTCGCCCTCGCGGCGATCCTCGTCGTCGCGGGGAGGAGCGCCTGATGGCCGGCGACCTGCCCCCCGCCGGGCCCCGCGTGCCCTCGGCCGTCCGCGGGGCGGCGTGGCTTGCGCTTGGCACCGCGGTCGTGCACGTCGTCTTCGGGGCGGTCGTGCGCATCTCGGGCTCGGGCATGGGCTGCGGCGACCACTGGCCGAAGTGCTACGGCTACTGGTTCCCCCCCTTCTCGCGGATGGACCTCGTCATCGAGGTGCTGCACCGCTACCTGGCGGTGGGGCTCTTCGTGGCGATCGCCGCGCTGCTGGTCGCGGCGTGGCGCGCGCGGCCGGCCCCGGGCATCTCCGGCCGCGGCGGGGTGCTGCGGGCTGCGGGGCTGGCCACCGGCCTCTGGTTCGCCCCCGCGCTCTTCGGCGCGGTCACCGTCTATACCGGGAACCCGGCGTGGGCGACGGTCGTGCACAAGCTGCTCGCGGCCTCCCTGATCGGCGTCCTCGTCGCCGCGGTGGTGCGCGCGAGCGTCGGCGCGAGCGTCGGCGCGCGCCCCGCCGAGGCCGCGCCCGCCCGCGCGGTCGGCGGCGCGGTCGCCGCCGCGGCGCTGGCGCTGCTGACGGTGCTCATGGGCGGCCTCACCGCCAAGCTTCCCGACGCGGCGATCGCCTGCCGCGGCTTCCCGCTGTGCGGCGAGGGCTCGCTGGGCGGCGGGGCGCAGCACGTGCAGTTGACGCACCGCGTGCTGGCCTACCTGCTGGTGCTGCACCTCTGGTCGCTGCCGTTCGCCTGGGCGCGGCAAGGCGCGCCGGCCGCGCTGCGCCGGTTGGCAGCGGGCGGGGCGGCGCTCGGGACGCTGCAGGTGGGCTGGGCAATGTGGATGGTCCTGGGCGGATTCCCGGCCGTGGTGCGCTCGGCCCACCAGGCCACGGGCATCCTCCTCTGGGTCGTGGGGATCGCGATGGTGTTCGTGTCGCGGCGCGCCGGCGCGTCGGGGGAGGCCGTCACGTCGGGGCGGACGGCGCCGATGCCGACGCTGTCCGGGGCGACGACGTGACCGCGGTGACGGCGCCTCTCGATCCGTCGGCCGCGCCGGCGTCGCCGAGTGCGGAGGCGGCAGCAGCGGCCCACGCCACCGGGGGCGAGCGCGACCTCGCGGCGGCGGTGGCGGGCCGTGCGCCTTCGATCTGGGACGACCTGCTCACACTGACCAAGCCGCGGATCATCTCGCTGCTCCTGGTGACCACCGCGGCACCGATGTACGCCGCCGGCACGCCGACGTGGTGGCAGGTGGCGATCGTCATGCTGGGCGGCTACCTGATGGCGGGCGGGGCGAACGCGGTGAACATGTACCTCGACCGCGACATCGACGACCGCATGGCGCGCACGCGGCTCCGGCCGATCCCGAGCGGCCGCATGCACGCGACGGCGGTGATCGCGTTCGGCGTCGCGATCGCCTCGGCGGCCACCTGGCTGCTGGCGGTGACGATCAACCCGCTCACGGCGGCGCTCGCCCTGGCGGGCTTCTACTTCTACGTGTTCATCTACACGCGATGGCTCAAGCGGTCGTCGCCGCAGAACATCGTGATCGGCGGGGCCGCGGGGGCCTTCCCGCCCCTCGTGGGCTACGCGGCGGTGACGAACCGGCTCGACCTCACCGCGGCGATCCTCTTCGCGATCGTCTTCTACTGGACGCCGCCGCACTTCTGGGCGCTCGCGCTCCTCAAGCAGGCCGACTACGACCGGGCACGCGTGCCGATGGCACCGCTCGTGTGGGGGGAGGCCGAGACGAAGCGGCAGATGACGTGGTACACGGTGCTGCTGTGCGGCCTGACGCTGCTCCCGGTCGCGTCCGGGGCCTTCGGGACGGTGTACCTCGCCTCGGCGGTGCTGCTGGGCGGGCTGCTGCTCTGGGGCGTCGTCCGCGTGCAGGTCGCGGCGCAGTGGACGGGGCCGGCATGGTGGGTGTACAAGTACTCGCTGCTCTACCTCGCGCTGCTGTTCGTGGCGATGGCGGTGGACCGCCGCATTGCCGGCTGAGCCGGCGGCTGAGCCGGCGGCTGAGCCGGCGGCCGTGACGGCCGACGCGC
>Ga0209990_10000123_pt1 | contig 76155 bp, 46 predicted proteins | sample NOAtaG_6_FD_187304 | JGI IMG/M metagenome (GOLD analysis project Ga0209990, IMG submission 187304) | Freshwater lake microbial communities from Lake Erie, under a cyanobacterial bloom - NOAA_Erie_Diel5S_2200h metaG (SPAdes) (version 2) | ecosystem: Environmental > Aquatic > Freshwater > Lake ... | reverse complement strand
AAAACTCTCCCAATTGACCTTCGTAAAGTTGACTAAAAGCCTTGTTTGCCATTTGAATAGCTAATTTTTCACCTTTAACTGTCAGCATAGGTATTGGGCTACTTTCAAATACTTCTCTAAATTTTCGTTCAGATTCCGCCAAAATAACTTGTTGACGCATCCTTTCAAGGCTGTAATGGACAGATTTATTAAGGAGTCGTCCATTGACATCACTTTTCAGAATATAATCTTGTGCTCCATTTTGGACTATTTTTGCAGAAAGTTCCTCATCATCAGAGCCAGAAAGAATAATAATCGCTGAATTTGGACATTTTAATTTTACTTTCATATAGGTATCCAGACCTGTTGAATCTGGAAGATTCAAGTCCAATAGAATCACCTCGGGCATGAAAAACGGAAGAATTTCTTCAAAATCTGCTATTGATGCCACATGTTGAATCAATCCAGCGGAAAAATCATTGCTCGATGATGTCAACTGAAATTGAATCATTTGAGAAAACAGTGGGTCATCCTCAATTAAAATGATATGCGTATCCTTCACTGTCATTTAATGGCCATTAAATTTAGTTCAGATTTATTTTTTGAAAACTTATAAATATCTATCTTCACTTCGGCTTCATGCTTTAATCGTGTCTAATTTACGAAAATTTTCAACGCAAACAATCGATAGTTCAGTTGAATCAGCACAGCGTGGATCAAATTACATTTTAAACTTTAATTCCAAATTTTCTGATTCGAAGATTAGAATATTAAAAATCTAGATTGGATTATTATAAAAACCTGATGTTATGACGCAAAATTGCCAAATTTTATGCGGACATGTTGACCGCCTTTTACACTGTCAACTATTTAAAGTAAAAAGCGGGTTTTCAAAGATTTGAATCTGAAACAATTGATAAAGATATTTTTGTAAATTAGTGCCTCAATTCAACCTAAACGAATTAATACCATTAAATATGGCTGATGAAATCAAAGTTCTTGTTGTAGATGACCATGCATTAATAAGGGAGGCATGGATTGCAATGCTTAGTGCTGCTCCTGGAATTACTGTAGTTGGTAAGGCTGATAATGCAGATGACGCCTTCACTTTTACAAGCAATTTGAGACCTGACATTGTCTTAATGGATATCAATTTAAAAGGCAGTAATGGCTTTGATGCAGCCGAAAGAATCTACAACAGTGTTCCAAAAGTTAAGATAATAGGCTTAACACTGCATGATGAAATCAATTATGTAAAACGATTTTTGTCGGTTGGTGGTAAAGGCTACCTAACCAAGAATATATCAAGAGAGGAATTGGTAAATGCAGTACATGCAGTATATAATGGTGAAACTTATATCGCAAGTGAAATTAAAGATCGTTATTTCGCTTCTTTATTGCACGTTGATAATGACGAAAACAAGAAAGAACTAACGTTAAAAGAAATAGAAGTTGTGAAATTAATTTCTACAGGGTTGACCTCCAAAGAAATTGCTGACAAACTATTTCTTTCACCGAGAACGGTAGAAACGCATCGTCACAATATTTTGAAGAAACTAGGATTTTCGAATGCTGCTCAATTGACAAGTTGGGCCGCTGATAAAGGTTATGTTTAGCTTATGTATTTATTGAAATTCCAGTAAAAGTAAGGTGCCTTCGCCCGGTTTGCTCTTGAATTCTATATAAGCATCAGCTAGTTTGGCTCGCTTATGCATATTTTTTAGACCAAATCCACCTTTTACTGTTTCCATTTCAAATCCTACACCATCATCGTGAATCATCAATAAGGCTTTATTATTGCGCATACTCAATTCACAACTCACATTTTTACATCCGGAATATTTTTGTGCGTTCGTTACAAATTCCTGTACAATACGGAAAATATTATAGGCACGTTCATGGGATAATTGTTTCAATGGAACCCTTTTCGCCGCGAATTGATACTGAATGGTTGAAGAATGTTCGTTTGATTTGCCAAAGAAAACATCTAGTGCGTAAAGCAACCCTTTATCCAAATCTGGCGGAGCTAAATTGTAGCACATAGATTTCATCAACATGATGCTATCTGCTGCCAATTTCTTGCAGGTATCAATCATAGCTTGATCTGCGGAATGATTAATTGCAGATAAATATAAATTCATAGCAACTAAATTTTGACCAAGACCATCATGCAATTCCATTGACATTCTGTGTCGTTCATCATCCAATGTTTCATGAACTAATTTCTCTTTTTCAATAGATGCAATTTTCTTCTCGTGGATATCCTCAATATAGGCTAGCCAAAAATTTTTCTCAGACTTTTCAGAAAATCTACTTGAAATTAATCTGTACCAATGTTCTATACCATCCTCGTTTAGAACGCGAAATTCAGTTAGAAGCGAGTTACTTTTTTTTAATCCTTGTAACTTATTAAACAATTCGGGTTGATCCTCTTCGTGAATAAAGGATAAGAAATAATTTTCATCACTGGTCACCTTCTCTGTATCCATAAATGGAAACAGCATTGAAAAATTATCGCTAAGAAAACGAATGGATAAGCGTTTGTTAGCATTCAGATCGAATCCAAAATAAGCAATCGGCATATCCGGAAAATACCTGAAAAGATTGGCGGCAGAAACAGTATATAACTCATCCAACAAAATCTTTATGACAAAGCCATCATTTGATATAGGATTGATATACATTTTTTCGATTCGCGTCAGTACAAATCCATCGTCTATGACAACACCGGTTCGATTGATTAGATTTTCATAAAAATCAATTAATGCATTTCTGCCAAGGATTCTTTTTGCAAAATCAATTACCAAAGTACCTTTAACCGCTTCAAAATCTTTATCGATATTCAGGTTAATGGCTGTATTGTTTAAGTAAATGATTTTGAATTCTGAATCAACGATGATCACTGCACTTTTTAAATCACCAAAAAAAGAATCCAATTCTTGATTTGATCCTGTGAGAACAGAACCTTTTACCAAGCGCTGAAGACGAAAAATATCTTCTGTAGCGTCATCTACTTTGTACATTGCCTGGTCTTTGGCCATAATTAACATTAAATTGGAATTAAAACCTTCGGATTCAACCATCATTTTCAATGGTTTTATACGATATATTGTTTTAATTACCCAATATTATCAATTTAATTTGAAAAAAATTCAACCAATAAAATTTAAATGATAGCATTAAAATGTTGAAAACTCATGAATTAGGTTCAAAACTACCTCTGCTGAGTAATAAAAACACGATTGGTGTCCAACTGATTTTCAAGCGCTTTAAAAAAAGTATTTCTATCAGCAATTGAAATACAATCTAGGGGAATTGACAATTGTAAATTTTTTATATAGTCAAAATAAATGGTATCCTGATGAATACTAATTTTTCTCAAACCGCTAAAATAAACCAAAGCAACATCTCTGTCACCGCTAACTATCGCTTTAGCAGTTATTCCAACACGGAATCTGTTTCTGAATGAACCAATTACAGTGAAAAATAACCCATCGCATGCTGCCAACAAAAAGGCCAAAACCGGAGGCCAAGCCTCTGGAGTCAAGTGATAACAAGAATAAGAAATACTGATGAATACAAAAACTTCAAGTAAAGTGTATACCTGCACACGTTGCTTTCTTTCTTTACTAACAGGTTCATTCCATTTGAATTTATGCACTTGGTTAACAATTCTCAACCCCATCCATCTTCTCACACTTCTTCTGAGATTAATTAGAAAAATCATAAGCCCAAGTCCTAAAAAGGCGTAATCTCTATAAGGCAATTCAGCACCTGAAGTTCCTAAAGATTCCAATGGTAAATCAAACCCAACGAAAATGGTCAGTGCCATTGTTGGAAGAAAAATAAAGAAAAGAAGAGCGTTGATGAATTTATTCATTAGGAATCATCTTCATTTTACGTACTAGTGCATCTATTTTTGACTTTGACACATTGATTTTTGCCTCTACTTCTTTCCTCAATTGTTCAGAACCTTTAGATTTTGAAAAGAATCCCAAATTATTCTCGTATTGTCGCACGTCACTTTTTAACTGTTCAATTTGTTGCCTTATGAACGATTTTTCTTTATTTAAAGCTTTTGTAGCGTCAGGACTTGCCGACAATGTTTCTATTCGTGCTTGAAAAAGGACTTTTTCTTTTTCTTCACCCTCTAATTTCAATTGAGCATAGAGTTTATCAATAGCATTTTTATAAGCCTGATAATTAGCATCTTTATCTTTAAGTGGAACACGACCAATTGCGTTGAAAGCTGCAGAAAAGTTTTTTAAATCTTGAAGTGCTATTTTCTTATCATTATCTAACTGATAACTTTCAATATTTGCTATTAATGTTTGTTTAGCGATAAGATTTGTTTCAAGCGCCTTGTCTTGTTCTTGATAAAACTGTTGCTTGGCATTAAAAAATGAATCACAGATTCCCCTGAACTCGGACCATAATTTTTGTTCAGCCCTTTGACCAGCATGGCCAGACTTTTTCCATTGTTGCTGAAGTTTTACGAATTTATCTGACGTTGATTTCCAATCTTGAGAGTCTTTCAAAGATTGCGCTTCAGCGATTATTAGCTTTTTCGCGTCAATAATTACCTTATTTTTCTCTTGGAGGGACGAATAAAACTTTCGTTTTTTATCAAAAAATTTATCACATTCTGCTCTAAAATTACCCCATAAATCTTCGTTTTCCTTTCTTGGTCCAAATCCTATTGACTTCCATCTTTCCTGAAAAGTTAACAATTGATTGGTACACTCCTCCCAAGATTTAATGGACTGCTCTTCGGGAAGGGTATTAATAAAAGCAATAGTTTCCTCAACAATTTCTTGCTTTTTTTTAAGATTATCTGCTAATAATGTTTTTCTATCTTCGTAATAATTATTGATTCTGTTATACAATGCCCTAACATTTTCCCAATAATCATCCTTTAACTTTTCCCATTCCTCATTAGCTACCGGTCCTATTTCTTCCCATTCATTTTGAAGGAGCTTTAATTGTTGCTCAACATCTTTAATATTTTGATTCTCAATGAGCGTTTTAAGTTGATCAATTACAGCATTTTTTAATTGCGAATTTCTTTTTAGATCATGATCCTTTAGTTCTTTGTAAATCTTCATGTTATAGAAGAAATCTTCCAAAGCTCTAGAATATTCTTGTTGTACAGTATCCCTTTCATTTCTAGGAATATCACCTACACCTTTCCAAGTCTCGTGAATTTCTTTATAAGCGCTGAATGCTGCTCCGATATTTTCCTCATTAGCAATAATGCTTTTGAGTTTCTCTATCAATTGCTTTTTAATTTTCAGATTAGCCAATTCGGAAGATTCTTTAGCTTCTGCCTGTTCTTTTCTTCGTTCTCGATAGATAAGATAAATTTCGTAAAAAGAATCTTTAATTGATTTTATGTCAATTGATGAGTATTCCTCTCCATTGATTTCAGCCTCCATTGCCGCCACCTGATTGACGCGTTCCATTTCAAGCATTTGAGTATCAAATCGCGCCTTAATGTCGTTTACTTCCTTGCTTACTGCGAGTGCATCCTCATTGGTTGCCAACTCTTTTAATTCATCAATTAAGGTATTCGGTTCCATTTCACTAAGTTAATACATTAAGAAACATGCTCAACTAGATTAAAATCAGTTAAGTCAACAAATTGTTCAATTCTCGATTCAAGGTCAGCATTAGTAATTTCTAGGAGCCTTTGCGTACCGAATTTCTCAACACAGAAAGAGGCCAATGCAGATCCTGCAATTATTGCTCTTTTCATATTTTCAAAAGAAATATCATTTGTCGAAGCCAAGTACCCCATTAGCCCTCCTGCGAATGTATCGCCAGCTCCTGTAGGATCAAATACCTCTTCCAATGGTAAAGCAGGAGCAAAAAATACTTTTTCACCATAAAATAATAAGGCTCCATGCTCACCCTTTTTAATGATAAGGAACTTTGGACCCATTTCTCTGATGATTTTTGAGGCTTTCACTAAAGAATAATGCCCAGATAATTGACGAGCTTCCTCATCATTTATTATTAATAAATCTATTTGTTGAAGTGTTTTTTTCAACTCATCCATAGCAATATCCATCCAAAAATTCATGGTATCCATTGCAATTAATTTTGGTCGTTTATTCAGGCGCTCAATTACAATTCTTTGGACCTGAGGACTTAAATTTCCAAGCATTAAATAGCTGGTTTCTTGATACTCTTCAGGGATTATTGGATCGAAATTTTCTAATACATTTAATTCTGTCACCAAGGTATCTCTTGAATTCATATCGTTGTGATACTTCCCGGACCAAAAGAAAGTTTTTTCATTTTCTTTAATTTGCAACCCTTTAGTATCTACCCCCCGATTTTGAAGTTTTTCAATCATTTCTTTGGGAAAATCACCTCCAACCACTGCGACAATTCGCTGATTTTTACAATAGAATGAGGATGCTAGCGCAATAAATGTTCCTGCACCTCCGATTATTTTATCTGTTTTACCAAAAGGTGTTTCAATGGCATCAAAGGCTACACTTCCGACGGTTAAAAGACTCATAAAATTGATTTAAAGCATGCAAAGATAGAATAAAGTGTATTAATGTAATAGGATTTACATTTTAACCTACTTTTTAATTTTGTGGAAAGAACGGATTGATTTTACCATTAAATCTATTATCATGCGTTGATCAGCAGGAAATCCCTCATCTTTACATCGCAATTCATAAGTTATATTATCAATAATATATTCACCATAAACGTGTAAAGATTTGTGTTCAACACCTACCTCTTGGGATGCATTTTTTAATCCATTAACTATTAGGTTACGTTCATAAGCTATGAGATTTGGTTCATCAATAAAATATTTAATTCGGAAGAAACTCTTTTGAGCTTCCAATTCTTTTCTTTTGCTGACAATTCTATTTTTGTGATCACCGAAATCCTCTATGATTAGCTCAAATTTTGGACCTGCGGTTATTTTCCAAATAAAACTTTCATTGTGAATAATCTCGGGTTTGGTAGATGCTCCTATGTTTGCCGTAACATCAGGAATCATCAATTCAACGGGTAATTCAAATGCTGATAAATCTATTGGTCTGAATTCAGAATAATCCTGGTCGGCAATATTATCTTCATTCAAAGAAATGTTTGTTTCATCCCTGCTGCAGGAAAATACCAAAAGGAAAATTAGCGAAGAAATGGAAAGATGCTTTAAACAATACTTTCCTTTTTGAATAAACGATAGCAGTCCTTTGTTATTGAATATCATAAATGGTTAATCAAAATGATAAATTTAATGGTTTCCATCGAACAAAATACAACTTGCCTTTGTTTTAAAACTTGAACTAGACAAACACCAAATATTCAGTCTTAACAAAAAGTAAATCAATTGGTTGCGAATGGCAGAGTACAAAATTAAAGATTTAGAAACTTTAACTGGGATTAAGGCCCACACTATTCGCATTTGGGAGAAACGATACAATATTCTAACTCCTGAACGAACAGATACGCTCATTCGTACCTACAGTGATGAAGAGTTGACTCTGTTATTAAACATTGCCATACTCAATAACAACGGCATTAAAATTTCCAGAATTGCTGAAATGTCGCCTCAACAAATCGCGGAGAAAGTATGGGAAGTCAAAGGAAAAGATACCATTGACAACAGTACTGAAATCTTGATTTTAGCGCTCATTGAATTGGACGAACAATTGTTCAAAACTACACTGCAAGAATTAATAGACAGCATCGGTTTGGTAGATACATTCACAAAGAAACTAATTCCATTTCTGGATAGAATCGGTGTAATGTGGTTGGTTGGATCAATCAGTACCGCTCAAGAACATTTCATCTCCAATTTGATTCGGCAAAAGATAATAAGCGAGACAGATAAACTTGACGTTCCTAAATCGTTTGACCGACCTGTCATGCTTTTTTTACCCGAACACGAATGGCACGAGATAAGTTTACTTTTCTATCATTTTGTTCTAAGAAACAAACAATTGCAGACGGTGTATTTGGGACAAAGTTTACCCTACGAAGCTTTACTTGAGAGCATTGAAAAGTTAAGACCTCGTGCTTTAGTGACTTCCTGGTTAACCGCGGTAGATGAAAAATTTATTGTAAACTATTTCCAAAATCTTCACAAAGACACAGAAGGATTGCCTCTTTTTGCCGGGGGATATCAGATACATCAGTTTTCAGGAAAGTTGCATCCCTCTATTATAGAAATATCGGATGTATCTGTGCTGAATGAAATATTTAAATTAACATAATACCTTTTACACCCAGTACTGGTATAATTTTCATTTTCTTTGCTGAAATTGTTTCTGGCAGGAAGACAAATTTCTTGTCGTACATTACATCATTCACCCAAAAACTCACCCAATATTCATTCGCCAAACCAAATAAGTCCTCCATTATTGGTTCAATTTTAGCTGCTTCATTGGGCAACAACACTTCAATACAATGGCGCAACGTTGAAGTTTTGATTTTCTCACCTGTATTTACGTTTTCTCCATATCCTGTGCTGGTAATAATAATGCCTTCCATAATATCATCACGCAAGTTCAATAAATATACATAGAAAGCTTTATCACCGGTTTCCAATAGTTCTTGTACAACGGCTACACCTACATTTTCTACTTTTGGGCCAAAGAGTTCTTCACGCATGAAGTATAGAGATTACAAATGAAAATTATGAGGTAAAGATACCGAAAAACTAAAATTAAAATGGAGATCTATCAGCAATTCATGTATTGGTATAAATACAACCTGCATTTTTTATCACTTACCCTTTGCTTTATTTTAATAAACTAACGATTGAAAACAGAAAAAATGGAAGTTAAATCATGTTTTAATAATTTCTGATTTTAATTCTACTCTACTGTCACGCTCTTCGCTAAATTTCTTGGTTGATCCACGTTACAACCGCGCATAACAGCAATGTGATAAGAGAGTAACTGAAAAGGAATTGTAGCTAAAAGCGGAACTAAATGTTCATTCGTTTCCGGGATTTCAATCACATGATCTGCCATTTCTTTAACCGCTTCATCTCCTTCCGTTACCACTGCAATAATTTTACCTTTACGCGCTTTAACCTCCTGAATGTTAGAAACTACTTTTTCGTAGGATGGTCCTTGAGTTGCGATCACAAAAACGGGCATTTCCTCGTCTATAAGAGCAATAGGTCCATGTTTCATTTCTGCTGCCGGATATCCTTCTGCATGGATGTAAGAAATTTCCTTTAATTTAAGAGCGCCTTCCAATGCAACGGGGAAAGAACTTCCACGCCCAAGGTAAAGTGCATTACTAGCATCTTTATATTCTTTTGCTATAGACTCAATTTTATCATTAGCTGCTAATACGATTTTCACTTTCTCAGGAATGGCTTCAAGCTCAGCTAAAAGTGTTCTAAATGCAGTTTCACTTAACGTACCTTTTTTATGTGCTAACGATAACGCCATTAAGGTTAAAATCGTCACTTGAGCCGTAAATGCTTTGGTAGATGCGACGCCAATTTCGGGACCTGCATGGGTATAGGAACCGGCATCTGTTACCCTGGAGATTGATGATCCTACAACATTACAGATTCCAAGAATTGTTGCACCTTTTGATTTAGCCAACTCCAATGCTGCCAATGTATCAGCAGTTTCTCCTGATTGTGAAATAGCAATTACCACATCATTTTCATTAACAATAGGGTTTCGGTATCGAAATTCGCTCGCATACTCTACCTCCACATTAATTCTGGCCAAGTCTTCAATGAGATATTCCCCAACTAAACCGGCATGCCATGATGTTCCACATGCCACCATTATCAAGCGGTTTGCCTGAATCATTTTTTGTTCATAATCACGAATACCGCCTAAAGAAACCCAACCATCTTCAGCATTTAAGCGACCCCGAAAACAGTCATGAATTGACCGTGGTTGTTCATGTATTTCTTTCAGCATGAAATGTTCATACCCTCCCTTTTCAAGCGCTTCTAATTCTAATTCGAGTTGTTGAAAGAAGGGTGTTTTCTGTTGATCAGCTATGTTGTATAGTTTCAGTCCATCTTTCAAATCAATGACAGCAATTTCCTCATCATCAAGGTAAACCACTTTTTTGGTATATTCTACAATTGGAGTGGCATCAGAAGCTAAGAAAAAATCACCCTCTGCACCAACACCAACGACCAGCGGGCTACTTTTTCTAGCGGCTACCATTCGCTCCGGATGTTTTTGCGAAATAGCTACAATAGCATAAGCTCCCACAACATGTGAAAGTGCTAATCTTAATGCTTCGCCAAACCAAACATTTTCAGTTTTACTTATATGATCCGTTAAATGAACAAGAACTTCTGTGTCCGTTTCGCTTTTAAAAATATAACCCTTTTTAATTAGCTCTTTTTTGAGGCTGTCATAATTTTCAATTATGCCATTGTGTATCAGTGCTATTTCACCGTCCATTGATAAATGTGGGTGTGCATTGATATCATTCGGCGCTCCGTGAGTAGCCCATCGGGTATGACCAATTCCACTGTTTCCGTCTGTATTGAAAAGGCTGGCATACTCCTCCAAATTGGCAACTTTCCCTTGCTTTTTATACAAGCTAATAACGTTATTATTCAAGAGTGCTATTCCAGCGCTGTCATACCCTCGATATTCCAATCTTTTCAGGCCTTTCAAAATTATTGGAAAAGCCTGTTTTTTCCCTATGTAAGCTACTATTCCACACATACCTAAAACTCGGTGTAAGTAATTACTAATTTTGGTTTCATTTTGTTTATGGTTTGGGGACCATTAAACACAACCCTCTCGGCTGAAGTTATAAAAAATCTTGGAGAAAGGTATAACGTTGTACTGTTGTAATTACCAGAAACAAATGCCTGAACGTAATTCCTAATATCTACAAAGTATTGTTTATTAATATAATCGTAAAGTCCATACACCCCAATACCTGCTAACCCGTTATCTACCTTAACTGACACTGTTAATTCATCACTGGGTGTATATTTACCTCCAGTTTGATATTGAATGGGCAAAAGCAATTGTGCTTTGTGAATAATCGCATTAGAGGGAATACCATTTAACCCTGATAAATCAACTACTGCTCTAGTTTTAAATGCCTGAGCATAAAATTCATTTTGACCGGAAATCGTATCATTTAACACGTTTTGAACGAGCGTGCCAGAGTTGTTGATATCCACATGATTAAAATCGGCACATTCTGAATTAATTAAAAAGTCGAAAGTTTTAGGGATGCCATTTTGCTTGTAATAAATAGTCATTTTAGAAAGAGGGTCATTCAAATTAAAATAAAAAACCCCTCCTTTTCCTGATGGCTGTACACCGTTATTAACCTTTACGTGCAATCCTTTGAAGTAATTCAAAAAGTTTTCATTGGACTGAAAATTAGTTCCTCCAGAGTTTGCTTCAATGATAAATTTTTTAGCAAACACATTTTTCAATCTTATTCTCATTTGCGTATCAACAGTGTCAGCTCCAATGATTGTCGTCCCTTCGGGATTAGGAGTCACCACTTCATATCCCGATTGCACCAAATTTGTCGAATATGTTGGAACTGAACTAAAAGAATAATAAGTTGAATCAATATTTATACTTTCCGATAATTCATAAACTTCAACTGTCTGTGGCGTAAAATCTCCAGTATAGCCAACATATTCAAGACCCAAAACCATGCTATCAATGGATAATGTAGAAATATCTCCAAAATCAGGGTCTAGGCCAGAAAGTCTAAACTGCGTATAAAAGTTGGCATTAACAGTTCCGAACTTAGGATCGTTATAAGCGCCCAAAACGGCATTTGCCGGATTATCTGATATCACAGAATCCTCCTCAATGGAAAAGGTTTTTAATTGAAACGTATCTATCTGGCTAGAATTAAGCAGATCATTTGGATCCAAGATATTTTTACCCATTGATGTCTCTTTTTTCTTGCAGGAAAGAATCCAAAAAGAGGCAATAAAAAAAGTAGCGGAAAGTAAAATCACTCTCCGCCACGAAATCGATTTTTTATTCATTTCTTTATATGAGGACAGATTGTTCAATTACCCTATTAAAAAAGTCTGACATTACTTTTGCTTGTTGCTCCTCAGGAACGTAATCTTGTTTCAAACATTTTGCTTCGTCAAAAATTGACCTTAGAGAAGGATCTAAATTTTCACTTGACACATTTACACCATCACAGTAGCTAACGATTGAACGAATAATGCTATCATGACTCGTATCTTTAAATTGACTTACGACCTGATCATCAAACCCATCAAATTTAAGCTTCTCAGCAAATCGGGCATCCCAATTTTTGTTAAACTTGTCGTTATATAACGAATATACAACTTTAGTATCTGCAAAATGAGGATCTTTTGCGTAGTGTTTTTTCACATACAACGCCATGGGTGCTGTAAACCAACCGTGACAATGAATAACATCCGGTTGCCAACCCAATTTTTTAACTGTTTCTAGTACACCTCTGCAAAAGAACATTGCTCTTTCATCATTGTCTTTATAGAATTCACCTTTATCGTCAGCAGTAGGGTTTTTCCGCTTAAAAAACTCTTCATTATCGATGAAATAAACCTGCATTCTTGCAGCAGCAATAGAAGCTACTTTAATTATTAATGGATGGTCATTATCATCAATTACCAAATTCATTCCTGATAATCGAATGACCTCATGTAATTGGTGTCTTCTTTCATTAATACTGCCGTATCTTGGTGTAAATACACGTATTTCCTTTCCCGCTTCCTGAATTCCCTGAGGTAGTTTTCTAGCCGTAGTAGCAATTTCAGATTTTGGAAGAAAAGGAAAAATTTCCTGCGCCACAAAAAGTATTTTCTTTTTCTCCATGTATGTTAAGTTTCCTAAAGAGGATGCAAAAATATCAAAAAAAAAGCGGAACATCAACAAAAACAAATAGTTTTGTCACCTGATTGCACTTCTTTGGTAAGAATGAAGACATATACGAGCAAAAATGAACTCATAAGTCATTTATTGCCTTTTCGCAGTGAGGAAAAGCAAATAGGCTTTGTACCAACTATGGGTGCATTGCATGAAGGACATTTATCTTTAATTGAAAGGGCTACTGAAAATTGTGACGAAGTCGTTGTAAGTATATTTGTAAATCCCACACAATTTAATAATGCTGATGATTTTGCAAAATATCCTAATACATTAGCTCAAGATTTGTTGTTATTAAGTCAGTTTGAAAACCTTAGTGTATTTGCGCCTTCCGTTAATGAAATTTATCCTGATAAAGATGTTTTTGAACCAATTAGCTTAGGAATTCTGAATGAAATCATGGAAGGTGCATACCGACCTGGACATTTTCAAGGAGTAGCGCATGTCGTGAGAAACCTATTCAATATTGTGAAGCCTCATTTTGCTTATTTCGGGATGAAAGATTTTCAACAATTGGGAGTAGTCCGAAAACTTGTAGATCAACTCAAGATGAATGTCACCATTGTTGCGTGCCCAACGCAAAGGAGTAAAGAGGGTCTAGCCCTGAGCAGTAGAAATTTAAGATTGAATCATAAAGAAAAAGAAGAAGCTTTAATTATTTATGAAACACTGACTAAGATAAGGGAATGGAAATTTAATCACAGTCCTTTTGAAACAAAAATAAAGGCAAAAGAATATTTTTCAACGGGTAATTTAAAGTTGGAATACTTGGAAATTGTGGATGGATTCAGTTTTGAACCACTCGAAGATATGTGGAGCGATTACCCAGTATGTTGTATTGCTGCATATTGTGGGGAGGTACGGTTAATTGACAATATGACTTGTTAATAAATTAACCTTAAACTTTGAAGAATTTCTTTTCCATAAAATTGCATTAACTTTGTGCCCTATTCATCAAGAAATATGTTAATACAAGTTTTAAAATCTAAAATACACCGTGTTAAAGTAACTCAGGCAGACTTAAACTACATCGGCAGCATTACTATAGACGAAGACTTAATGATTGCGGCGAATTTGATAGAAGGAGAAAGAGTTCAGGTAGTCAATTTGAACAACGGGGAAAGATTAGAAACTTATGTTATTAAAGGCGCACCAAAATCGGGTACCATATGTTTGAATGGCCCTGCGGCGAGAAAGGTGGCTACTGGCGACATTGTTATTATCATTGGATATGCTTTTATGGAATTTGAAGAAGCAAAAACATTCAAACCACACTTGGTATTTCCAAATGAAGCCACCAACTTATTAAATTAATGTCTAGAAAGTATTTTCTTACTTTTGTAAAGACCGTATTGCCGCTTATATTAGGGGTTTATCTTATTTGGCTATTTTTCTCCGGTATGTCCGATGAATCCAAAAAATTATTCTATAACGCTCTCTTTAATGCTAACTATTTCTGGATATTTATATCCTTATTGTTGGGAGTTGTTGCCTATTTATCACGTGCTTACCGCTGGAAATATGTTCTAGAACCCCTAGGATATAAAACAAAGTTCTGGAACCGGTACCATGCAGTTATGATAGGATATCTAGTAAATTTGACCATTCCTAGGGCCGGAGAAGCTTCAAGATCAGGAATGCTTTACAGATCAGATGGTGTGCCTTTCTCATCATCATTTGGGACAATAATTGCAGAACGAGCCGTTGACTTTGCTGTACTTTTAGCGATTGCCCTGCTAACTGCATACATAGGTTATGATGATTTCTGGGAAATAAAAGCTAGAATAACTCAAGAATTTGGAAGCACATCTCAAGAAGCTTCAAATTTTCCTTGGAATTTCTTTATTTATGGATTAATTCTGTTTTTTGGAGCTATTTTCGCTTACTTTTTTACTTTTCGTAAATCCTTTAGGGCAAAATTTTTAAATTTTGCCAAAGATGTGGTTAAAGGTTTGCTCTCAATATTCAAATCAAAACAACCATTTGCGTATGGCTTTCATACCCTTTTAATTTGGTTATGTTACTTAGCAATGTTTGCTCTCCCATTCCAATCTCTTGCACAAACAAGTGATATTCCCATTTCTGGAATTCTAATTGGATTCATAGCAGGATCTTTAGGTATTACATTTACAAATGGAGGTATAGGAACGTATCCGCTACTCGTTGGTTTGGTTGTGGCACACTTTATTGAAAAAGATTATCCGAATGACGCTCAAGGAATTGGCAATGCACTTGGCATGCTGATTTGGGTTACCCAAACATTATTAATGATACTATTAGGCCTACTTTCATTAGTTTTGTTACCAAATAATTATTCGAAAGAAGATGAATCAGCTCAGCCAAATCAGCAATAAAATCGTTGATTTAAAAGACGCCCTAAAACAAAGAGAAAATTGGAAATCCATGCAAGAAAGCGTAGTTTTTACCAATGGTTGTTTTGATATTTTACATGTTGGTCATGTAACATATCTTGCTAGAGCAAAGGATTTGGGAAATCATCTCATAGTTGCTATTAATACGGATAACTCTGTTAAACGATTAGGAAAAGGTGATGAAAGACCTATCAATCCTCAGGAAGCCAGGGCCTTAACGTTGGCTGCTTTATCATCAGTTGATTTAGTAGTTTTTTTTGATGATGATACCCCTTTGACAGTAATTGAATCATTAAATCCGGATGTATTGGTTAAAGGTTCAGATTACAACCCAGATGAGATTGATCCCACATCAAAACAATACATCGTGGGTTCATCTTACATTAAACAGCAAGGAGGACAGGTTGCCGTAATATCTTTAGTTGAGGGGTATTCTACTAGTGCAATTGCGGCAAAACTCAAAAGTAAATAAGCTATATTCTTCCGAAACTGGTTCCCTCACCCATACTAAATCTCAGAAAAAACTCAAAACCTCCTCTAGCTTTCGAAACAGTTGTTAATTTGGAGATGTTAATGTCGTATGCGAATCCCAAAGAATATTGATTGAATTCAAGCATAACTTTACCAACCATTGCATCCTTAAAACGGTTAAATACGCCAAGATACAAAGCTGCAGGTTTTTTCCGCATTGTGTAATGAGACCCTTCCTGTAAAATATATTTGAAATAAGTTCCGTAAAGAATTTCCATGGAAGATTTTTGACGTTGAAAATAAATTCCTGGCAAAATTGATCCTCTCGTATTATTAATCCCTATATCTGCATTTACAAATGCTGACCATCTCATAAATAGTTTTTCATTGTCTATTGATATTAAAGAATATTTTGGTTTATTCACGTGGTAAACAGCAACCCCATAATTGAAAATAAATTGATTGTTTTGGGTCATGTATCCATTTGGTTTATGATAACTGTATACAAGACCAGTTCCCGCATCAAAATAAGAGTGATTGGCATAAATTAGATTCTCACCATTATTGATTGTAGGATCATATGCCATACCATTATATTGATTTCCCCATCTGCCACCGTCTGGATTAATTGAGCGTTGACCGAAACCTGAATATATTCCCAAGCCAAGCGTGCTACTTTTATCCAAAATTAAATGATATGCTAAATGTACATTTACATTATTGGTAACTAAATTTAGGTCTCCCGCTTTATCATTGAAAAAATTTATCCCTGCGGCCAAAATCCCTGATTTTCCTCTTTGGCCCTCATTTAATCGGCCATCAACGGATGCCCCAATTGTTTGATAAGGTGTTGCAACACTATTCCATTGGTTCCGGTAATTGACGATACCTTGAAGGGGAGAATGTAACCCTGCATTCGCCGGATTTAGCGTCAAAGGACTAAATTCCATATGTGAAAAATGAACATCTTGCGCGAAACCAAGATTTGAAGAGATCAAATAGAATGCGATTGCAAGAAATAGCTTTTTATTTTTCATGATAATTTATTTAATCAAAGTAAGGTTACCAGCTTGCTCAATATAATCGCCGTTAATAAGTGTAACTACCAACTTGTAGGCAAATACCCCAGCATTCATTTCTTTACCCTTGAAAGTTCCATCCCAACAATTCGATTGGTCCTGACTTTCAAAGACCTTTTCTCCCCATCGGTTATACACAGAGTAATTGAATGATGATATGCAATTGCCATACACACATACCATCCTATTTTCATCATTTGTCGCGCCATTTGGTGAAAAGACAGTTGGAACGAAAATATCTCCACAAACCGGATTTACTGTAATCAACACATCAGCTTCTCCAGTACAACCTGATGCATCTGTTACAGTAACTGTATACAACGTTGTTGTTGTAGGTGAAGCAGTTGGTTGTGCACAATCATCACAACTCAGGCTATTCGATGGTGTCCATGTATAGTTTGTTCCTCCTGAGGCCGTAAGCACAATTGATTCACCTTCGGTGATTGAAGCATTTGAAGGACTAATGGTAACCGGAATAGAACCATTGGCATTTAATACATAACTTTCTGATTGGGAACATCCTTGCGCATCAGTTACAGTCAAAGAATAATTACCACTTGAAAGACCATTAATTGATGAAGTTACAGCACCATTAGGCTGCCAATTATAATTATATGGCCCTGTTCCTCCGCTAACTTGTGTTGTTATTTGACCATTATTTGAAATACAGTCAGAAGAAATGATTGTCTCATTAATCAAAATTGGAGATGGTTCTGTAATGGTCACCGAGGCAGCCCCGATGCAACCATCATTATCAGTGACAGCTACTGAATAATTCCCAGCCAATAAGTTATTAGCAGTAGCACCAGAACCACCTGAAGGAGACCATAAATAAATGTAAGGTGCAGTTCCTCCCGTAACTGTTGCTGTAGCTGATCCATTATTTCCTCCAAAACAGGAAATATTGGTGACATTTTGAATCGTTACAACAGGACCATTTAAATTTGGCACAACCAAAGTTGAGTTATCCGAACAACCATTCTGATCTGTAACCGTTACTACATAGGTTCCAGCATTTATATTAGATGCTGTACTTGCAGTACCTCCAGAAGGTGACCAAGAATAAGCATAAGAACCGGTTCCTCCTGTTACAGTAACACTTGCCGCACCATTATTAACTCCACAATCAGCTGGAGTTATTGTGCCATTTGAAACCACAAGATCTGCAGGTTCGTTGATTTGTACAATTACTGAATTGGTACAACCAGAACCATCGGTAACTGTTACGGTATAACTTCCAGCCATTAAAGCATTTTGAGAGGATCCGGATAAATTGCCAGGACTCCAGCTATAGGTTAATGTACCTGTTCCTCCACTTCCGACAACTGTTGCGGTACCGTTATTACCACCAAAACAACTCACATTATTCGTTGAGGTGATATTTATTGACGGCCCATTCGTGGTAGTTACTATTGCGGTAGAATTAGCCGCACAACCATTGGCATCTGTGACAGTTACTGTATAAGATCCAGCTGAAAGGTTATTGGCATTTTGATTCGTTCCACCACTTGGAGACCATGAATATCCATAAGGAGAAGTACCGCCTGTAGCCACGGCATTTGCAGTACCTGTTGATGCTCCGCATGATGTTGACGTAGCAGTTGAAGAAACTGTCAAAGCACTAGCAGGTTGAGTAATGCTAACGGTAGTTGTTCCTGGACAGTTATTAGCATCGGTAATATTTACTGTATAAGTTCCTGCTGAAAGATTTGTTTGTGTACCTCCAGATAGATTTCCAGGAGTCCATGTGTAAGTATATGGCCCTGTGCCACCTGTGGCCGCTACGCTGGCAGAACCTGTGCTGTTACCAAAACAATTGACATTTGTTTGATTGTTGGTACTCGCATTGATTGTTGGACAAGGATTTGACCCGCATGGAAGAATTGTTGACGGATCAAATGTGAAAGAATTTCCTGTGTTATCAATCACTTGAAGCTGTGTTGCACCCACTGGCGGTGTTACAGAAGTACCGGTTGCAAAAGTTACCCATCCTGCAGGAGTGCTGCAAGAGGTGACAGGAACTACACCATTCAAACATTGTCCGAAAAACCAGGTGTAACCGCATGCTTGGCATTGTGCCTGGGTGGTAATAGGTGTATTTTGTGCTGGAACAAATTGTTGCCAGGTATATGGACCAACTCCATTAGAAACAGTTAAGTTGCCATTAGTTTCTTCACAAACTTGCAATGAAGCGCAGGAACTCACCAGAATCGTAATGGTCTCCGATCCGCAAGGCAAAGTATAGGTAACTGTAAAACTTCCAACCCCAGCAATTGCAGGATTAAAAACACCCGAAGCATTTACTCCTGTTCCACTCCATGTACCACCACTCGTAGCAGCAGTTAAAGTAATGGCCGGGTCTGAAACGCAAAGGTTTTGCGGAATGCATATGGAAGCATCGCAACAAGTACTGGCAATGGGAATACATGCAGAAGCAGCAAATGTTTGAACGCCTCCAGATCTCGAAGCATCATTCGAGGTTCCTGTACCTCCACAAGCAATGATTTCGCCACCGGAATTAACTTCTACATCATACACCTTAAAGGAAGTAGGGTAAAAAGCTTGTTGGACCAATGAAGAATTGAATTTATATACACCAGTTGTTGATCCAACATAAACATTGCCACAATCATCGACTGCAATTCCGCTATTTGAGACAGTATTACCTCCTAGAAATACACTTGCATAATTTCCACCGGGGATGGCAACTGTGGTTATTATTGCACCAGTCGTCAAAGATCTTTTTTGAAGCTGATTACCTCGATGCATGTATAATGCTGTTTCATCTGCAGCAAGCGCGCATAATCCAGTATTATCAAATCGAAAATCTTCACATTTGTAACCAAAATTAGCTCCGTGACTATTTTTGAATAAACTACTACTTCCAACAGGACAAAGCGTGAAATTGTCATTAATGAACCCAATAGTATCATGAGTCATGAAGTAATATTTTCCATTCGGAGCCGCGGTAATAGCCCTTACTTCTTCTAAATCTGGGGGAATTCCGAACATAGGGCCATTGGAAATGAATTGTTCGTTGGTGATATTAAGCGTACTTGTGTTGACATTGTAAATTACTGCATCCAACTGCAAAACAGAACCGCCTGTTCCGCCAATTATCAGCGCTGTTTGATCACAATTGAAAGAAATGGTCCAGAATTCTGCACTAGAGATAATTCCTCCTGGACTGGCATTGTTTACCAAAAGAGCGCCAGCCGGACTTACCTTCTGAATTTGAGCTACTGAGCCTGCAGTAACGTAACTGTTACCCACATTATCAACAGCAAAAGTACCTAACCAAACATTAGAAGTGTCATATGGCGTATTGTAAGTCCATTGCAAGGCGCCAGTTGAATTGTACTTCAATATTTGCATAGGCATAATACCACCGAGTATGTATACGTTTCCTGAAGCATCCCTTTCACATTCCCAAACGATATCCCAGTTGGTTGCGAACGCAGGAGTTTGCGTCCATGGATCAATTATTACAGTTTTGTTTTTATTATAATTCGCCAAGTCGAACCCAATCTTAGTACCTACTTTTGTGAATGATGAAGCAATAATTTCTTCCTTTTGATATTTATAAAAAGTAATCGGCTCATGGTCCAAGATATCTCCAAATAAGGTTGGAATAGAAACTTTACCATTCGAGATGGTAATATCCCGATCATACATCATTTGAATATCCTTAGGATTAGCACCAGGATGAAGAATAATCGCGTATTTAATGCCAATTTCAGGGTGAACGCTATATTCCACATCAATTTTCGGATAGATATTTTTATAAATTATCTTTTTATAACCTTTTGCGCCTGAAACACCACTAATGTTTTTATCCTCAGCCGTAAATGAATAATTGTGATAATCTGAGGTAAGCTCTTCCCCTATTAGCTTGGCATTTTTTGATTTACCTTCCCAAAGCATATTCACCTCATCCGCTCTGTAACGAAATTTACCAACTAATTTTTCAAACTTTTTATGATTTTCAATTGAAGGACTATATGACTTGACATAAGCCTCTCTTTCTTCTTTCGATAATTTTATAGCTTCTAGAAAGGAATATAAAACACCATTTTCTCCAAAGAAAATCCTGGTTGAACCAAAATCAACAGCATATTTAATCTGTCCAGTTTGTTGGTTCTCAAATTGATCAAACTGACCTATATTTTCTATGAAAGATTTGCTTTTTGTGTAGTCAGCGTGCCATTCTTTTTGTCCTAATACAGACCACGAAGAAAACAAAACAAAATAAAGTAGCAGTTTTTGAAGCATAAAATAATATTTAAGCAATATATATCATTGACAAATATTCAATGAATAATTCCAAAAATATTAAAAAATCCGGTTGAATTAAATTAATGCATGAAATTGCTTCAATGCTAAACAAGAGTTTTTCCAGTCATCTGAGATGGAGGAGTAATTTCCATTAGCGCTAAGACAGATGGAGCAACATCAGCTAATATCCCAGATGTTATTTTAAGTTGTCTATTTTGAGTGAATAAAATAATCGGCACAGGATTTAATGAATGGGCCGTGTTTGGTGTGCCATCTTCATTCATAGCAAAATCGGCATTTCCATGGTCTGCAATTATCAACAATTCATAGCCCTTTTCATTTGCTACATTCACTAGTCTCTCAAGACATTCATCAACTGTTTCGATTGCTTTTTGAATAGCAGAATAAACGCCGGTATGACCTACCATATCTGGGTTGGCAAAATTTAAACAGAAGAAATTTGGCGCATCTTCATTTATAAAATTTATTGTTTTTTCCGTTACTTCAAATGCGCTCATCTCTGGTTGCAAGTCGTATGTAGCAACTTTTGGAGAGTTAACCATAATTCGCGATTCATTTTCAAATGGTTCTTCCCTCCCTCCATTGAAGAAAAAAGTAACATGAGGATATTTTTCTGTTTCTGCAATCCGTAATTGGGTCAAATGATTATTTGCGATGACCTCTCCTAATGTATTCGTTAAATCGTCTTTTTCGAAAATCACTTTAATGTTCTGAAACTTATGATCATAATTTGTCATACTGTAATACCGAACATTCAAAGGTTGCATATTAAATTCAGGAAAAGCCTTTTGAGTCAAGGCGATAGTAATTTCTCTTGGTCTATCTATCCTAAAATTGAAATTTATAACTACATCATTCTCTTGAATTGTAGCAACAGGCAGATTATTTTGTACAATAATAGAAGGCTCAATGAACTCATCAGTAAACCCATGTTCATAAGAGTATTCAACCGCATCTGCTGCGGACTCGAATTTTTTCCCAGTACCATGAACGAGAAGATCATAAGCTTTTTTTATTCTTTCCCAACGGTTATCCCTATCCATGGCGTAATACCGCCCAATTACGCTTGCTATTTTCCCAGTAGTTTTGGACAAATGAGCTTCTAAATTTCGAATGCACGCGCTTCCACTTTTTGGATCACAGTCACGACCATCTGTGAAAGCATGAATGTAAACGTTTTGAACCCCTTGTTCACAAGCTAAATTACATATGGCATGTAAATGCTGCTGTGAACTGTGAACACCACCTTCTGACACTAAGCCTATCAAATGAAGATTACTGTTCAATTCTTTAGTTTTCGCAATAGCATCAAGCAAAACCGGATTTTTATAAAATTCTCCTTCTCTAATGGATTTATTTATTCTTGATAATTCTTGATAGACAATTCTACCTGCTCCAATATTCAAATGGCCAACCTCTGAATTTCCCATCTGACCATCAGGTAATCCAACCGATTCTCCATGCGTAATTAGTGTAGCGTTTGGGTAGCTACTCATCAAATTGTCCATGAATGGTGTCTTAGCAGAATAAATAGCATCTGAAACTGATTGATCACCAATACCCCAACCGTCTAAAATAATCAAACCCACTTTTTTTCTCATCTCTTCAATTTAACTTGAAAATTAGATCCTGAAGGATAGTTCTCCAGATAAGTAATTTCTCCAGTTTGCAGTTTAACAAGTTCATTAACTATAAATAAACCTAGCCCACTTCCCTTTTGGCTTCTTGTTTCTTCATTTCCACTTCGGTAGAACTTATCAAAAATTAATGCTCTTTGTTCAATTGGCACAACAAGGCCGTGATTTTTAACACCGAATATTAATATTTCTTTTTCTCGATAAAGATAAAGTTCAACTAATTTGTTCGAATCACCATATTTCAAAGCATTATCTATCAAGTTATTTAATATTGTCTCTATAAATAAACTATCTAAATTTGCAATGATGTTATCTTGAATTTTCAATTCAATGAATTGGGACTGGCGGCTTTTCTCATTTCGTTCAGCAATCTTTACAATTAATTCGGATAAATTCGTAGCTGAATTTAGCGGTTTTAAAGCGTTATTTTCTAACCTTGATGCATTCAAAATATTGTCAATCATAGCCTCCAACCGCTCATTTTCCTGAACTGCTCTTTGTAAAAGTTCTTTTCTTTTGACTTCTTCAAGTTCTCTTTTTTGGATAGTTTGTAAATACAATTTATTCGCAGATAAGGGGGTTTTTAGTTCATGAGTTACGGATAATAAAAAATTGTTTTGACGCTGGGACAATTCGAGTTCTTTTTTCAAGGATCTACGGATAATCCAAAAACCAAAGAGTAAAATGGAAAAAAACACCAAGCCCTCGCCGAGAATCATGAATGTCCTTTTAGAAATTATGTCATCATCCTGTTTGAGTTCTTTTGTTAATTCTATGAGGTGATAACCCCACCAAGCAAATTGTAAAATGACATAAGTCGCCAAAATATAAAAGAACAACACGGTTTTTTTATTCTTCATGGCAAGAACTTTTTTTTAATAAGCACGTTCATTTTTTCCTTCTACCCAATTGATAAATGCCGTATTCACGACTTTATTTCCCCCAGGAGTTGGGTAATTTCCTGTAAAATACCAATCCCCAAGATTATTTGGACATGATAAATGCAAATTTTCAATGGACTGATATACGATAGCTACACTTGCTTTTATGGTTTTCGGAGTTAATAAATTAGCAATTTTGGAAGAAATTTCTTCAGCCGAGAATGGCGCATAAATTTCTTTTACATAGTTTTGAATTTCTCTTTTTGGCAATCCTTTCTGAGCTTTACATTTTTCATATACGTCATCAATCACAGCTTGCATGTTTCTTTCTTTGAGTAACGAAATTGCAGCTTCGAAGGCTATAAAATCACCCAGTTTAGCCATATCTATACCGTAACAATCAGGATACCTGATCTGAGGAGCTGAAGAAACTACAATAATTTTTTTAGGATCCAATCGATCCAAAATCTTCAAAATACTTTGCTTCAAGGTTGTTCCCCTGACGATTGAATCATCTATAACCACCAAGTTATCTGTTCCTCTCCTAACACTTCCATAGGTGATATCATATACATGTGCAACTAAGTCATCCCTGGAATCATCTTGCGTAATGAATGTTCTCAGTTTAGCATCTTTGATAGCAATTTTCTCAATCCTTGCCCGTCTATAAATAATACTTTTTAATGCTTCTTCAGTAAATGAGTCTCCAAGTTGTTTAATCGCATTGAATTTCTCATCATTCAGGTAATCTTCCAATCCTTTAATCATTCCGTAAAATGATACCTCCGCAGTGTTAGGAATAAATGAAAACACAGAATTATCAAGGTCATAATCAATCGCTTTTAAAACTTGAGGTACAATATTTTTCCCCAACATTTTTCGCTCATTGTAAATCTCAAGATCATTTCCCCTTGAAAAATAAATGCGTTCAAATGAGCATTTTAGTGGGGCGGTTGGCTGATTAATCAGTGTTTCTGTTACTAAACCGTTCTTCCTTATAATCAGCGCATGACCAGGTGTCAACTCCTTAATTTGCTCACTTTTTAAATTAAATGCCGTTTGAATTACTGGTCGCTCAGAAGTTACCACACAAATTTCTTCATCTTCATACCAATATGCCGGCCTAATTCCGGAAGGATCGCGTAAAACAAATGCATCACCATGACCTAACAGACCAGCCATGGCGTATCCACCATCCCAATCCTCTGAGGCTTTCTTAAGAATCCTTTCGATATTTAGTGATTCTGCAATTTTGGAATAAATTTCTGGATTCGACAAACCTTGAAGCTTGAGCTTTGCATACAATTCTTCATTTTCCACATCCAAAAAATGTCCAATTTTTTCCAAAACTGTTACCGTATCTGATTTTTCCTTTGGATGTTGCCCTATTTCTAACAAAACATCAAACAACTCATCAACATTGGTTAAATTAAAATTACCCGCAACAACGAGGTTACGAGTAATCCAATTGTTTTGTCTTAAGAAAGGATGACAACTTTCAATGGAATTTCTTCCAAAAGTTCCATAGCGTAGGTGACCAAGAAACAATTCTCCCGTAAATCCCGCATTTTTTTTCAAATAATTAATATCCTTCAAATGCTCCGGATTTTCCTCACCTAACTGTTTAAATCGATTGGTGATATAGTTAAAAATATCTTGAATCGGTTTGTTATCAATTGAACGGTAGCGGGAAATGTAGCGTTCTCCAGGTTGCATGTCCAATTTAATATTCGCTACGCCTGCACCATCTTGCCCTCTATTACTTTGTTTTTCCATGAGCAAGTGCAATTTATTTATGCCATAAAAAGCAGATCCATACTTATCTAAGTAGAAATCTAATGGTTTTTTTAATCTCAAAAGTGCTATTCCGCACTCATGTTTTATGGCATCGCTCATGAAAAAGAAGTTGTTTTATACAAATTTATCCTTTTTTAAGCTTTAAATCAGTCCAAACCATCAATCTTTTTTTGATATATTTCAGGCAACCATTTTGTTTTTTTAGTGTTTATACTTTGTAATGAAAATTTGAGAAAAGAATAAATGTTCAATTCATTTTCAGGTTTTTATTAATTGTTGTATTTTCGGTATTGCACGATGAAGCATTTTCTCCTTACAACCTTTTTTTTCCTAGTTTGCAATTTTGCATCAGCTCAGGACGTTTGGTTGCATCCTAACAAAGGACAATGGGATGACGAAATCCTTTACAATGTGGAATTGACCAATGGTAGTCTTCTAGTAGATAAAAACGGTTTTACCTATAGTCTAAACAATGTGAGTTCTCATCGTCATCAAGAACATTCCAATGAGCATTCTGAGCCTGAGAAAATTAAATGCCATGTTGTTAAATCTCATTTCGTTAATGCAAATTGGTCTGGATTAAAAAGTGAAAACAACCCTAGTAGGTTCTATCGCAATTACTATTTGGGAAACGACGCTTCCAAATGGAAATCATCGGTTTACAGTTATTCTCAGGTTACATTGAATGATTTTTATTCTGGTGTTGATTTGTTGTTGGATGGAAGTGCTGGTAAATTAAAATATTCATTTATTGTGCAGCCAGGAGTTGATGCATCTCAAATTAAATATGTCGTAGATGGGGCCGACAAAATTATTCTATCCAAAGAAGGACTGCGAATTAATACATCTTTAGGAGAAATTTTAGAAGAAAATCCAATTGCTTGGACAGAAAAAGAAGGAAAACGAAGCTTTATTCCCGTTAATTTTCATCTGGAAGGCAATATTGTTTCATTTCAATTTCCTGATGGTTATGCAAGCGATGAAATTTTGGTTATAGACCCTTCCCTAGTATTTTCCTCATTTACAGGAGCTACCGCAGATAACTGGGGAATGACTGCAACGCCAGATTTATTGGGTAATTTATATGCAGGTGGAATTGTATTTTCGGGAGGAGGTACTTATCCAACCATAACAGGTTCATTTGATCTCAGTTTTAATGGCGGATACAATTACACCTATACACAAGGCTCTGTTACTTATTCGATGAACGGATTTGATGCCGCTATTTCTAAATTTAATGCCAATGGTACATCGCTCATATTTTCAACTTATTTAGGAGGAAATGGGAACGAAGCCCCTCACAGTTTGGTAACCGATGAAAACAATAACCTATACGTCATGGGTGTTACAGGTTCAGTTGATTTCCCAACAGTAAATGGTTGCTTTGACATCTCCTTTAATGGAGGACCAGTTGTAGCTGAAAATGAACTTGGATATAACGGTGCTGATTTATTTGTTACTCGCTTCAATGCCGCTGGTAGTGCCCTTGTAGGGTCTACTTTTGTTGGTGGTACTGGAACTGATGGTATCAACATAGGTGCATTAAATTACAATTATGGCGATTCCTTTCGAGGAGAAATTACCGTTGAAGATGGATTTGTATATGTGAGTAGTACCACACAATCAGTTAATTTCCCAACCGTTGGTGCCGGTCAAGGTTTTCTTAACGGTATTCAAGATGCAGTAATCTTTAAAATGAATTCAGCACTAACAAATATGGCTTGGTCCACTTATTTCGGTGGTACAGGATTAGAGTCAGGAAATTCAGTTCAGCTTGCATCCAACGGAAATGTTTTTGTTGCAGGTGGTACCAATTCGATCCAACTTCCGGTTAATTCGGGTAATGATTTAACTTACAATGGAGGAACTTCAGATGGTTACCTGCTCAAAATTGCTGGCTCTTCCTCGCTTTTTCAAGCGGGAACTTTTCTTGGATTGAATGAATATGACCAAGCTTATTTTGTTCAATTGGATCAAAATGATGAAGTATACGTTTACGGACAAACAGAAAGTTCTTGGGCAATTTCGCCTGGTGTTTATGGCAATCCAAATTCTGGGCAGTTTATTAGAAAATATAATAATAATCTTGGGAATATTCTATGGACTACCATGATTGGAGCTGGTACGGGGCATCCTGAAATTTCTCCAACAGCTTTCTTGGTTTCAGAGTGTTTCGATATTTACATTTCAGGTTGGGGAGGAACTATTAATTCTTCATTCAGTACTCAGGCTTTTTATAGCACTTCAAATGGTTTTCCCGTAACATTTGACGCCTATCAGTTAACCACAAATGGTTCAAACTTTTACCTCGCTGTATTGGATGAAAATGCAGCAACATTAAAATATGGAACCTATATGGGGGGCACGACAAGCTCTTATAACCATGTTGACGGTGGAACATCAAGATTTGATAAATCTGGCAGAATTTATCATGCAGTTTGCGGAGCATGTGGAGGACAAGATTTTGGGTTTACCTCAACTCCAGGTGTTTGGTCACCAACTAATAACAGTAGCAATTGCAATTTAGCTGCATTTAAATTTGAACTTAATGAAATCCAAGCTATAATTTCCAATCCTCAGACTATAGTATGCTTGCCAAATCCAATAATATTCAGCAACAATAGCGCAAATGGCAATTCTTTTTTCTGGGATTTTGGAGATAATACGACTTCAACAGATGTTAATCCAACGCATGTTTATGCTCAACCTGGCACTTATACCGTCACACTAATAGTGTCTGATTCCAATGCTTGTTATACTCCTGACTCAACACAATTAGATGTTTACATTGGAGATTTTCAAGGAGGTGTTGTCCAACCATCGAGTGGAATTTGTCCTGGAGAATCAATTCAAATTGAAGCTTTCGGAGGAGCAAATTACGAATGGAGTCCCGCAGCAGTATTAGACGATCCAACAATTGCCAATCCAACAGCAACCATTGATACAACAACTACTTTTACGGTAATTGTTAGCGACAGTTGTGGAACAGATACCTTACAATTAACTGTCGAAGTCTTTATTATTGATACTCAAATCTCCAATGACACTTCAGTATGTATTGGTGGAAGTGTTCCCATTTTCGCTGGTGGCGGAGCATCATACGCTTGGACACCTGTCAATTTTCTAAGCAACCCTTCTATTGCCAATCCTGTAGCAACACCTACTGTATCAACTGAGTTCTTTGTTGAAATTACAACGTCAGATGGATGTACAGTTAATGATTCAGTAAATGTTGGCGTGTTTTTCAATCCACCTGTACCCATTTTAGCTGATACTGTTCCAATGTGCTTTGGTGAACAAGTTACAGTTACCGCTTCAGGAGGAGACTCTTATATATGGTCACCAAATTTCAATATAAACACTTTAAATGGCCCCACAGTTATACTAAGTCCTTTTGATGACTTTGAGTATTTCTGTGATTTTATTAACGCTTGTGGTCTTGCAACAGACAGTATATTTGTTGATGTAATTCATCCAGAAATAATTGCTGGAAATGATACTACTATTTGCCCAGGACAAAGTGCCATACTTTGGGCAAGTGGAGGTGTTTCTTACAACTGGGAACCAACAGCTGCAGTTCAACCGCCATACGGAAATTTGGTTACTGTTACCCCGAATGTAAATACTATATATCAGGTCATAGGACAAGATGTGAATGGCTGTTTCGATACTGCCCAGGTAACTGTTACTCTGTATCCTCAACCTTTTATTCAAACTATTCCTGACGTATATGCCATTTATGGTGATGTCATAACTTTGGGTGCATCAAGTTCGACACCAGGACAATATATTTGGAGTCCAGCAGAATATTTAAGCTGTACAATTTGTGCTAATCCAACAACTGTCCCCAATCAAGATATGATTTTTACAGTTAACTATACTGATCTTAATGGTTGTTCCGCGAGTGATAATATTTCAATCTATTATGATCCTATTATTTATATTCCAAACACTTTTACACCTGATGATGATGAGTTTAATCAGCAGTTTCAAATTGTAGGTAGTAATATCACTGAATTTGAATTAGAAATTTACAATCGATGGGGTGAATTAATTTATACCATCACAGATTTTGATGATTATTGGGACGGTACCTATAAAGGTAAAATGTGCCAAGATGGAACCTACACTTGGAAATTGGTTTTTAAAGATTTTCAAAACAGAAAATACGTCCGAACTGGACATGTTAATTTATTAAAATAAATCAAATAAATCTTTCGTCAGCATCCATGATGTGTCCGCATTGATTACAAGTGCGCATCTCTAATGAAGTATAAAATTCTTTAAACCTTGGCAAAAAATCTTTTTCAATATTTTCCAAAGGAAAGGTATACGCTTTAAGCTGGTTATTGCACTTTTCGCAATACCAATGAAGCCCATCCATTAAATCAGTACCTTTTCTAACGCGCTCTATTACTAGGCCCACTGTGTTTGGTCCTCGCATTGGGGAATGTGGCGTTTTAGCTGGCAATAAGAACATTTCGCCTTCCTTAATATTTATGTCTCTTGCTTGACCATTCTCTTGGATTCTCACACATATATCTCCCTCTAACTGATAAAACAACTCTTCACTCTCGTTATAGTGATAGTCTTTTCTAGCATTTGGACCGCCAACAATCATGACTATAAAATCTCCTGCTTCTTTATATAGATTCTTATTTCCAACAGGCGGTTTTAATAACTCTCTGTTTTCGTTAATCCATTGAAATAAATTAAAAGGTGCAAGCATAATCAAAGATTTAGGCGAATATACAAATTAATCAATGTAAAAAAAAAGTCGCCTTAAAGGCGACTTTAATATATTTTTCAAAATTTTATTGTTTCACAAAACGCAAAGTCTTATCCCAGTCAGCGGTTTTCAAATGAATAAAATAAACTCCGGCATCCATAGAGGATAAATTTATTTTTAATTCACTTGTAGATGAAAGCATTGCTTGAGATGATAAAATTAATTGACCATTGGTATTGGTTATTTGATAATCCAATTCTGCACTTATAGCATTGGTAGTAACAAACAAAACATCAGATGCAGGATTAGGGTATAGAACTATATCAACTACATCCATCTCTTCAATTCCAACAGGGCAATTTACAACGGTTACCAATACGTTTGCAGTATCATTTGGACAAACACCATTTCCAGTTATATAATCGTAATTATATTGTCCAGGGATATTACTCGCTGTTACAGAATTTCCAACTATTGCTTGATTGCTTGGGTTGTACCAAGTACCACCCAAATCTACAGTTCCAGATAAGCCATCAAGAAGATTGAATGAAGCATTCGTACATGCCTGTAAGGTTCCATCATTTCCTGCACTAGAAGGTCCAAATATTTTTACCTGTGCCAATGAAGTGTCTGTTGCACACCCATTAACTACTACATAATCAAACGTAAATATTTGATACGCCAAACCTGCTGAGTTAAAAATATTATCATTTAGACCTACACTTGGAGTATTTTCATACCAAGTTCCACCTGTATCATTACCTGAAATTCCATTAAATAAATCAATGGTGTCGCCTGAACATATTTCAAGTAGGTTACCGTCTATTCCTGCATCAACAGATAATTCCGAAAGTTGAAGAGCAAAAGCTCCAGTGGCATAAGCACTTCTAGAATCGTACATTAAATAATATTCTGAACTCGGAGTTAATCCACAAATCGTAAAATTAGGTGCAGCTGAAGTTGAAGTCATCGAGTTATCATTAGCACCGATTAAATTAAAAGTATTAAAATCAGAACAGTTCGAAGTTTCATAAACAGCTACTTGCCCATCAAATTCAACATCCGTACAATTAATTGTAATATTACCAGATGCTGGAGCATTGAACTTAAACCAAACCGAAGAAGAAATTGTAGATTCACCCCAACCATCAGTCGTATTATCACCAGTCGCAGGTGGTGCTATTGTTGATTCACCGAGTTCTGTACCTGCACCACCATTATTGTAGTTATTTACCACGCCATTAACAGGAATTGATAAAGCTGAACACACATCATCATTAGAAGGTGGTGTAATACAAGATACAGTAGCTTGCCATCCTGTGTATACTACTGAAAAATCTGAATAGAATACAAAAGTCAAACTGCCATCAGCTGCGCTTGAGGTAATACTTCCAGGATTAGAAGTAAAACTTCCGAGCATTGGTGCAGCAGTGCTATTTCCATTATATATAGTTAAATTATCGCAACACGTTTCTAATTGGAAGGCCGTGAAATTAACTTGAATTAACGAACCAGGTGTTCCCGGAGAAATGGTATAGGTATAGTTCTCAGCATTCATGTAATTTGCATTTCCACCTCCACTGTCATAAAAAGTTCCGGAACAAGTGGTTGTTGAGCCATTACTCATTATAATACAGTCACCCATGTTAAGCGCCAATGGAGTAGAATAACTTACAGTTCCACCAGAACATGTTACGCCGCAACGATAATAAGTTAACGAAGTTTGAGAAGTACTGTAGGTTGAACCCGTTGCACCCAACACATCAAAAAAGTTAATACCATCTGATGAGGCCTGCCATTGATATGTTAATCCTGAACCTGATGTTGCATTATTTAATGACAAAAGAAAATTTTGACCTGGGCATGCAGATACAACGGATGCTGCTGTAGTTCCTCCAGATGCTGGATTATTACATGGAGCAGAAGGACCTATTAACGTTACACTAGTCGTATAGCAATTAAAATCCGTAGCACAGTTTGGACCATTCCATTGCACGTTGTAGGTGCCATCCGCCGGAGGCGTAAACTGAAAAGGCGTGTTTCCAGCTGCTATTGGAGAAAACGATCCATCAAATACGGTAATGTATCCAGGTACATTAATATCGAAAGAGTATACATTTGATGATAGCATATTATCAATAGGAGAATACTCGTATAGATAATTACATGTTGAAACTGTATTGGTTTGACCTATTGTGGTAGGTGCTGTTGCAGACCCATACTGAGCAGCGTTAAATGTACATTGACCTAAAACTATATTGGAAATAAAAGTTCCAAACAGCAGAAAAAGTAGTGTTTTTTTCATAAATTAAATTTTTGACAAGGTACAAATTATTTATTTAAAAATGCTTAATAGAAAGCCGCTAATGAAAAAGAGCCCCAATTAGAGGCTCTTTTCTAAATAATCTAATTTATTCTATTGAAGAATTATTTTGAACACTTTTTCTGAATCCTTACTTCGCACCTTCACGAAATAAACTCCTGTTACTTTGTCAGATAAACTCAACTCAGCTATTCCAGAAGCATTTGTTTCATTAATACTTTGCATTACCACTCTTCCTTCCATATCAGTAACAGTAATGTTTAATGTTACATTGTTATCTTCAGTAGCAATGAATAAAATTCCATTGGTTGGATTCGGATAAATATTTATTCCTTTTAATTTTTCATCTTCTATACTAAGGTAGTTACAAGACGCATCAACCGTAACTAGCACATTTGCGGTATCGTTTGGACAAACTCCATTTCCAGTGATATAGTCGTAATTAAATTGTCCAGGGATATTGCTAGAAATTATTTCTGAATTTGACAGCGGATTGTTACTTGGATCATACCATGTTCCACCGAAATCTACGTTACCGGTTAAACCTGCTAATAAATCAACCGGTTGATTTCGACAAACGTTCAAAGTTCCATCGCCACCTGCTGATGAAGGAGCATAAATTTCAACTTGCGTAACGATAGAATCGTAGGCACAACCATCTGTTAAACGGTACTCAAAGTCAAACACCTGATATGCCAAACCTGCTGAAGCGAATAAGCTATCTTGGTGAATTCCTGTTCCTGCAGCTGCGATCTCTGCAGTCCATAGTCCACCATTATCGTTTCCGGAAATTCCGTCAAATAAATTGATTGTATCTCCTGTACATACATCAAGTAAACCATCATAAGCACCAGCTTCAAGAATTATAGGTGTGATAGATATAGAATGGTTACCTGTAGTAGCTGTGCTTCCATCAATCATTAGATAAACAGTGTCTCCAGGTGTTAATCCACATGCAGTAAAATTAGGCGCTACACTTGTTCCACCGATAGCGTTATCATTAGCTGATATTAAGGTAAACAAACCAAAATCACTACACCCTAATGATTCATAAACTGCCGCTTGTCCTGCATAGTTAATACCCGTATTATTTATTCTAACGTTTCCTGATGAAGGCGCAATAAAGGTAAACCATGTAGTATTATTCAATGTGGAATTAATCCAACCATCGTTGGTTTGTGCTCCTGTTGCCGGAGGCGCAATAGTTGTTTCATTAGCTTGAACTGTCCCTCCGGTGTTGTTGAAGGTATAAACCGTTCCATCAACTTGAAGTAATTCTGCTCCACAAACATCATTATTTGTCAATGGCATGGTCACTGTAAATGGTCCTACATATTGTGAAGTGTCCGCACCACAAACTGCTTGAACATATACTTGATATACTCCACCGCCCATTAAAGCAGGGTCAACCAATGTATCATTAAAATCCGCGTCAAAATTGAATTCTGTACCTTGGGAGTATGGATCATAACCCGGCATACCATAAGTTACATTAAAACCAGTTACAGGATAAGCAGGTGAGTATAATGTCCAGTTCCATGAACTAAAAATTGAATCACTCGCCACATTGTTAATCATGTTTGTTGGGTTAGCACACCATGGCGGAGTAAGGATAGTTACCAACAAACCATTACTCTGCAAAGTAGGTGAACAATCAGCGAAGATGTAAAAATCATACTCGGTATTTTGCGTAAGTCCTAAAATATTAGCACTTGTTGTAGTTGTTGTGATAGTTGTACCACTCGTTGCAGGGTCAAAACCTGCAGGACCGTAAACGATTGTCCAATTGGTTTCAGCAGCTAAACCGGCAGACCATGAAAAGGCCACTTCTTCAGGTGTTACGAATGATAATGCGTAATTAGTCGGTTTAGGACAATTAGTGTAGTAGAAATGCGCACAAGAATTGTTGGCTAAATACGCTGGGCTATTTAATGAAAGTTGAATGTCTTGATTTGGCCCATTCACACCAATAGTTGCATTGGCTCCATTATCAAAGGCAGCAGTTGCACCTCCAAACACAGCATCTTCATAGATGTAATACACTTCATTCGATGCCTGATCTAAAACTATCTGATAAGTTATGGATTCAGTTGGTGTGGTTCCTGGCCAATAATTTTGTTGTTCCCATTGCACAATGAATTGTTGATTTGGAGCTGTTCCTACTGTCTGATAATAAATATTACCTAAAGTTGAACTTTGAACATCATCCCAGAAAGCTACAAATGAATTTGCCGGTGCAGTTGCTATTGCACCATTTGAAAAACCTAATTGTCCTGTAGTTGTTCCAAGGATAATTCCACCATTGTCTGCAATCGTTAAATTGTTCATCAATACACCTTGGAATAAAAAATTGAACGGAAGAGTCACACCCACTTCACCATCATCAGGTAAATTAGTTGCTGTTCCAGTACCAGATATATCAAAAAATCCGGGGCCACATTCATTATCCGACTCCATATATTGACCTTGACCAAAGGTATTGAACGTAACAGCCCCTGCAAAGTAAGAGCTATCTCCAGGTGTACAAATTCCTCTTATATAAGCTGAATAAAATGAATTGGTTGTTAAACCAGATAAAGTGTATGGGTTAGTTGTAACCAATACTGATGTTCCAGTACCCGGTGCAAAACCAATGGGTCCATACTCAATTTCCCATTGTGTTTCTGAGCCCCCTGCGACCCATTGCAATTGAGCACTCGTTAAATCTGCGGTAATTAAGGAGAAGTTCGTTGGCTGAGGGCATGTAGGGACAGGGGCAATTTGTACCAAATAATCTTCAGTTTCTCCCCATGTATAGGTCCCGCATGGATTAATTCCTGTTGCAATTGTAGTTTCAACATTTACTACTCTCATTCTCGTAAGTCCCACTGTCGCCGTTGGGGGAATAATTATACTTGCGTTGATAATATTCGGTCCTGTTGACGCTGCTGGTGAAGTATATACTGTTTCTCCCGGATCTGTAAATAAACCGTTTTGGTTATAATCAATAAATACTTTGGTCATGTTTCCATAATTACCTCCACACGTTCCAATATTTACAGAAAGGTTATAAGCCGCAGAAGCAGCTAGAATAGGCGCGGGAACGGTAGTCGTATAATTGGAATATTGACTCTGAATTGACCCTGGTCCACCAGTCGTTGAACATGTCGAAGAATTATTTAATGTTCCTATGGAAACATTCAAAATTTCTTCATCAGCAGTGCTTGTTGCATTGCTGGTACAATAACAATTGATAAAGGTACTTGTAGTTACTAACAATGGGGTTGATGTGGAAGAACTTCCTGAACAAGTAACCACACACTGATAATACGTATCAGTGGTTTGGGTAGCTACATAAGATGACGCCGTAGCACCAGAAATATTAGTGTATGTTACACCGTCAGCTGATGATTGCCATTGGTAGGTTAAACCTGTTCCCATTGTTGCACCATTAAGTGATAATGTTGTTCCAACAGACGGACAAACAGGATTTGCGCTAGCTGCAGTAGTACCAGCTGTTGGTGTTCCTGCACAAGCTACACCAGGAATAAAAGTTATACCTCCAATAAATCCTCTAGGATAATTACCTGGTGTAGCGGGATATGCCACTCCTCCCCATGAAATTCCATCTCCAGTAATTATATTAACTCCACCTGCAGAGAATGTATTTGTTCCTGCACCAGAAGTCAATGTCATGTATTGAATTGTTGTCCCTGAAAACCCTAATTGGTACGTTTGCCCAGCCGGAATAATGAGAAACAATCCAGATAGAGCAGGAACAATTCCATTGGCTGTATTGGTATTAGAAACTACCCCAGTTCCAGCCGATATCCATCCATTTTGTCCGGCGCCGACCACTCCAAAATCCCATGGTGCTGCAAGATCAACAAAAGGCGTTGTTCTGTAAAGCAACTGAACATTATTGGTAGCTGTGGTTCCTAAATGGCATTGAACACCTGTTACAATTATATCAAAAGCATTGGTATTTTGAACATTGAAAATTACAGAACCATTACCATTGTTATTGGTGTGAGTAGTAGTAACAGTCGTCTGAGCATGATAAATTATGCTAAAGGACAAATAAGCTACAAGAGATAAAATTGAATTTTTCATATGTAAAGCATTAATTTTTAACCTAGATTTCATAACTAATGAATTGATTAATTTCGAATTATTCGGTAATTTCTAACTTGACTTTGATACTGAATTTCAATCAAATAAACACCATTTTCTACTCCTGACAAATCAATACTTAGTGCATTTACTAAGTCAGCATTTTTGATTGAATTTATTAATCTTCCATTAATATCCTTAACAGTTACATTAGTAGTCAAGGGTTGGGAGGATGAGATAAATACGATCCCATTGGTAGGATTGGGATGTATTTGAATATTCTCAAATGTCAGATTATTAACATCAAGATAATTACAACCGGCATCAACAGTAACGAGTACATTCGAAGTATCATTTGGACAGATACCATTACCAGTAATGTAATCATAATTAAATTGACCAGGAATATTACCTGCTGTTAACCAAGAATCAGGAAGAGCATTATTACTTGGATCATACCAAGTTCCACCCACATCCACGTTACCACTTAATCCAGCTAAAAGATCAAATGGTTCATTTCTACAAACAGTGATTGTTCCGTCATTACCTGCCGAAGAAGGTCCATAAACTTGTACTTGAGCAACAATTGAATCATAAGCACAACCGTCTGTTAGTCGGTATTCAAAATTAAATACTTGATACGCTAAACCTTCCGAAGCAAACAAGCTATCAGACACCCCTGTGTTTGCTGACGGCAATTCTGCTGTCCATACTCCACCATTATCATATCCGGTAATTCCATTGAAAAGATTTACAGTATCTCCAGAACAAATTTCCAAAAGTGAATTGAATGAACCGGCGTTTAAAATAATTTCAGTAATTGAAACAGCGTAATTTCCAAATGCTGCGGTACTTCCATCCACCATTAAATAAACTGTATCACCCGGTGTTAGTCCACATACCACCCAATTCGGTGCAACACTAGTACCACCGATGGCATTGTCATTCGCGGAATTTAAAGCGAACAAATTAAAATCGACACAAGAACTTGATTCATAAACTGCAGCTTGTCCTGCATAATTTATAACCGTATTATTAATTCTAACATTACCTGATGACGGTGCAATAAATTTATACCAAACGGTATTGTTTAGTGTTGAATTTATCCAACCCGTAGTGGTTTGTGCTCCAGTTGCAGGAGGAGCGATAATTGTTTCTCCTGGCTCGACGGTTGCTCCTGTATTATTGAATATGTAAGATACCCCATCAACTGGAATTAACTCTGCACCGCAAACAGCATCATTCGTTAGCGGCATTGTAACAGTAAAAGGACCAATGTAGGAAGATGTATCAGTGCCACAAACGGCCTGAATGTACAATTGATAAACTCCACCAGCATACAAGCCTGCATCTACCAATGTGTCGGATAAATTATTATCAATTGAAAGTTCTGTTCCTTGACTGTATAAATCAAATCCTGACATACCATAAGTTAAATTAAAACTAGAAATTGGATAAGCTGGGTAAGTTTGAGTCCAAGACCAATTTGAAAAAATAGAATCAATTGCAACCGTGTTTAGCATCGCTGAAGGATTAGCACAGAATGGCAATGTTTGGAAATTTAAAAATAACGGATTACTCTGAAGTGTTAAATCGCAATCTGCGAAAATATACATATCATAATCAGTTAACTGGGTCAATCCTAATAAGGAAATAGATGGTATCGTTGTCGTTAAAACCGTTCCACTTGTTTGAGGATCAAAACCTGCCGGACCATAGATTACTGTCCAATTTGCTTCACCTGATAATCCTGGACTCCATGTAAAGGCAGCTTCATCAGCAACAATATAGGAAATTGTAAGGTTTGTTGGTTTTGGACAATCTGTGTAATAGAAATGTGCACAAGAATTATTCGTTAAGTAATTTGCATTGTTAAATGAAACTTGCACATCTTGGGCCGGACCTGCTACACCAATAGTTGCAGACGCACCATTATTAATAGCTGCATTACCAGCATCTACGTCTTCATAAACAAAATAGATTTCATTGGTTCCTTCTTCGATTATTAATTCAAAATTCAAAGCATTACCAGCAGCGCTTAAATGTTCCTTATTCCATTGAATAATATATTTTCGATTTGGCGCAACACCAATTTCGTCAACCCATACACCTGGACCAGCTCCTCCAATATCATCCCAAAACGGATACAAACCATTTGCAGTAGTTGCACTTATTGCAGTATTCGAGAAACCGACTTGTGCATTAGTTAAACCTAATACAATTGCTCCATTATTACCCAGGGTTGCTGTTGTATAAAGAACATTTTGGTATAGCACACCAAATGGTAAAGTTAAAGGTGCTTCATCATCATCTCCGAGGGTGTAAAGTGTCCCAGTCCCACTAATATCAATAAAGTTAGAATCTGGACATGCATTATCCCACTCAATAAATTCCCCTTGGTTATAGGTGTTAAAACTAATAGGACCTGTCCATAATGATGAATCACCAGGAGAACAAATACCTCGTACATAGAATTGATAGAAGGAATTTGGCGTAAGACCTGTTATGGTTGTTGGATTTGTTGAGACAATTGCAGTTGTTCCAGTACCTTGAGCAAATCCACTAATACCATATTCAACCTCCCATGAAGTTTCTGAACCTACAACAGTCCATGAAATTGTTGCCTGATTTGTTAAAGCGTCTACTATAGTTAAAGTGGTTGGTTGTGGACATGTGATAATAAATCCTGCAAATTCATATGCTCCCATATCAGGGGCAAAACCAGGAACCTGAGGACGAGTGACTAAATTATGATCAACATTTGGTATTCCTAAAGAAGGAATTACAATTCCTGCACTTTCAATAGTTGTAACCGTAGCAGCAGGAATAGTTAAATCGTAATTAGATACAAAAGGGGCAACAGTATTAGCAACTGGTTCAGATTCAATATTATTTGTAGGATTACCTACTTGTGTAATTAATTGCCAACTGGCCAAATCTGGGTAAATTCCAGCCGCTAAAGTTATTCCAATTTTACCGACGTAATGAAAGCCATCAGATGGTATACCGTAGTAGTTATTATCAAGAATTGCATTGGCAAAATTATAAGATGCTGGAAACCAAACCGCATGAAATTCTTTAGACCCAGCATTTGAAGTCATTATATTATTGAAGATATTATTACGAATATCTAATCCTGTAACTACGGTAGAGGTCACCAATAGTGCAGCCGAACTAGCTGCTGTCCATGTGGTAGAGGTATAATCCCCAAATAAATTTATCGAGTTGTAATATACTTTATGTCCAGTACCAGAGGTAATTCTTATTCCAAAAGCATTCCACGTTGTGCTTGTAGCACTGTAGTTTGTGGTGCGGATATCTGTTATTACATTGTTAACAACGATGTGATTATTACCACCAACTACATTCACACCATAACTACCATATCCTGAAGTAGTTTCACTGTATAAACTCTCAATTCTATTTCTAGACACGGTTACCCCTGAAGAGGCAGTTCCACCAACTTCTATACCAGCTACATTAATTGAAGATGTTGCGCGTATATTTGAAATTGTATTAGCCTCAATTAAAGCGTTCAAGTTTTGATAAACATTTATTCCTTTGAAACCAACATAATCTGTTGAGGTTGTTGAACCAATAGAATTACCTCTTACGATTAAATTATCATTTTGATTTGGAGCTATTCCACCGTATACATTTACTGCAATATATGCCTTTTTGATTTCATTATTCTCGATAATCATATTGTCATAATTCGCACCAGCGGTCGTAGCAGACATTGTAGTAAGGGAATTAGAACCGGCATAAATTCCGTAACAAGTAGCATTAGTGCTACCTGATGTACCATTATTCCCTGGAGTACTACCAATGATAATATTATTTTTTATGGAGAAATTATTTGACCCTAATCCTGTACCTAAAGCAGTTTGACCAATAACACGAATACACGCAGTATTTAATACCGTTGGTAGATTATTATTTTGAATTGTTAGGTCTCTTGAAGTACCACCTACTGATATGGAACCATCAATAGTAATGTTGTCAGAACCATTAAAATTTATTACGGCACTTCCTGCGTTTGGTGTACCGGATATAGTTGCAGTAACACTGGGTTTAATTAATACACTTGTATAAAGTGCTGTTGAAACTCCACTTGCGCCTAAATACACAGGTGCATTCGGCTCGGATGTATTTCCGTTTATAGAAATTACAATGTCACCTTGATGGGTTCCTAAGTTTATTGCTGCGAATGCTTCACTAACTGTATTGTAAGCAGCGGATGCAGTACCACCTGTAGCAGTTAAGGAAACATTTTGTGCAAGCGTAATTTTAGTGAAAAATGTAGTTAACAATAAGAAAAAGGCTAACTGTAAAGAATTGTAAAATTTTTGCATAACCTAATGTTTTGATAATGAATTGCAAAATTAATTAATTTTAACTTTTAAAAAAAATAATGTTTCTAACATATATAAGTAAAAAAGTCGCCCGAGAGCGACTTTTTTACTTATTGTAAATATAAATTAATTCTTTATTAGTCTTCGCGTTAATACTTGACCATTTTCAAAGGTAAACTCAATCGAATAAACCCCACGTTCAAATTTGCTAACATCCAAAACATCACCAGAATTTATTGAAAGACTATCTAATACTAATTTTCCTTGCATATCTAATATTCTTAAACTTAATGTTTCGAATTTAGAGAAATTTACAAAGAAATTATCCATTGTCGGATTAGGATAGATTTGCAATCCGAAATCCACTCCAAGATCAAATAATCCAACTTCGTTAATTGTAACGCAATCTGAAGTATCTGCACAATCCCCTGCTCCGGTTACTATCACGGCATAAGTACCATTTGCCGTAGCATTAAAAGTTGAACTCGTTGCATTCGCAATTGGCTGATTTGTTGCACAATCAATCCATTGGTAAGTAGCATTTGCCATTACTCCCGCGTCAATGGTTACAGCATTCGTTAAGGTAGCTGTTGCAACTGGAATCTCAAAAATAGATACACTTACACTATCCGCTCCTTGACAACCTAAACTATCAGTTCCCGTTACACCATAAATGGTCGTTCCGATTGGAGAAGCAAATGAAACTCCATTGTTCACTCCGTTAGTCCAGGCGTAAGACACAGCACCTGTTGCCGTAAGCGTTACGTTTTGATCCCCACACTGCGAAACATCTAAACCAGCATTTACTGATGGAAGTGCATTAGCAGTAACTGTAACGCTATCACTATTTTCGCAACCATTCAAATCTACTCCAGTAACAACAAAGGTCGTTGTTCCATTTAATATAAATGGTACGCTATCGGTTACACTATTATTCCAAGTATAACTCACAGCACCTGATCCAGAAAGAAGGACTTGAGAATTATCACAAGCTGAAAAATCTGACCCCGCATTTACAACTGGTAGTGCATAAGTACTTACCGCAACATCATCCGTATTTTGACAACCATTGTTATCTGTTCCGGTTACTGTATAAATATTATTCGCTGCCACTACAAAAGCTACAGAATCTTGAATACCATTATTCCATGTGTAGCTAACTCCTCCTGTACCGAACAACGTCAAGGATGAACCTTCACAAACAGTTGTGTCTAGACCAGCAAAAATAGTCGGTAGCGCATTCACTGTTACCGTTACAGAGTCAGCATTGGAACAACCATTAACATCTGTTCCATTCACGGCATATATTGCAGTAACGTTAGGAGCGAATGCCACATTGTTAGTAACACCATTACTCCATAAATAAGTGCTTGCTCCGGTTGCATTCAATGCTATTGATTGACCGATACAAATCGATGTATCGACTCCAGCATTAACTATTGGTAAGGCATTCACCGTAACTATAACTTGGTCTGTATTGGAACAGTTATTTGCATCAGTCCCCGTAACTGTATAAGTTACAGTAGATGATGGTGAAAAGGCAACACCATTTGATACACTGTTGGTCCAGTTATAAGTTGAAGCACCAGAACCAGTTAAGGTTACTGAGCTACCAACACAAATTGTTTGATCTACTCCGGCATTTACATTTGGAAGCGCATTCACTATAACCAATGCTGCTGATCTATTTGGACTTGGGCATGCACCATTTTGACCCTGGGCATATACACTATAAATACCTGGTATAGCAGTTGATGGAAGAGGTGAAGTTCCTACAGCATTCAAAGATGCGCCCACTCCAATTTGATTTCCACCTGTTGGTGCATCCCACCAAGAAATTGTCGCTGGTGTCGGAGTAGTATAGTTAATTGTTAAAGTAGCCACTCCTGTTCCAGTGGTAAAGGTTGCCTCTGCACCAGCCGTATTATCATTGAATAAGTCATAATAGTGCACGTTTATGGTTCCGCCAGCTACATTTATTGTACCAGCTGCAAGCGTTCTGTTATAAGTAAATGCCCCGGCTCCGTTTGCAGCGCCTGTTCCAGATGCATAACCAGCTGTAACCGCTCCAGTAAATCCAAATCCTAAATCACTTTGCCATGAACCACCAAGTGCAGTTAGTCCGGGGTAGGTGAATGTAGCTCCTGTTACTGTTGCACCAGCAGGTAACGCCGGTAAATTCGCAGTCATTATAATATTTGGAGATGCAGCTGTTGTAGGGAATGCTGAAGCACCGCTTAACTCGGTAGGCTGAGCTGCTAAGTTGAATGTTACTGTAGCAGTACCAGCTGTAGGTGTACTTACCAATGAATTAGCCGTTACTACTGCTGAAACCGCACCTTGACAAACTGTAGTGTTGGTTACTGTTGGATTAGTTATAGTTGTTGACGGTTCAGTAATGGTAATAGATTGACCTGATGTTTGGAAGTTATTAGCATCCTTCACTATAACTGTGTAGGTTCCAGCAGCTAAATTTGTAGGAATAGCGGTAAATGTTACACCACCATCTATAGAATACGTGTATGGAAGTGTTCCACAAGATGAAGTCCCTAAGGTAAATGAGCCATTAGCTACACCATTACAGGTGGCTGCTACAGGAGTAATACTCGCTAAGAAAGGATCTACCGTAATATTTATCTGTGCAATAGCATTACAACCTCCATCAACCCCTACAAGGTTAATAGTGTAGGTTCCTGAAGCTGTTGGTGTAAATGCAACTGTTGAGCCAGTGGCCGGAATTGATAAACCACTACCCGCAACTCCAGACCAAGAATAAACATAAGTTTGATTCGGTGTTGGATTTAAGTTGGCCGCGTTTAGCGTAAAGGTACTACCTATACATGCGGTGGTTGCTGAACTTGCATTTGCAGAAATAAGATCTGCAGATTGCACAGTAACAGTAACAGGTGTTCTAGTAGATTCACATCCCGTTGTAGTATTCAATTCAGCAACATGGAATGTCGTTGTTGCCGAAACAGAAGAAGTATAGGTTGTGGATGTACTAGATTGTACGGCAGTTCCTCCAACTGCCGCATCATACCAAATAAAAGTTGGCGTTGTTGCTCCTGTAGTTGAAGTTACACTTGCAGTCGGTATTTGTGTTCCACATTGTAAGCTATTTGCAGCCGTTGGAGCAGCAGGCAATGGATTTACAGTGATCAGAGCTGTCGGAGCTGGAGTTACCGGACATCCAAATGCCGTAATATTAGCAGTATAAGTTGTTGTTACAGTAGGATTAACCGTTCCGGGGTTAGTCGTAGAAACAATCGTAGCACCATCAAACCATGATACCGCAGAAATTCCTGCTGTTGAACCACTTAACAAAATACTATACTCTTCATATTCTCCCCAACTCACAGTCATTGTAGGCCCGGTTACTGCTCCTTCATTTGCAATAATCCTCATTCTTGTTAAACCATTACTAACTGTAGGCGGTACCGTGAAAGTACTCGTAAAAGTAAATAGAGAAGTTTGAGGTGTTGGCGAAGTTGACGAAATAAAGACATTTTCCCCTGGATCGTTAAACAATCCATTTCTATTGTAATCAATATAAACACCTACTCCCTTTGAATAATAGTTGGCATCATTACTATCTACCACAGTAGCTGATATAGAATAGGTACTTCCAGCAACTAAATTAGCAGGAGGGAACGAAGTAAAGTTTGAATAACTACCAGCAGTGCCAGTCGCTACACCCAATGTTCCGTTTAAAGTGTTGTAATTGGTTGTATTATTTAAAATAGTTGAAGTACCCTGAGTAATGGTAATATTTCTCAAATCCTCATCTACTAATGGATTGTTTACCGCTGTTGGCGCGACATAAGTTGGGTTATTTGAATTTGACAAGGTTGCAAGCAAAGTACTCGGTGCACCTGAACATACAATTGAACTTGAAGCACTAACAGAAGCTGTAAATCCAGTAAGTGGTTCATCAGCATATGTTGTACCAGTGTAGGAACTATTTAAACCTATTGAATTAGTTCCTGTAACACCCCATGCAATTGTCGCATTGGTCGGTGTTGGTGCAGGAATGGTTCCCGTCCAAGTATTACCAGAAGTATTCGTCATTGGAATTGCCGCTTGAGCCACACCATTGATTGAATAGAATAAGTTAACGCCTGTAATTGTGCCAGATAATGTGGTAACTTCAACGGAAACAAGTCTATTACTTGAAATACATTCTGTAGCAGCCGGTGGCGTAACCGAATTTAAAACAATAGCTGGAGCAGGAGAAATACCTGCAAATTCAAATGCCCCCATATCCGGATTAGTACCAGCACCTGAATAACCGGCATTACCAGCCCTAGTAGCACTTGAAAAATCATCAGTTATTAAAGGAGTAGTTATGTTCTGAGCACCACTTTCAACTTGCGTTATAATTCCATTTACAGGTTTTAGGTAGTCAATAGATGAACCAGTTAAACTAATGAAAAAGTTACCAGCTGTGCCATAACCAGATGCGGTGAAAGCAGCTTCACCTGTAAATGAATTAATATTATGTCCTAATGGCAGCACAGCTGCTTGGAATCCAGCTATTGTTTGCTGAGGAGTTGTTCCATCCGTATAAATTAGACGGCTGGCTCCAGGAACTCCTGCATAAAATAAATTGTTGTTAGAAGTGGAAAGCATGTTTGATGCTCCAGCTGTGCTTCGACGAAAAGCCACGGTTAAACCGGTACCATTAGGCACTGATTCATTGATAATAATATTGTTTCGTAAATTCAGTGCCGCTGTCGTTGCTGTTGTACTTCCGGTGTGAAAAACTCCTGTAGACCCAAAATTTGCTCCAGTAGAAGTACCGTTCAAATAAACCGTATTGTACAAAACATTAATTGTACTTAATGTTGTTGTAGAAGTCAAAGAAATACCTCTTACAGCATCGGTTCCAGCCGAGGCACCAACGGATAAATTACCAATAACATTGTTATAAATACTGCCCGAACCTGATGTGGCTAAAACACCATTTACTAAATTCCCAGTTCCGGTTGAGTTAGTTGATAGACCATAAATTTTATTTTTAAAAATATTCCATGGAGCTGATGTACTTGAAATTTGAACACCATTAACAGCACCTAAAGTACCTCCAGTAGTTCCAGTAGAATTCAAAGAATATATTAAATTTCCAGAAATCGTAACTGTTCCTGTAGAACAGAAGATTCCGTTAAAAGTGGCTCCCCCTGCCCCACCGGCAGTGGTGGTGAAATTGTATACTTGATTATTCGTAATTACTTTATTACCAGAAATCCCAAATTCTCTTATACCATTAATAGTACCAGATGAAGGAGTAGATAAATTCCGAACTACGTTATTGTTAATCGTTAAATTGACAGCCGATGACAAACTGTAAATTCCGTCAATTCCTCCTGTAGATGCGGCGGTTGTATATGAAATATTCTCAACCAAGTTATTAGTAACAAAACCATTGGTTGGGCTTACAACACGTATTGCTCTGAAACTTCCAGTTGTAGCAGAGGTTCTTGTTAAATTCGAAACAGAGTTGTTGTTCATATTCAAAGTAACTCCTGACCCCCCATCAATCATTACCATTGTTCCTGTTCCTGCTAAAACATTGGAGGCTGGAGCTAAACCGGATACGTTTGTTACAGTATTGTTGTTCATATTAACAATTGCTGCCGTGCTTGAATTTAGTATTGCATTTAATCCTCCTGATGTCGCAGTAGGATAGGCTACTTGAACATTGTTATTATTTATATTAATGGTATTTGAAGCAGCTGTTGAGCCAGATGCATTCGAAATACCTTCAATTAAAGATGTCGTACCACCACCAATAATAGTTACCGTATTATTATTCAGGTTTGCAGAAGCAGAGGCCGCTGTACTAACAAATATACCTCGTAAAGTACTCGCATGGTTTGCGCCAGAACCGTTGTTATTATTAATGGTATTGTTGGAAATATTCAAATTATACTGATTCAACGTTCTGATTCCAGCTGCTGGAACCGTTGTAACAGTTGAAACTCCAAAATTAACTATGGTATTGCCATTTGCTAAAGATGAACCACCGATATCATTGCCAGTGTCTGCGTTGGTAAAAGGAGTTACATCACTATAACCAGATAAACCAATTCCAATATTTACATTCTGAATAATATTGCTGTAGAATTGATTAAAAGAATTAGCTCCACTCGCCGAGGTAACTGTTACAGCTGTCGTTTGAGTAGAAATTAATGAGTTAATAACATTTATTCCTCTAGATCCATCGAATGATGTTCCTAAACCTGCTGCATTGTTAACCCTATTTAACGTAATATTACAATTGCGAATGATGTTATTTTGACAACCATTGGTTGCACTTGCTTTAAAAAGTCCATAACCCCACTCCATAGTAGCAGGATTAGTTGTATTTGGATCATTGATATTGATGCCATCAATAGTAACGTAATCACTTCCAATCAAAGCAAAAACTCCATCTTGAATTGCACTTGAAGGTGTTGCAATTCCTAACCCAGCGTTAATAACAGGATTTGCTCCAGCGCCAGATTTTTGAATAATTATTGGATCCGTAGCTGTTCCAGTTGCTGTTAATTGAATACCTGTTGCAGGAGCTGTTTCTGAATATCCTGCAGGAACATCTAAAATAATTCCCCCAGGTCCTACACCCTGAGTGTTTACATCATTTACAAATGCCGCAATAGAAGGGTAATCTGTTGGTATAGAAACATTCCCGGAAAGTTGCGAAAAGGCAAATGACGCCGGTAAAAACACCAACGATAACAAAGCTCTTTTAATGAAAGTGCTCAAATAATTTTTTCTCATAGTTAAAATTTTCTGTGGCAAAATTAAGTATATACAATGAAATTATAAAATGATTTTAATCATGTTATTAACATCAAACAGTTCTAATTTGAGATTGTTCTGTTAATTTTGTGGTATGGAAGAAAATTTAACTGGAAAAACTGCGATGGTTTGTGGCAGCACACAAGGCATCGGTCTGGCAATAGTTAATAAGTTAGCTGATTTAGGTACCAATGTAGTTTTGGTAGCAAGAAATGAGGAAATGTTGATAAAAGTAAAAAATGAATTACCCAAAACATCCAATCAATTTCACCAATATATTGTTGCTGACTTTTCGAATCCTCAGGATTTAAAAGAAAAAATCAGCGAATTTGTTAGAATTGGTAATGTAGTTAACATTCTCGTTAATAATACTGGAGGTCCAAAAGGAGGGGCAATTAAAGATGCCACAACGGAAGAATTCATTCATGCATTTAACCAACATCTCATATGTAACCATATCTTATCTCAAGCACTTTATCCCGGAATGAAGGATTCTGGTTATGGGCGAATAATAAATATCATTTCAACTTCAGTTAAACAGCCATTAACTAATCTCGGGGTTTCCAATACTATCAGAGGTGCAGTAGCGAATTGGAGTAAAACATTGGCCAATGAACTTGGTCAATACGGAATAACAGTTAATAATGTGTTGCCAGGGGCCACCAACACCGCTCGATTACAATCAATCGCAAGTGTTAAATCAGAAAGTACTGGTGAAAATATTGAGGCTATTTTTGAAGAAATGGCTGCTGAAGTACCTATGAAAAGAATTGCAAATCCTGAAGAAATTGCCAATGCAGTTGCTTTTCTCGCATCACCGGAAGCTTCTTACATTAACGGAATAAACTTGCCTGTTGACGGTGGAAGAACAAAGTCACTGTAATTTTATCTCAGCACGTTAACATGCCCAGTTAATGACTCTTCTTTACCTTGATTTGGTCTTATTTTCAATTTCCATGTATAAGTTCCGTCTTGAACTGGGATTCCTTTAAAAGTTCCATCCCATTCAAAAAACAAATCATCTGAAGTAAAGACCATTTCACCCCATCTATTAAAAATAGAAATGCTTAATGATTTAACATTTACCGTACTCACTGCAAAGGTATTATTGAATCGCATCCCATCTGGTGTAAAAGAATTTGGAACATAAACATAATAAGCCTCCAAAATATTAATTGGTTTGGCAATTGTATCCGTACAACCCTCATCATCAATCGCTACAAGCGTAATCACATATCCTCCGGGTTGCTCATAAATATTATTAGGATGTACCAAATTTGAAGTAGTGCCATCTCCAAAATACCATTCATAGGATACAGCACCAACCGATAAATTTTGAAAAGTAATTGGAACCTCAGTAACTATCCAATTATCTGAAAAATCAAAATTAGCTTCGGGTGCCAAAACAATTACTTCAGTTGTATCAGAAACAGTAAAGGTTTGACATTCATCAGAAACAATTACGGGATAAGAAGTTGTTTGAAGAGGATTCACTAAAATTGATGATGTTGTTCCTCCGTTGGTTGGCCATAAAAAATAGTATTGACCATAACCTCCTGTTGCTGTTACAGACAGAATTACTGAATCACCTGGACAAATTTCAACAGCAGGCGACATGCTTAATACTAAAGGCGGGCTGGTAATTGTGTAAAGAATTTGACCTTCGGCCGTAATTCCGCATTGGTCAGTTACAATAATAGAATACAGTGTTGAAGTCGATGGTGCCACTATTTGAGTAGATTGTGTCCCAAGGTTTGTACCAGTCACCACGCTCCATTGATAAGTATATCCCCCTGCCCCTCCTGTAGGTAATGCTTCTAATTGTGTCGGTAAATAAGGACATATCTCAATAATATCAGCTGACTCATTGACGACTAAAGGAGGATAAACAGGAACATCTACGGTGCCCGAACCTGTAGCAGTTTCATTTAAGCAATTATCAGTTACAGAAACAGTAAAGGTTTGAGTACTTGTTGGCGACACAAAAATGGATGAAGTTGTTGCTCCAGTATTCCAGATGTAAGTATATGGACCAACACCTCCGGTTGCATTGGCAATTAATTCGAGGTCATCGCCTGGACAAAGAATAGATGAACTTTCAACTATTACATTCACAGGTTGAACATCGGCAATTCCTAATTCAATAACTATGGGATTAACGTTTCCACAAGGATCTGTAATGGGAAATTCAAGAATAATAGTTTCTTGTCCTTCAACAAGTGCATCTGCTAAAGCATCGAATGTGAACGTAACTGTTGATTGATTTGCAGGAAATGTAATGGATGTAGGTATTCCTGTATAATCAACACCGGCAATTGCTGTACCGGAAATAGTAATAGGAATTGTTAAAGGAAGATTAATTCCATTCGTGCCGCGTTCCAAGGTTACTGTCGCCGAAACACAGCCTTCTGCCATTAAATCTGGATCGGGAAAAGCCTGTTCAGAAATGGTATAAGAAATATCGACAGGAATTTTAGAACTCAAGCTGTTCGCCTCTAAGAATATACCTGAATCAAAAATTCCGTCTCCAACATCACAAATAGCTAAAACCAAATGATAAGTCTGACCGCATTGCACTTTGGCAACTGCCTCCAAAACATCAGTGAAACCATCATACTGAATATAAAATGGTGAAGTATTTTGTGGAGAAACACTGCCATCGCCATTATTATTAAAGTAAGCTGAATTTGTTATGGCATTCACATTATTAATTGAAACTATTGCGCCAGAGGGTAGCCTTGCAATGTTTTGCTGACCAGTAATTCCAGGACCCGAAATAAAAAATCCAAATACATCATTATAGGAAGAGTTGTTTGGAGGTGCATATTCAGGATATTCTTCAGAACCAAAAACATATTTGAAACGAACTGTATCCGAATAGGGAACAAAATCAAACTCAAGCGTAGCGGCATTGTAGGTTGATGTTCCACCAGTTATTGCAGCGAGAATAGCAGAACCTGGTGCTTGATTATCAACTCCAGCATTTGACTGATTATTTGGTCCATGTGGCCCAGCACCATTATCGTAAATAGTGCCAGTGGTCATAACAATACCGTTAGAAATCCCAAGATTAGTTCCCGTTGCGGTAAATTCACTTATAGCTGTATTCACCCCAGTATACATAATGTTAGAAACCGTTACACCCGGACCCAATAACACATTCTGTACCAAGCCTGCTGGAGTTGAACCTGGGGTGGTAATGAGCTGAGATTTACCATATTGCGGTAAAAGCAGATAAAATATACATATTATTTTGAAGAATCTCATCAACTTATATTGACGTAAAAATAAGCATTCGGTTGTTCAAATGTTACATTTATTCTATGAATATAAACAAAATAAACTTTGATAAGTTTATAATCAGCAAAGGATTAAAAATAAACTTACTAAGCTTGTAATTGATACAAATTGTAATAAATTCCTTTTTCACTCATAAGTTCATCATGGGTGCCTTTTTCTTTTATTTCACCCTTTGAAATTACAATAATTTGATCCGCTTTTTTGATGGTGCTCAAGCGATGTGCAATGATTATAGAAGTGCGATTCATCATCAAATTTTCTAATGCCTCCTGTACAATCTTTTCTGATTCAGTGTCTAATGCCGATGTAGCTTCATCTAACAACAATATTGAAGGATTTTTTAATATGGCCCGCGCTATGCTGATGCGCTGTTTTTGTCCACCAGAAAGTTTGTTTCCTCGCTCACCAATATTTGTATCATAACCATTATCCAATTCGTTTATAAAATTATGTGCATTGGCAATTTTTGCTGCAGATATGATTTGATCCGTTGTCGCGTTGGGTGTGCCAAAGGCAATATTTTCTTTTATTGACGCATTAAAGAGTATGGATTCTTGGGTTACTATCCCTATTTGATCTCTCAAAGATATTAGCGAACAATCTCGGATATCATTACCGTCATACAAAATTGATCCCTCGGTTACATCATAGAATCTGGGCAATAAATCAGCAATTGTCGACTTACCACTTCCTGATTCTCCTACCAAAGCAACTGTACTACCTTTTTTTATTTCAAACGAAACATTTTTTAAAACCCACTCTTCCTGATATTTAAAGGATACATTTTCATAACGTATTGAGTGATTTAAATCTTGAATGGTTTTCGGTTGGTCTGTTTCCAGAATAACTTCGTCGGCAGTTAAAATTTCATTTATTCTATCTAGTGAGGCTTTAGCTTTATTCAGCGATGCAATGCTCGTTGAAATACCTTGAATAGGCCTTAGCAACTGCGAAAACACAATGATAAATGTTAAAAAAACCTCCCCGGTTAAAACTGTATCCGCTTGTTCAGTCAAAATCATTGAACCTCCAAACCAAACCAAACATAGCATTACCCCAGCACCTAACGTTTCATTTAACAAAGGCGATAAATCACGTTTTCTGAACGCTTTAGTAATCAATTGTTGATGGGCTAGATTTATTTTTTTAAAGGAATTATAAACTTGATCAACACCATTGAACGCTTTGACAATCCGAATTCCCCCTAAGCCTTCATCTATGGATGAAACCAATAACCCCATCTGCTCCTGCCCTTTTTTAGCCGTACGCTTTAAACTCTTTCCAATTCGAGAAATTACAAATGCCGATATGGGCAAAAGTATAAATGAAATTAATGTTAAACTGGGACTGAGATAAATTAAGGTGGCAACATTTATTATTACAGCAATTGGCTCCCGATAAATCAATTCCAAAATGCTTACCACGGCCACTTCGATTTCACCAACATCACTGTTCATCCTAGACATTAAATCTCCCTTCCGTTCATTTGTGTAATAAGCCAAAGGTAAGTGTAAAGCCTTCAAAAAAAGTTTACCTCTTAAATCTCGAACTACAGCCATCCGCAATTCAGATTGATGCCAGACAGCACCATATCGAAAAATATTTTTAAGAAGAAAGGCAATAAACACTGAAACACAGACAAAAAATAAAGCTTCTTTTGGATCGTGCTGAATCATTTCTTGCATAAAATAATTGTAGTAGTCTTTGCAATATTCAAAAACACTCCAAAAATCACCTTTCCATGAAGGCTTCAAAGGCTGGTGAATCAATTGATCCGATTTGAAAATTAGCTGTAGAAAAGGAATGAATAAAACGAGCGATAGCAAATTAAAAATTACAAAAAATAAGTTGCAAACGATAACGAGTATTGCTCGTGATTTGTAGTGAAAGGTGTAACGATATATCTCCAAAAAATCTTTCATTCGATACAAAGATAGATAAATTGTAAACCCCCAATTCGAATAGGCAACATACATTTATTACTTTTGCAACATGAGTTCAATCAGACAAAATAAAATTGAAGGGGTAATTCAAGAGGAATTATCGGTGATTTTTCAACGCAACGCACGTGAAATTTGTCTCGGATCAATGGTAACAGTCACCTCGGTCCGAATAACATCAGATTTATCCCTGGTTCGAATATACCTCAGCATCTTTGGCGGGCCTGAGAAAAAAGAAGTTTTGGAATCTATTAAATTGAATGCTGGTAAATTAAGAGGCGAAATTGGGAAAAGATTGAAAAACATGAGAAAAATACCTGAACTCGTTTATATCATAGATGATTCGCTGGATTATGCTATGAAGATCGAAGAATTATTAAAAAAATAAGCCATTAATTTTTCCTATTACATAGCGAGAAGATATCTTAGAGTTAAGCGAAAGAAAAATTTAATTAACTTAATTACAAGGATTTCTGTCATTGGAATTACTGTGATCACTGCGGCATTAATTATAGTATTATCCGCGTTTAATGGAATTGAATCCAAAATAGGTAAATTGTATTCAGACTTTGATCCGGATTTAACGATAACATCAAAAAATGGCAAAACATTTCAAGAAGATGAAATCAATTACGAATTGCTGAAAACCTGCACAGGAGTAGTAACCTGGTCAAAAGCAATTGAAGAACTCATTGTTGTCAAACACGAAAAAAAATGGATAAATGCCAAACTAATTGCTGTTGAAGACGCTTACTTAGACATGAGTAAAGTGAAAACTGCCAATCACTTAATTCAGGGTAAAGCAAAATTAGCAGAAGGGAAATTACCTCTGGCACTTATTGGGGGAAGCTTACTTGACAAACTGGAAGGCCATATTCCAAGACTGGAAGGTTATGAAAATGTGAAATTATTTACACCGAAAAGAGATGCTAAATTGCGAGCGGGTGCTAACCCGTTTTATGAAACGAACATCAATATTGCTGGAAAAATAACTTACAATCGACAGGTAGATGCTGAAGTTATAATTGTACCATTGACTTTCGGAAAAGATTTTCTTCAGTATAAAAAAGCTATTTCAGCAATATTTGTAGATGTGGATTCAACTGCGGATAACGAAACCGTAAAAAATGAACTGCAACAAAAACTAGGAAATAATTTCGATATCAAAACGAAACTGGAAAAAAACGAGCTAATATTCAAAACAAGTAAAACTGAAAAAATTATAGTTTTCATTATTTTAATCTTTATTTTCATTTTGGCAGCATTCAATCTTATTGCTTCAATCACAATGTTGTTTATTGAGAAAAAGGAAAATATCAAAACAATGATTGCCTTTGGCGCCAGCAATAAAACAATATTCAATATATTCTATTTTGAGGGTTTAATGATTTCATTTAAAGGGATTGTAATTGGTTTAATACTCGGTTATGGAACCTGTTTTTGGCAATTATATAAGCCTATTATCTGGCTTGATAAAAATGACCCTTTTCCTGTGGATTTTTCCCTAATTGACTTCTTTCTTATTCTAGGATCAGTCATATTGTTAAGCATCTTTTTCTCTTTCAGCACAGTGAAAATTTTAGTCAAAAAACACTTTTCAAAAGGTTTTTCCTGAAATTTAATGTTTTACAATCGAAAACAATTTTAAAATTGAAAATCAAATTTTGCCGAATATTCAAATGTGAATAAAATTTACCTGTTTCTTGTCGTGCTGTTCAAATTAATTGAATTATCTTTGCGCCAAATTTTAAGGGAAGCCTTTCGGTTTCTTGTTTTAGTTAAACTTAATTGACATTAATATGTCCGGAATTAAAGGAAATATTTCACAGGTTATTGGTCCTGTTGTAGACGTAAATTTTGAAAAAGGAGTTGTACTTCCCAATATTTACGATGCCCTAGAGGTAAGAAAGGAAGATGGTACTCGTGTTGTACTAGAAGTTCAATCTCACGTGGGAGAAAATGCTGTTAGAACCATTTCAATGGATTCAACTGATGGTTTTAGAAGAGGAATGGAAGTTGTGGCAACAGGAAATGCCATAAAAATGCCAATTGGAGATCAAATTAAAGGTCGTTTGTTTAATGTGGTTGGTGAAGCGATTGATGGTATTAATCAATTAGATAACGGAAACGGATTGCCTATCCACAGAGAAGCTCCAAAATTTGATCAGTTATCTACTTCAACTGAGGTGCTTTTCACTGGAATTAAGGTAATTGACCTTATTGAACCATACGCAAAAGGTGGTAAAATCGGTTTGTTTGGTGGTGCTGGTGTTGGGAAAACAGTACTTATTCAAGAATTGATTAATAACATTGCAAAAGGTCACGGAGGATTATCAGTATTTGCTGGTGTGGGGGAAAGAACGCGCGAAGGAAATGACCTTTTAAGGGAGATGTTGGAGTCAGGAATTATTAAGTATGGTGATGAATTTATGCACTCCATGGAAGAAGGTGGTTGGGATTTAACCAAAATTGATTTGGAAGGACTTAAAGAATCTAAAGCAACATTCGTATTCGGACAAATGAATGAGCCTCCTGGGGCAAGAGCAAGAGTAGCGCTTTCTGGATTGACATTGGCTGAATATTTTAGAGATGGAGAAGGCGATGGTCAAGGTAAAGACATCTTATTTTTCGTTGATAACATCTTCAGATTTACTCAAGCCGGTTCGGAAGTATCTGCTCTATTAGGAAGGATGCCTTCTGCCGTGGGATACCAACCTACACTCGCTACAGAAATGGGCGCCATGCAGGAAAGGATTACCTCAACAAAGAATGGCTCTATTACCTCGGTTCAGGCAGTATATGTACCCGCGGATGACTTAACAGACCCAGCGCCGGCAAATACATTTGCTCACCTGGATGCCACTACCGTACTCTCGAGAAAAATTGCAGAACTAGGAATTTATCCTGCAGTAGATCCTTTGGATTCGACTTCACGAATTTTAACTCCTGAAATTGTTGGTGAAGAGCACTACAATTGTGCGCAAAGAGTAAAAATCACTTTACAACGATACAAGGAACTCCAAGATATTATTGCAATTTTAGGAATGGATGAACTTTCTGAGGAAGACAAGTTGGTTGTTCACCGTGCCAGAAGAGTTCAAAGATTCTTGTCTCAACCTTTCCATGTGGCTGAACAATTTACAGGTATTCCAGGCGTTTTAGTGGATATTAACGATACGATCAAGGCATTTAACGATATTCTTGACGGTAAATATGACCAATACCCAGAAGCTGCATTTAATTTAAAAGGAGGAATTGACGATGTAATCGCTGCTGGTGAGAAAATGTTAGCTGAAGCCTAAATAAATATTACTTAACAGGAACTATCGAACGTTATGCAATTAGAAATAATAACTCCCGAATCAAAAGTGTTCTCTGGCGAAGTGAATGCTGTGCAACTTCCTGGTAAAGATGGAATATTTCAAGTATTAAATGGCCACGCACCCATCATTTCTGCACTTCAAAAAGGAATTGTCAAAGTGGATTTGACAACGGCATTTAATAAAGAAGATGCGTCAAATAAATTAATTGAACCTGATCAATCTGATAGCAAGATAATAAGAGTTTCAATTAATGGTGGAGTCGCTGAACTCTTGAACAACAAGGTTATTATTCTTGCAGAGTAATGTCACAAATAAAAACTTTTGCGAGGGATTTGGAAAACCATGTCCCTCGTTTTGTTAAGGTATGTTAAGTTAATAACATCCCTCCATGAACTTAATATTCTTTGTTATATTCGCTTAAATTTCAAATCATTAATGGATTATTTATCGTTCATAGATCAAGCAAAAACCCCTCAGCATGTAGCTATAATTATGGATGGCAACGGAAGATGGGCTCAAAAGCAAGGTCATGAAAGGTTGTATGGACATAATTTTGGCGTTGAATCGGTTAGAGAATCGCTTAAGGCTGCAAAGGAAATAGGTGTTCAGTTCTTGACGCTTTACGCCTTTTCAACGGAAAATTGGAGTAGGCCAAAAGAAGAGGTGGATGGTCTAATGAATTTATTGGTTACTTCTTTATCCAATGAATTAAAAGAATTGCACGAAACTGGCGTTAGGATTAAAGCAATTGGTGACCTACAAGGATTGCCTTCGGAATGTCAGGCAGAATTAAATGAGGCTATTGAATTTACAAAAAACAACAAAAATATTACGCTTATTTTAGCATTGAACTATAGTTCGAAATGGGAAATTACAACTGCAGTAAATAAAATTTTACAAGAAAAAGATCTGCATACAATCGTTACCCCCGAATTGATAAATTCATACCTTACAACCAAAGACTTTCCCGATCCTGAGTTATTAATTAGAACAAGCGGCGAACACCGAGTAAGTAATTTCCTGCTTTGGCAAATCGCGTACACCGAATTTCATTTCACAGATGTTCTGTGGCCTGATTTTAAAAGAGAAGACTTCTTTAAAGCTGTCTTAGATTATCAATCAAGAGAACGTCGTTTTGGTATGGTCTCTGAACAACTTCCATAACCTATGAAATCAATTAAAATTTGGTCGCTACTCTTATTAGTACTTTCGAGTATTTCTTATGGTCAAATCAACCAAGGTCCAGTTGCAATTGGTGAATTAGAAATTGATTACAAAAATCCAGTAAAATACGAGTTAGGACCAATTAGAGTTGAAGGAGCAGACAATTTTGACCACCAAGCTATTAAATTAATTGCAGGGTTGAGACAAGGACAACCTATAACTATTCCTGGACAACAAATTTCGGATGCTATTAAAAAACTTTGGAATGAAGGTATTTTCTCTGATGTGGAAATCATTGCAGAAAAAGAAGTTACCGGAGTCATATACCTGGTTATTAAAGTAACAACCCGGCCTAAACTATCTAGATTTAAATTTGTTGGACTCAACAGAAGAGATGTAGATAAACTAAGGGAAGAAATTGATCTATATTCTGGAAAAACGATCACAGAAAATCTTATATACCAAACAGAATCTAAAATCAAAGGTTACTTTAGAGAGAAAGGACACTATGGAGTAAACGTTGATATTAATCGAGTGCCTGATACACTTATGAATAACTCAGAAGTTTTCGTGATTGATGTAAATAAAGGGCCAAAAATTGGCATTAAAGAAATAAACATCGCTGGCAATACCAGTATCCCCGATTGGAAATTAAAAATGGCCATGAAGGATACTAAAGAAAAAAAACTTTGGAGATTTTTTAAACGATCAAAATATACAGAGAGTTCTTATGACAAGGATAAACTTGCCATGATTAACAAATTCAACGCTATTGGACTAAGAGATGCCAGAATAACCAGTGATACAGTTATAAAACTGGACGAAAAAAATTTAATAGTCAATATTTTCATTGAAGAAGGAGGTAAATATTATTTCGGAAACATTGAATGGATTGGAAACTCTAAATTTAGATCATCCTACCTAGACACGGTACTTGGCGTAAAAAAAGGCGATGTATATAATAAAAGTTTACTGGAGCAAAGACTATTTATGAGTGAAGATGGACGGGATATTTCGTCGCTATATATGGATAGAGGATATTTATTTTTTCAGGTAATTCCCGTTGAAACTAATGTTCAAGATAATTTTATCAATTATCAAATGCGTATAATTGAAGGAAAAGAAGCACGTGTTCGAAGGATCATTATCACAGGTAATACAAAAACAAATGATTACGTAATAAGGAGAGAAATTCGAACAAAACCAGGAGATTTATTTAATCGAAATGACATTATTCGAACCCAACGGGAGCTCGCTCAGCTTGGTTTCTTTAATGAACAGGCCTTCCAGGTAAATCCTATACCTAATCCCGAAGATGGAACAGTTGATATTGAATATGTAGTTGAAGAAAAATCGTCAGATCAAATAGAATTATCAGGAGGTTACGGTGGCGCCGGCCCGACCGGCAACGGGCGAATAATAGGAACCCTAGGATTGACATTCAATAATTTTTCCGCAAAAAATATTTTCAAAAAAGAATCATGGACGCCATTACCAGGAGGTGATGGTCAACGATTATCCATTAGGGCACAAACAAACGGAAGATTTTATCAAGGCTATAACTTTTCATTTACCGAACCATGGTTAGGAGGTAAAAAACCTAATTCTCTCTCCTATTGGATTAATCACACAGCATTAGGAAATGGATACATTCCTTCTAATCCGGCTTATACAGGGATCGCTATTACCGGGACAGGAGTTGGTTTAGGCAGACGAAAAAAATGGCCAGATGATTACTTTACAGCATATTATGAATTGAGTTACCAATACTATGACGTAACGGATGATGCTCGATTCCCTATTTTCCCTAATGGATATGCGAATGATATTGCTTTCAAGTACGTGCTGCAAAGAAGTTCTGTTAGTGCGCCGATTTACCCTCAAAGTGGTTCAAATATTACTTTTAGTGCAAAATCAAGTTTACCCTATTCTTATTTTCAGGAGGATCAAGACTATTCAAATATGAGCGCTCAGGATCGTTATAAATACCTAGAATATTACAAAATAAAACTCACCGGAGAATGGTTCTTCCCACTAACTGCCGATAAAAAATTGGTGTTAATGCCTCGATTTGGTTTTGCTTTCATGGGCGCATATACGAAAGAAAAAGGCATTACCCCATTTGATAGGTTCTCCTTAGGAGGAAGCGGACTATCGGGAGTGAACCAATTAGGCGGGAGAGAAATAATTGCATTGAGAGGGTATGAAGACAATTCTGTTTCCTCTGCCGCTGGTGATCCAATAATTGCCAAGTATACGCTCGAGTTACGCTATCCAATTTCATTAAACCCTCAAGCAACTTTTTACGCATTAATGTTCGCTGAAGCAGGAAATACTTTCCCTTCTATTTCGAAATTCAATCCATTAAACGTAAAACGAACAGCTGGTGTAGGAATTAGAGTATTTTTGCCAATGTTTGGTATGCTTGGCTTAGATTATGGACTTGGTTTTGACAAATTAGATTATTGGTCAAATAGCTTCGGTGGAGCTTCCGATGATGGTGTCAATCAAAATGGCTTTTATCCTAAATTGACTTTCACTATTGGAATGAATCTAGGAGAGTTATAATTTTTGCTGAACGCAATAAAATGCTTAACTTGGTCGTTCGGCTTCAAAAAAAAGATATGAAAAAATATTTATTTATTCTTTTCTTAGTATTTGGCACGACGATTGCCAATGCGCAAAAGTCAGGTTATATCGATTCAGATTATATTTTGGAAAACGTTCCCGAATACGAAGAGGCTAAAGATAAACTTGACAAACTTGCCGATAGATGGTCTGCAGACATTGAGGCTCAATACGAAACTTTGAAATTGAAAAAGGATAATTTCGCTCGAGAAGAAGTTCTCCTTCCATCAGAAGAAAAAGAAAAAAGAAAAGAAGAAATTGCAAAATTGGAAGCAGAAGTATTGGAAATTCAAAAAATGCGATTCGGTGTAGATGGAGATTATTTCCAAAAACGTCAGGAATTAATAAAACCAATTCAAGATCGTGTTTATGATGCCATGCAGAAAGTAGCTTCAAGAAAGAACTTGGCTTTTGTTTTTGATAAGGCAAATCAGAGTAATTTGGTTTATGCAGATAGCAAAAACGATATAAGTGATGAAGTTTTAAAAGAAATGGGAATCACACCAAAATAACAAACAAAAATTAAATTTAGAAAAATGAAAAAATGGTTTTTTACCTTAATGGTATTATGCAGTTTAAGCACAGCATTTGGGCAAGGAAAAGTTGCACATGTTAACTCTCAAAAATTATTAGATACCCTACAGTCAAGAAAAAACGCAATCAAACAAATTCAAGACTTCGAGGCAGCTGGTATGATGGAACTCCAAGAAATGGAAAATGATTTCAATAAAGCATTGGCTGATTATGAAAAGAAAAGAGCTGATCTATCGCCTACCCTAATTAAGTTTGAAGAAGAAAAGTTAATGAAAAAACAACAAGGTATTCAAGAACGTCAAGAATCATTAACCCAAGAAATGCAGATCATAAGTCAGGAACTGAATCAACCTATTTTAGACATGGTGCAAAAAGCTGTTAAAACTGTGGCAACTGCAAAAAAATTGGATTATGTTATCGATGAAACAGTAACCTTATATTTTAGAGGCGAACTCGACATAACGAATGAAGTAATGGTTGAATTACTCAAGTTAGATGCAGAATACGTAAAAAAATAAGACACTAAGAATAAAGTTAGAGGGTAATCAAATGGTTACCCTCTTTTTTTTACCTTTGAAATATGAAGAGATCCGGTCCGATTGGTGTATTTGATTCAGGTTATGGTGGTTTAACTATATTATCAGAATTACGGAAAGTTCTTCCACAGTACGACTTTTTATATTTGGGCGATAATGCAAGATCACCATACGGTACAAGGTCATTTGATGTTGTTTATAATTATACCCTAGAAGCAGTTAATGAACTGTTTTCCAGAGATTGCCCATTAGTAATTTTGGCCTGTAACACCGCATCTGCAAAAGCATTAAGAACGATTCAACAACAAGACTTACCAAAAATTAATTCCGATAAAAGAGTTCTAGGAGTTATTCGACCAAGCGCTGAAGTTATCGGCCAAATTACCAATTCTCAGCATGTAGGTATTTTGGCAACTGAAGGTACTGTGCGATCAGAATCCTACCTGTTAGAACTGGCAAAATTTGCTCCTCATATCAAAGTATTTCAACATGCTTGTCCGATGTGGGTGCCAATAATAGAAAATCAAAAACACCTAACTGAAGCGGGTAAATTGTTTATTCAAGAGGACGTTCAGCAACTTTTGGAACAAAATGAATTAATCGACACCATTTTATTAGGATGTACACATTATCCTTTAATCGCTCAATATTTAAAATCCATCCTCCCTAGTAAGATACAACTAATCGCTCAAGGACCCATAGTAGCTGACAAATTGAAAGATTACCTTTTACGGCATTCGGAACTCGAAAAATTGTGCACTAAAAAATCGAGTGTGACCTACCTCACAACAGAAAACAGCATTGAATTCGATAGAAAAGCTACATTTTTCATTGGTGAAAGGGTTGAATCCATTCACGTAAAGATTTAATGATTAATTTACCAAAATTATTCCTTCAGTTCGATCTTTGTTGATACATTTGACAAGTTAAAACAATAACAAATTGCAATGTTCCGAACATTTATAGTTGCGCTATTTGCTTTGTTTTTTTTTAATAGAGCGAATTCCCAGACATTGATTATCAATGAAGTGTCACAAGGGGTATTTGGCAATATGGAATGGGTGGAATTGGTGGTTGTTGATACAACAGTTGTTTACAATTGTTCCAATTCCAATCCGCCATGTATAGATATTAGAGGATGGATTTTTGATGACAATAGCGGATATCATGGTCCAGCAGGAATAGCTGCAGGTGCTATCCGATTTTCCAACGATCCCATGTGGGCATGCGTGCCACTCGGAACTATTATTTTGATTTACAACAGCGCTCAAATCGATCCCAGTATACCTGCTGCTGATGTTTCATTAGCAGATGGAAATTGCCGAATAGTAGCGCCTGTTGATAACCCCTCACTGTTTGAAAGTAACCCCACCACGCCAGGCGCTATTGCATGCAGCTACCCTGCTACAGGATGGGTTCCTGGTGGCAATTGGAATAACACCTTATTAGCCAACACAGGAGATTGTGCCCGTATTGTCAACCTTGCAGGTTGTGAGGTTTTTTCTGTATGTTATGGCTCAGCCAATCAAAATACCAGTATATATTTTGCCAATGGTGCAGAATTAGCAAATGACCACAGAAATACCGTGTATTACTTTAACAACGGCAATCCGCTTATTCAAGCAAATTGGTCAATTGGGTGTACAGATAACGAAACAATTTTAGATGCCAATCAATGTGGCGCAAACATTCAAACGCCAGGTTCACCAAATAATGCTGCAAATGCCAATTTTATTAATCAATTTAATAATAACTGCCAACCTATAACGCCAATATCATCGGCTGCTTCAGTGATTTCAAACGAGATTTGTGCATGTGATGGGGCTGCTTCTGTCATCGCAACTGGTTCAATACCTGGGTATACTTATTCTTGGTACAATTCATCATTTAACAGTATTGGACAGAATTCTTCCAACGCCACTGGCCTGTGTACTGGAACTTATTATGTAGTCACTACATCTGCGATCGGTTGTTCTGACACTTCATCAGTGGTAATTAATTCTGGAACAAGTATAACAATGACTGATATAACAGATCAATCTTATTGCAATGGAGATACTTCTCAATTCATTCAATTTAATGGTGCTCCGAATGGAACCGTTTACAATTGGGTAAATTCTAATTCATCAATTGGATTATCAGCTTCAGGAACAGGAAATATTTTACCCTTTGCTTTAAATAATTCAGGGAATTCCAGTCAAATTGCAACCTTAACTGTTACTCCAACATTAAATGGCTGTTCAGGTACACCAATAACCTTTACAATAACCGTACGTCCAACACCCGATGTATCTGTACCTGCCAACATCCAATCATGTCCTGGTGAAATTATAAATACACAAGATTTTAACTCAACTTCATCAGGAACCCTATTTACCTGGACTAATTCAAATACTGATATAGGATTGGCTGCTGCTGGAAACAATCAAATTCCTTCATTTACGACATCTGCCAATAATACCGGGGCAAATCAAATCGGAATAATTGAGGTAACGCCAGAATTAAACGGTTGTGTAGGCACAATTCAATCTTTTTCAATCACAATTTCTCCTACACCAGTTGCTGAACAACCTCTTGATATAACTGTTTGCTCCCAAGATGTTATTGAACCTCAACCATTCATTTTATCTCCAAATGGAGCTACTGTCAGTTGGACAAATTCAAATAGTCAAATCGGAATACCATTATCAGGTAATGGTCCAATTGGTAACTTTACTGCACCAATTAATAATAGCAATAATGCCCTAGTTTCTGTGATAACGTTAATACCTCAACTCAATGGTTGTAATGGAAATGCAGTAACATTTCAAATAACAATATTACCTCAGCCAAATTACACCATTGCATCTCAAAATCCGAGTTCTTGTTTAATTCCTGACGGTCAAATTACACTTACAGGTCTTCAGCCAAGCGCTTCTTTTACGCTGAATTATACTTTCAATGGGGTAACACAAACCATTTCTGGAAATACAACTTCAACTGGAGAAATTATATTGCCGAACCTTGAATCAGGAACTTATTCTGAAATAGGATTAACTGTAAATGGTTGCACGACTCCTTCAGATACTTCGATTGTCATTGTAAATCCTGATGCACCAATAATCAATGATTTTCCAGACACTATTTCCTGTGGAAGTTTGATTTTAGAACCGATAAGCGGTAATAATTTGTCAGGTTCCGAATCCTATTACACGGGAACACAAGGAACTGGGAATACTTTGAGTGCAGGAACATCTGTTAACGCCAGTCAGCTTCTGTTTGTTTATGATGAAAATTTAGGATGTACCACTGAACAAAGTTTTCAGGTAACAATTAATCCAATACCACCTGCACCTCTTGCAAATGCTGATACAATTGCATGTGTTACATCGGGTAATGTGACATTATCAGCTTTAGCTTTAACTGATACGGTATTCTGGTACAGTTCAATGGATCCAATGCTCATGGTGCACCAAGGGAACACCTATTCACCAACAGTTCAAAATGGAATATTTACTTTTTACATTACGCAATTAGAAAATGGGTGCCAAAGCATTCCTGACACCATTCAATTGTCTTTTGTTGACTGTCAGATAACCATTCCAACAGCTTTCACGCCAGATAATGATTATGCCAATGACTTTTGGATAATCCCTTCTATTGATGAAGTTTTTCCAAATAACCAAGTCTTTATTTATAACCGCTGGGGTAATTTACTTTATACTTCAGAAAAAGGCAACTACAACCTGAATCCATGGGATGGGAAATTCAATGACATTCCGATGCCAGTTGGTTCGTATTATTTCCTAATCGATACGGGAGATAGCAATATTGAAAAAATTAAAGGAATAGTATCAATTATTCTTAAGGATGGAGAATAAATTAGTACCCTTTGTTTTAGCTTACTTCCTTATTATTAATTTTTGCGATCGTCAAAATGCTTTCTCTCAATAAAGAAAAATCCGATTTTTTTGAAATGGTATTTGCTGTAGTGCGACTTATTCCAAGAGGAAAAGTGACCAGTTATGGAGCGATTGCGAGCTATTTAGCTTCCCCTAGATCGAGCCGATTGGTTGGTTGGGCAATGAATGCTTCACACAAATATTCAGATATTCCTGCACATAGGGTTTTAAATAGAAACGGACTATTAACAGGGAAAATGCATTTTGAAAGCCCAACAAAAATGGAAGAATTGCTGATTGAAGAAGGACATATAATTCAGAATAATCAATTGTTAAACTTTGAGCAACATTTTTGGGATCCAAAAGAATACCTTGAACGCTAAATTCACACAAATTTTTATTAAACCATAAATCCTGTGTATTTTTGAATTATGGTTTTGGTTACTGGTGGAACAGGTTTATTAGGAAGTCATGTACTCTTTAAATTAACATCTGAAAATGGTCCGATAAGGGCATTATATAGAAATCCACATAGAAAAGACTTGGTTAAATCAGTATTTAACTATTATGACCCCGAAAATGGCTCTGAACGATATAAAAAAATTGAATGGTTCAAAGGTGACATATTAGATATTGCAAGTTTAGAAGAAGGAATGAAAAATATTAGCCTGGTTTATCATTGCGCTGGGTTAGTTTCCTTTGAAAAACGTAAGTTTAATGAGTTAATGAAAGTTAATAGGGAAGGAACTGCTAATGTGGTTAACTGTTGCCTATCTTCTGGTGTGGAAAAACTTTGCCATGTGAGTTCAACAGCAGCACTTGGAGGGACTCCAACCGAATTAATAAAGGAAGAGGTAAAGTGGAAAAAAGGGCCAGAAACCAGTGGTTACTCCATTTCTAAATATTCTGCAGAAAAAGAGGTGTGGAGAGGAATTGAAGAAGGTCTATCTGCTGTGATTGTAAATCCTTCTGTCATTTTCGGTGCCGGAAATTGGGAAGAAAGTTCTCTGGCTATTTTTCGAACGGTAAATAAAGGTTTAAATTTTTACACAACGGGTAAAAATGCCTTTGTAGATGCTAGAGATGTTGCAGATATTATGGTTCAATTAATGAATAGCCCAATAAAAAATGAACGTTTTTTGTGCATTAGCGAAAATTTACATTTCAAAGACCTTGTAGAAATGATTGCGAAACAGCTAGGCAAAACACCACCTCAAAAAGCTGCCCCAGAATGGGCCATGGCAATAGTCTGGCGAATGGTATGGCTAATTTCACGTTTGAAAGGTAATTCTCCAACTATTACCAAAGAAAGTGCCTCTACTGCCTTTAAATCAATGGAATATGATAATTCCAAAATAATCAAGGCTTTGAATTTTAAATTCAGAACCATTGCTGATACCATAGAAAATACGGTAAATGGAAGAATATTAAAAACTTAAATACCCATTCCTTGTTGTTACATAAAAAACGCTTGATAGCCAAATTAAATTCATATAAAGATTTCGTTTTAATTGCCGTTTTACTGATTTTTTATTCAGTTGGTACATTTGGAATATTAAATATTGAGCAACGTGATTATTTTTTAGGATTGACGCCTTTAAACTTGTTGTTGTCCTTTGTTATTCTTGTGATTGCTTCGACTCAAAAAGATCAGAAATTTTTATTCTTTCTTCTACTCTGCTTTGCAACAGGACTAATTGTCGAATGGATTGGAGTAAACACCGGATGGCTTTTTGGCAACTATTATTATGGAAATAACCTAGGTTATAAATTAGGTGGAGTACCAATTTTAATTGGCATAAATTGGGCATTGTTAGTCGTTTGTTCATCCTCACTAATATTCAAATTACCGCTATCGAATTTTTACAAGGCTATTACTGCAGCAATTTTGATGACCGGACTTGATTTTTTGATGGAACCGGTTGCAATAAAAAGTGATTTTTGGTTTTGGATAGGTAAGGATATACCCCTATTCAATTACATTTGTTGGTTTTTAATTTCATTTGTTTTACAAATGATCAATTTCTACTACAAAATTGCCAACTCGAACAAAGTTCATAACGCATTGTTTATTATCTTGGTATTGTTTTTTGCAACCTTAAATTTTCTCTGAATTATGTATTGGTGGGGTCCATTTGTTTTAATACTGGCATTTATAATAACAGAATTTTGTGCTTGGGCTGCACATAAATACCTCATGCATGGACCCATGTGGTTTTTCCACAGCGATCATCATGTTGTAGAAGAAGGGCCTTTTTTTGAAAGAAATGATGTCTTTTTCGTCATTTTTGCTATTCCATCTTGGTTAGGGATTATGCTTGGGATTATTTACGAGCAATATTTCTTCGTGTGGTATGGCTTTGGAATTGCAGTTTATGGACTTGCTTATTTTCTAATTCATGATGTTTTTATACACAGAAGATTTAAATGGATAAGAGACATAGACACTCCTTATTTTTTAGCTATTCGTAAAGCACACAAAGTACATCATAAACATCAACACAAAGAAGATGGTGAATGCTTCGGTATGTTGTGGGTTCCACTAAAGTATTATAGAGAAGCTAAAAAAGCTTTTGCTTTGAAGAAAGGAAATTCATGAGTTTGTACGGTTGGATTATAATAGGTACTATATCTGGTCCATTGGCGTTATCCTTTGACAAAAAAGTTCATTTTTACTCTTACATAAAACAACTTTTACCCGCTCTATTGTCTGTTGGATTCATATTTATTTTGTGGGATGAAATGTTCACTCAAAATGAGATTTGGGGCTTTACCCCTCGCTATTTAAGTGGAATTTATTTAGGTCACCTGCCACTAGAAGAAGTTTTATTTTTTCTCGTTGTTCCTTATGCTTGCATGTTCATTTATGAAGTCATGAAGGCCTATTTCCCAAAAATCAATATGGTAAAGACAGCTCATCTATTTGCTTTTGGATTCACCTTCGCAGGATTGTTTTTTTCATTAATGAATATTGAAAAATGGTACACTTTTTCTGCCTGTACGGCTTCAGCGTTACTTACCATTTGGATCTATTTTATAAATAAACAGTCATGGTATCCGCAATTCGTATTGGCGTTTCTTGTTGCAATTATTCCATTTCTAATCGTTAATGGAATTTTAACAGGTGCTGTAACTGAAGAACCCATTGTTTGGTATAACCAACACCACATTATGGGTCCAAGAATTGTCACTATTCCAGTTGAGGATTTATTTTATAACTATGCCATGTTGTTACCCATTGTAGGGATCTATGAGTTTTTTAAAAAAAGACCCATTTTTAAAAAGTTTTAAGAATCTGTATAGAAATTTCTGGTCAATTTAGGAAAGTATTCAAAAGATGTCCCACCTAGTAATAAGAGTATACATTAAAACGAATAATCGTTATTAAATCATTAACAAAATCCTGTATTATTAAACTTTGTAACAAACCGTCATCACTATAAAAAAACTCTGTTTCAAATATATTCTTTTGATTTTTAAATTCTTTTACAACTTTCAAAATACGAAATTCATCATATTCATAGTCAATGACTCTGCTAGGAATTGAGTCTTGGTTATTACTCATTGTAAATTGCTGTAAATACCCATCTGCATTGTATTTGAAATTTTCAAAAATGACATCTGAAGTAATCAGAGAACGGGTTATTCTATATTGTCTTTTACCAAATTCAGAAAAATACTCCTCTACCATTTGAAAAGGTAATCCATTATCGTTATAGTAAAGATCTCTTTGTTGCCTATCTAATCTTTCGTGAATTACTTTTTCGGAGGATAAAGCAATTGTACTGTCCAATAAAGTATAATTTAAAGTTGTATTTATCTCAGTTGCGTTGATCGCACTATCCCTTTTAAGCGCCTTAACTAAACAAAGGTTATTGGCACAATTCAATTGAATATCTATTTCGTTTGATTTGAGGTAGGAATTTAACCTCCAGGATGTATCACGGGTACCGTCATCTTGTCTTGTTTCATACTGAACGGTTAACCTACCTAAGGTATCAAACTCATAATACTGCGCATAATCCGTATTATTAACCAATTTACCCAACCTGATGAAGGTGTATGTACCTTTTAAAGATTTTATCTTTTTCCATTTGACGAATTCTTGATCAAACATTGGTTCGGTTGGGAACCGATGCAAATTTTGATTATCAATCATTTGCGTCCAAATAATAGACGGAAAAATAAATAGAGCTGCAAACAAAAATTTCATTTAACAAATAAACAATAATTCAATCGTAAAAACTGAATTATACGAATTTAGTTACTTTAAGGAATGTAATAGCTTCATTAATATTATTGAACGGTGGCAGACAGGAATTGGCATCACATATCTGAATGAATGGATTGCTTGGTATATTATTTTCTGAGTCACTTCCAATTATCAATATATGCGGTAAATAGTTATTCAAAAACAATTTTGCTGCAGTTTTATCATGAATGTGCACTGTGTAGTTTGGTATGCAGAAATTTAAATAAGACTCAGCCCAATTTGAAAATCCAGAACCATACATTTCCATGCCATCCGAAATATTAACTACCATTTGCTTAGCTATAATTAACCAATTTTCATTGTTATAAAAATTACCAGCAAAAAATAAGTTCTTTGCCATAACAGAATTACTGGAAGGTATTACATTGTCATGTATTTCCATTTTGCGTGCAATTAACTCTGTATTGCTCGATGTAAAATAAAACATACCACTTTTTTCATCATAAAAATATTTTAAAGAATACTCAATTAATTCTTTTGCTTTTTCCATCCATGAATTATCTTGTGTTACCTCATATAGGGCGAGAAACGCATCGATAGTATTTGCATAATCCTCCAAAAATCCAGAGATGGAAGATGTTCCATTTTTAAATGAGCGCCACAAACTACCATCTGCCTTCAATTGATAATTTAATATCCAACGCGCACATTTTAACGCTGCATGCAAAAATAAGTCATCATCAAATGATACATAGGCATCTGTCAGTCCACGGATAGTCATTGCATTCCAAGAGGTTAAACATTTATCATCTGTACTAGGTCGTATGCGTTCGGAACGGCGGTTTAGCAGAATATCGTTTACTTCAAGTATTCTTTTTTCTATTTCCTCCTTGGATATTTTTTCCTTATTTTCAAAATACGAATCATCATGACGCCTCAAAAGAATGTATTTATCATCCTCCCAATGCCCGTATTGATTGAGAGAATAAAATTCACTTACCCATGGTTCCAGTTTTGGGAAAAGTGTTTTTATTTCGTTCTTTGTCCAGCAATAAAATTTACCCTCTTCACCTTCACTATCGGCATCTAGAGCAGTGTAAAAAGCGCCAGAAGTGGCTCGCATTTCTCTTTCTAACCAATTTAATGTTTGGTAGACAATTCTTTTATAAAGTGGTTTCTTATAAAGTTTGTAAGCTTTTGAATAGACACTTAGTAATTGTCCGTTGTCATAAAGCATTTTTTCAAAATGAGGTACTTTCCAGAGCATATCAACTGAATATCTGGAAAACCCTCCACCAACTTGATCATAGATTCCACCCATAGCTATTTTGTCAAGCGTGAGTTCAACATGACTAAGAATATTTTTATTTTCAAATGTCCATCCATAACGCAATAAAAAAGAGAGATTAGATGGCAAGGGAAATTTTGGTGCTCGGGTTTCTCCACCCTCTATTTTATCGAAATTTCTAGACCAACGTAGGACCAATTCATGCATTTTCTCTTGTGAAAAATGATGAATGGTGTCAATACGAGAGATGTTTTCACTTTTTTGTATTCCATCTAGAAGTCTATTGGCATAATCCTCTGTTTCTTTGGGCGAATTAACAACCGTATGCTGTAAGGAATTCAGAATATGTAACCATTGATTTTTTGGGAAATATGTTCCTCCATAAATTGGATTTCCATTAGGTAAAGTGAAACAATTGAGTGGCCAACCACCTCTTTGCGTCATCAATTGCACAGCTGTCATATAAATTTGATCTATATCTGGTCGTTCCTCTCTGTCAACTTTAATACAAACGAAATATTTATTCATTATTTCAGCAACTTCCTCATCTTCAAAGCATTCTTTTTCCATCACATGGCACCAATGACAAGCTGCATAACCAATACTTACCAAAACAAGTTTATTTTCTTTCTCAGCTTGAATAAAAGCTTCTCTTGACCATTCTACCCAATTAACTGGATTATTTGCATGTTGAAGTAAATAAGGAGAGGAAGCTTTTATTAATTGGTTAGTATGTTTTTTCATTTTACAAAATTAGCATACAAAAACAGCAATCTAATTTTTAAACACTAAAAAAGGGAGGCCAATCGACCCCCCTCTTTATCAGACCACCTAAACTAGTTTTAACGCAAACTATGTTTTACTATATCAGTTGAGTTGTTACCATTGGTAACTTGTATATAGTACATTCCTGGAGCAACATTCAAATCATTCACATGGAAGATTGAGTTGCCATTTTGAATTGATACAACTTGTGAATAAACAATTGTACCTTTTGAATCTGTAAGTGTGATTACCCCTTCACCTTCCATTTCTTCAGTAAACAAGCTTATATAGAAGCTGTTGTTACTTGGGTTTGGATAAGTGCTTACAGTTGTTGTTTGACTTACTTCTTCACAATTTGCTGAAACCGGATCAAACATTTCCATTTCACCATCGATGTCATATTGTGCCAATCGGTAGTAGTTTATTCCTGGATTTGCATTTTGATCAATCAATTCGTAGTTGAGCAAATCTGTAGAGTTTCCAGCAGCTGCTACTAATCCTAATACTTCCCAGTCATTTCCATTTCGAGACTTCTCAACGATGTAGTGACTTGCATTGTGCTCAGAAGCTGTTGTCCAGCTAACCATCACCGCATTGTCACCTGCACAGTTAGCTTGGAATGAAACCAATTCTACCGGCAGTGGAGCAAATGTTGCAGATGAAGAAATAGTGAATGGAGAGAAGCTATTGATTCCTGATGTTTCAACATATCCTGCACCAAGTGTACCTCCTGCATTGTCCCACATTGAAGCTGATGCCAAATAGTGAGCGATGAATGGGCTGGATGAGTTGAATCCATTGATTTCTTCACCAGCGCCGTTCCAGTACAAACGAAGTGTTCCTACTGTACCTCCCGCAGTTGCTTCATCTATCATCCAGGTTCTGTTTACCACAGCATCGCTAGTAGTTGCTCCTACTCCTGTACCATCTGCTGTAACATTGTCAATTACACGCATGGTGAATACATCGGCTGAACCAGTATTGGTAAGTTGAGCAGGATTGTAGCTTGTGTTTCCAACTGGGAACAACGCTGCCGTTCCTGTTACATTTCGGCTTAAAACACCTGTTGAAGCTGTTTTAACATAACTTGCAGATGAACCACCAGTTACTGTTGCGCCTCCTAGAATCATGTTGTTTGTTCCTACTTCAACCAAGCCGTTTGTCAAGGTTAATCCTCCGGAAACAGTCACATTATTTGCCAAAACTACATTTCCAGCTGCTTTATTCACTATCATGTAAGGGAATGATTCACCTCCTGCTTTTGTGATAGTTTGGTTACCAGATGCCCCGTTAAAGAATACCGCACGGTTGTTAGGATAGAAGTTTCCGGATGTTCTTACCCAGTTACCTCCTACATAAATATCACCACCAACTTGGTTTCCTAGTGACAAGTCTCCAGCTGAAGTAACGTTACCTCCAACAGTAAGTGAACCTGATGCACTCCATGAATTGTAGTCCATGTACAAATTAGATCCTGCATCTATGGTAAGGTTTCTTCTTATACCTAGATTGGTTGAAAATGCGCCCCCACCAACGTTAGGATAATTAATAGTAGTAGCATTGGAAATTTGGACATCATTCGGATAACCTGGGCCAGATGTTGTGCTCCATTCAAATCCTCTTCCATAAGTAGCACCAGTGTTATACTTCAGTAAAGATGATGTTCCATACGTTGGTGGATTAGTATTTACCCATCCTCCGTTGTTTATAGTCATTGTTCCATTCACAGTAGATAAAGTGTTTCCGAAATTCACCCCATTATTTACATCTACATTGAAGAAAGTTGTGGCATTTCCTGAAACTGTACCTGCTGTATTGAAAGCAACCGTACCTGTACCTGCAACGAATGTTCCGTTATTCGTGAAATTACCGTTTACATTCAAAGTACCTGTTGTCATGGTTAAGGTTGCACCTGTTTCAATTACTACATCTTTAGCATTTACAGTAGTTCCAGCAGCAACTGTTGGTTGTTGCGTAACACAAGCATTCGCTGGGATTATGGTTCTTGTTGTATTATTCGGTGCAACACCTGCTACTGTGTACGTAGTACCGTTGTAATAGTACCAGTTACTTGGGGTTGCCCAGTCTACACTCGAAGCACCTCTCCAAACAACATCACCATTTACCGCTGATGTACTGAATGTTCCTGCACCTACAGATATTGTATTGTTTACTGCACCTGAAGAAGCACAACCCAATGGGCTTGAGTAATTCATGGTAATTGTTTGGTTTCCACTTGAGTTGTAAACAACAGTTGCGGTGTTAGACGTTGATGTACCACCACTTACTAATGTTGCTGTACCAGGGAAAGTCCATGCATAATTGGTTTGTCCCGCTGTAGCAGTATAGGTTACTTGAGTTCCCACACAATTTGGTGTTGCAGGTGTTGCTGTGAAAGTAGGAGTAAATGGAGTTCCTGGAACGATGGTTATCAAATAATCTTCTGTTTCTCCCCAGCCATAAGTTGCACATGGATCCATCGTACTTCCTGGAGTTGCATAAGCATCTCTTACCCTCATTCTGTGTGTCCCAAATGGTGGCGTACAAGCCAAATTGATTGTAAAGCTTACAGTTTGGTATGCCACAGTTGTTGCAGCTGCAGAATAGCCAATTAACTCACCCGCGTCATAAAAATCATTGTCATCATTGTAATCTATCCATACTGCAAAGTTTTGCGCAGTAAAATTCCCTGCCGTAACATTTACATTGTAAGAATTCGAAGGATACAAGTTAATTGCTGGCAATGAAGAATAGAATGTATATTGAGCAGAAGGATAAACAGAAGTAGATGTATTATTCAAAGAGGTCCCTGTTATGGTAACATTCGTAATCATATCTCCATCAACTGTCCCTTCATTTCCATTTTGTGGAGTTGCCGCATAACCTGTATAATCAGGATTACAATAAGCGTTAGTTGTAATTAATATCGGCGTTGAAACTGCAGAAGCACCACTACTTGAACAAGTTACAACACATTGATAATAAGTTGCAGTTGTAGGAGTTGCGACATAGGTTGCTCCTGTTGCACCACCAATGCTTGTCCATGGCCCTGTTGCTGATGGCCCAGATTGCCATTGGTAAGAAATTCCTGTACCGTTTTGTGCAGTTGTAATACCCAATGTTGTTGAACCTCCAGCAAATACTTGGCTAGGGCTAGCAGTCGTTGCACCAGGGTTTGGAGTTCCTGCACAAGCGGGAGCAGCCGTAATTGTCACACAATAATCTTCTGTTTCACCATAAGTTAAGGATGTACAAGCGTCGGTATTCAAAGGAGTGCCCGCATACAAGCATCTTACTCGCATCCGCGTTGTTCCTACAGTTGCTGATGCAGGAATAGTAATAACTCCAGAATTTAATGCAGTACTTGAAGCAGTAGAATATACAAACTCAGAAGTTTCAAAAGTTAAATTTTGGTTGTAATCAATCCACACACCAAATCCTTGACCCCAAGAGGCACCTGACTGAAGATTTAACGTAAAACTATTTCCTTGTTGTACCGTTAAAGAAGTAGATAAATGGTGAGAATAATTATTGGCTGCACCACTACATCCGCTATTTGTGTTAGAAATGTTTGTTGAACCACCTGTTGTTGACACTAGATTAATAAAATCAGCACTACTACAAGCACTTGTATATGTCGGTGTACAATAAGAAGCACAAGCACAAGCCCCTCCCATATTTACTAATATAGATGATGAACCTGTTGATATTCCTGAATTTGTACACGTTGTTAATAGACGGTAGTAAGTCGCCGTTGTTTGACTTGTCGTTAAAGCCGCATAGGTTGAACTTGATGCTCCAACATTTGTCCAAGTTGTATTATTTGTTGAGGATTGCCATTGATAAGTAATTCCTGTACCAGCTGATTGGCCAGCATTCGAAATGGTGAAATTTACTCCTGAACAAGCGCTAGCTGTCGAGGCAGAGCTGGTACCACCTGTAGGTGTACCTGCACAACCAGTTAATGCAGTTACAGTAAAACAATAATCTTCTGTTTCTCCCCATGTGTATCCTGTATGGGCATAGTTTGTTGTTGAAGCACCAGCCTCTATGTTAACGATTCTCATTCTTGTAGTGCCTAATGTAGCAGTTGGCGGTACGCTAAATGATCCAGTTACCGTATGATTTCCTGTTACCCCTGTTGTTTGCGAATATACCTGATCACCTGCATCTAAGAACGAGCCATTCTGATTCCAGTCTACATAAATTTGAAAAAAGTTACCATACGCCCCACCACAAGAGGTTTGAGTTAAACTAAAATTAACACTACTGCCTTGCATTTCAGAAGGACCAGTTACTACTCCTGCATAATTAGAATATCGATTTTGAATGGATCCTGCACCTCCTGCAATAGTTGCACAGGATGATGCATTTGTCATGGAGCCTACAGTTACATTTGAAATTTCCTCATCTAAATTAGACGAGGCATATACTGCCGGATAAGCCCCACATTGGCAGGCACCAGCCAAATTCACAGTATATGAAATTGCTGCAGTGGAGGAGGTTAAAGCGCTGTTAGAACAAGTAGTGTTTAATCTATAAAAGGTTGTTGCCGTTGGGTTTGTATTGTAGGAAACTGAAGTTGCTCCAGTGATGTTTGTCCAAGGACCTGTAGCTGATGGAGCAGACTGCCATTGGTATGAAATACCAGTACCAGCCGACTGTCCTGATCCAGATAAGGTAACAGTAGTACCTGAACATCCAGATGCTTGGCTTATGGAAGCAATTCCAGCGCTAGGAGCGCCGGAACATGCAGCAGCTACTGTAAAATTTATTCTACCAATAAAGGCTCTCGGAGTATTGCTAGGTGATGCTAGGGTTCCTCCATAACCATCAGATGCTGAACAATCTATGGTACATCCATTGGCAGTGAACGCCCCCGTTTGAGTTCCAAGAGTTGAA
>Ga0209990_10000122_pt1 | contig 76300 bp, 67 predicted proteins | sample NOAtaG_6_FD_187304 | JGI IMG/M metagenome (GOLD analysis project Ga0209990, IMG submission 187304) | Freshwater lake microbial communities from Lake Erie, under a cyanobacterial bloom - NOAA_Erie_Diel5S_2200h metaG (SPAdes) (version 2) | ecosystem: Environmental > Aquatic > Freshwater > Lake ... | reverse complement strand
AACTCTTGGCTAATCCTAATAATCCGAGCTTTGGTTTTATTATTTTTTGATTTAAATTCATAACTTTTAACCTCCAGTTATTGTCTTCTCAATTATACAACTGTAAGATTAAATTTCAACTACTTCAGATTATTTGCTTTCTGCAGTAGTAACTACTAATGCTGCCGCAGCAAGCTTCTTGAATGCTGACTTAAGTGAGCTTTCAACCTCAGTTGCTGAAAACAGCGCGCAAACTCAAGCTAGTATCTCTGTCTTAGTGCAAGCAAACCAAATAAGCCAAAACTTATTGCGTTTGGTAAACGGTCAGTAATACTATAGTTAATCGATAAAAAAGGGTTAGGTGAAAGCTTAGCCCTTTTTTTATTAAGCTTCACACAGTTTTAAGTAAGTATACTGCGCATCATCTGGGTAACCATAACTAATAATACAAGGGTTGCAGCTTTCGTTCATATATCCAGCAAGCTGCTCACACTCGTTTTGATAATCTTCATTTATCGCTTTTTTGAGATTTGCCAGTTGCAAAAGTATCAAAGCTTTTTCATTTGATCTATCTTCCGCATGCGCCGCAAATTCATTTAATTGTTTTATAAGCTTATGCAGGGAATTATGCATATCATTAACTTCATTTCCGTACAAGCTATAAGCTGTTGCCACCAACTTAGCTAAGTCCAGAGAATTATAGAAATAACCTTTATTTGCTAAGTTATATTCGGCACCCTCGCCTTTTAATTGTTTAACCCAATAAGCGCATTCATTTGTTTTTGTTCTCATTTGCCAGGCAGTCCCGAATAAAGGAGAGATATAATTTTTAACTACATCCTGCTCACAATAGCCGCTAATGCATAGCGTCAATGCCTTGATTACAAAGCTATTAACTTGAGCGAAGATTTGGCAATGATCCTGCGCAACGTGAATAGTTACAAACTCTTCTTGTCTTTGTAGTATTTTAAAATATTGATCGTGATTATGATCAACAACAGCAAGATCGTCCCTTCCCTCATCTTTTAACTCTGCTTTTTTATCAGCATTCCTAGATGCCATCCTTAAAAATACTTGCTGCAATCCTGGAACATTTTGATTTTCATAAAAGGTAAAATAAAAAGACGTTGCGCGCACTGATGCTAAGAAAAGGTCTGTATCGTTAGCATTATAAGGATGCGGCACTAGCAGATTATCATGCAGGCGCGCCAGCTCTTTATCAGGTTGCGGCAAGAAAACGCACCAGCCTATGGCGCATTTTTGTGTTTTGGACATTAGATCATAATTAAACTTATAATCCTTTAATGTTTCATTTAGAAAAAAATATTGAAAACCAAGGCTTACGTAATTATTGGTTAATGCGAAATGTATTTCTTCTAACTTGGCGATTTGTTGATGAACATCAGTTAATACTAGCGCTTTAACCCTATCTATTAAAAGCAATTGCTGGATATCCTCTAATTTAAAATCGGAGTACCTTGAGCTAAAATCAGCACGTTTCTCAAGCAACGAAGCCCCCAGTTTATATGCCCATTCTTGTTGCTTAGCGAAGCTAACCATCTTATAATGCACTAAAGTAGCTTTTTTAATGTCCTTAGCTTTGAGTGGATCGGTATAATTACCTAATTTTACCAAATGCGCTGTATTGGCAAGTAGCGCTATTTTATTCGTTACTACTTCTTTTAACTGGCTAGAATTCTCTGGCAATTTCATATCTGGCCGCGGTTGTACGCCTTTGAATATAAGATAAATATCATCGGCATGTGTCTTGGCAAATGCATTACACTGGCGATAAATCTCTTCTAAATAATCAAACGCATGCCCATCTGGTTTGTTTTTTCCTTCGCTCATAAAGAACGTGCGGATGTCAGTTAATAATTCTGGGTACTGGCCAGTGAGTGCTTTTTGCAGGTTCAGCTCACTTATACCAAATGCAGGCACATCATATTCGGCTTTTTTATTTAAAAAATCACGAAATACTATTTCATTACCTGTATTTAATTCAAATGGAACATAGCAAGATAAAAATTCAACCAATTTTTGATTAAGCGGCGCAAGTGAATTTATAATTTCTTTGATCAGCTTCTGTTTGTTTTCAGCAAAATTGCCATATTTAAAGCTAAATTTCTGTAAAGAGTATTCTTGCCCGTTTCGCTGCTTAACTACGATATAATCAGCAAGTAAGCCAGCGGTATTTTGATCATAATTAACTTGCTTAAATACGGCGCGCAAATTCGTTAACAAATTATTATCAATTGATAGCTGTAAGTAATTATCTATTACAATAAGCGCATCAAAAAAATTTTTCTGCTCTTCTTTTTCCATCCTAGAATCACCTAACCAATCCACTAATTTGCCAGCCCATTCCAAGCTATTTGCTTTGACACCCGCAAAAAATGACTTATAATTTTCGCCAAGTTGCGTAGAAGAATCTACCTTAGCTAGCCAGTTAAATATCTTAATTATATTGTTAAATACTGTCTCATCCTCTAACTTAAGATCGTCGTTAGTGGCTTTAATAGCTAGAACATTATCGAAAAATTGTTTTTGTTTTTCTACATTCCACCCCGAATCTGCAAGAGTTTTGATTACAGATAATAAGACGCTCGCCTTGCCAAAGCTGCTGTTTTCTAGTGCTTTCTGCACTTCCCTTAAAAAATCGTCATTATGCTGAGCAGCCGCTAGTTTTATAAATTTTTCTAATTTTATAAGAGCATTGCCATTCATCATTTCATCAAGCTGGTTATTTAATTCACATTTCATTTTATTAAATAGCCATTGCTGTTCTTGATTTAAGCCATTAATCAATAAAAACAATTGCTTAATAATTTGATAGCCTAAAAAAGAATATCTAATGGATAAGGGCATATTACCGATTCGATAATAATGTACTGTGAGTATAGCACCTTCTGCAATAATAAAACCTTCATCATTAGCAATTAATTTCCGCCAAAAATAAGGCATGTTTTCTGCGAAATGCCTGTATACAAACCCACGCATATAGTCTATCGCAGTCATTGTAGTGAATGTATAAAATCCATCAATCACCCCATTATTCGGTGCATTGCCTATATTAGGCATCGCATTTGCCATATCACCCCCCTGATTTTGTTCCCCTAGCAAGTTATTCAACTTTTTTATTTTATCTAATAGGCTGGGAATCGATGAAGCAATGTTAATTTCAATCGAAATTGGCCCTAGCTCATATATCAAACCCTTAAGCCAGTTTGATGCTAATGTTTTTTTAATACAAATAGCTTATTTCTCAAAGGCATTATCGATCCTATTGAAAACTTGTTTCATGTCAATCTCTTAATTTAATTATATTTATACTAAGCTTCCATTTGCTCTTGCGCCTCAATGCTCAACTTAGCAACTGGCCAAGCATCAAGCCTTCTAAAGCCAATGGGCGCGCCTGTTACCTCGCAAAAACCGTAAGTGCCATCCTCTATTTTGCTTAATGCTTCCTTGATCTGGCCAACCAACTGCAAACTACTATTCATGGAGAAAACTTCGCTTTGCATTATTGACTCCAGCGCTGCAGAGTCAAGATGGTCAGGCTCTCGCATAGAATCCTTAAGCGCATCAATGGTTATCTTCTCTTCTTGCACTAAATGATCATTGATATCTTGATGCCAGTTAATAAGCTTCTGCTTGAAATATTCCTTCATCGCATCTGACATATAATTGTTATATTCTTCTTTAACTTGCTTCATAAAGCCTCCTGTTGAACAATCAATCAACCAACAATATACAACAACCCAAAACAGATTGTACAGCTTTTTCTACATTTAGGGGATTTATAAGCACTTAAAGTAATGCCGCTCAATAAAGGTATTTGATCGAGCTTATATATTTAGCCTATCAACAATAAAAGTAGCAGCAGGCATACAGCTAAGCAAACCGCGCGCGCCATGGCCAGTACTAACAAACAAATATGGATTAGAAGTTATTTGCTTAATAATCGGCAATTTATTTTTGGTATACCTGCGCAACCCGCATTCACCTTTTAGCCCTGCAGGCTCTAGTAGCTCAAGGTCAGGAAAAAAATTCTGTAATGCAATGAAGTTATCTCTTTGCGATGCAAGTTCTAGTTTAAGGCTGTTATTATGACGCTCAAAAGTGGAGCCTAAATGATGACAACTATCAAAAGCTGGGGTAAGCGATCGCCCAAAAGAAATCGTTGTTTTAAGATTTTCTAATGACGGCTGTGGTGGCAAATGAGTTGATTGACCTCGTATAGTATAGGTTTCAATTCCTTCAGCGTCACCATGACATAATATAAGCACTTCTGCATCCAGTTTAATATCATTAGTTAGCTGCACTTCATATCTATCATTTACTATCTTATATCCTCTAACTTCATGATTTAATAATAAATTAATAGAAGGATGGCTGAGGTAAAACTTGCATAGCTCCGGGATTGAAGCAGTTACGTTATTAGGTAAAAACAAACAGGGAACAGTTATAGCTATGCCTGCAATTTTGCTAGCATGCGCCACATCGACAATCCACATTTGATCTTTTGCAAAATCACAATGTTGTAAGAACTTAGATTTATTAGCAAATTCTTTATCATTTTTCAACGCCACAAGCATGCCAGGCTGATAAATTCGCCTAACTTGCTGATTGCAGATTAATTGCCGCCAATGGCATTGCATTTTGTTATAACAATCATAATAAAATTTCATATGCATGCTGGGTTCTGCATCAAAGCGCGGGTATAAATTTGCCGCTGTTATTGCTGATGCCCCACTTGCAAAAGCATTGTTTTTCTCTACTACTATAACTTCATAGCCAAGTTTATTCGCAAGCATATAAGCGCATGAAGCGCCAGCCAAACCCGCGCCTACAATAATAGCTTTTTTAGAAGCATTCATCCAGCCAACGCGTCAGCAATAGTTTCAACATTATATCTAAACATATCAATATAGGTGCTTGCTTCCCCTCCTTTTTCAGAGAGTGCATCCGAATATAATTTCCCCCCAATTACAGCATCACTATCATTTTCAATTTGCTTTAATAAGCGTGAGTCGCTGATATTTTCAACAAATAATGCCTTTACCTTATCAGCACGGATTTGGTTAATAAGATTAGCTATATTTTTAGCCGAGGCTTGCTTTTCTATGCCTAAACTTGCAGCCGCCAAAAACTTGATTCTATACTCATCACCAAAATAACCAAAAGCGTCATGATTACTTATTACTTTCCTATTACTGGCAGGTATTAAAGCCATTCTATTCTTAACTTCCGCTTCTAATTGTTTAATTTGTGCCAAATAATTACTAGCATTTTTTTCATAATCATCCGCATTGCTTGGGTCAATTGCTTGTAGAGCTTTTTTTATGTTATACACATATATCTTAGCATTAGCTAATGACTGCCATGCATGCGGGTCAACTATACCATGATCGTGATCGTGGTGATGATGCCCATGCTCATGAGTGTGATTTAAATAACGAGGTTTAATCCCTGTAGTAGCAGCGACTACCACTCCTTTTGTGCCAGAGTTACTTATCATTTTACTAATCCACCCCTCAAAATTTAAACCATTTATGAAAATAACATCAGCTGCAGCTACTTTTTTGACATCCTGCGGCGATGGCTGAAAAAGATGCGCATCCTGATTAGCTGCAACTATTGTTTCCACCACTACGTGCTCCCCACCTATATTCTCCACCAAATCAGCGATTATACTAAAACTAGCTACCGCCTTTATCTTAGTTTCAGCAAATGAATGGCAAGAGAAAAGAAGTATTATATAGAAAGCTATTAAAATTTTTTTCATTGATTAACCTGTTAAATGTTGACGTTGTAAATAACGGCTACGCACACTTTCGTTAGCGCCGAATAGCAGAGAGATTACATAAATTATCCCTGCAATAAATACTATCGCAGGGCCACTTGGTAAATTAGCATGATATGAAAGTAGTAAACCGCAATAGCTTGAAAAAATAGCAATAACGAAGGATATAATAATCATAGCATCGATCGTTCTCCCCCAAAAAAAAGAAGCGATTGCAGGTAAAATTAATAACCCTAACGCCATCAATGTTCCCAATGCATGAAAACCCGCTACTAAATTTAACACAAGCGCAAACATAAATAATTGCTGCGGAATAGCGCTATTGTTACCCAGAGACCTAAGAAAAATAGGGTCTGCACATTCTAAAACCAGTAACCGATAAAACCAAGAAATGAGAAGCAGATTAATTGAAGCGATCACACCGACTAAGAGCAAAGTTTGCCAATCAACAGCTAGGATATTACCAAACAATATATGCATAAGATCAATGTTACTGCCATTGACTGAAATCATCATAATACTAGCAGATAGGCAAAGAAGATGCGTGCCCGTAAAACTAGCATCTTCATGCAAATTAGTAAGCTTAGCCACTAAAGCAGCTAGTGAAGCAATAATAACCCCTGCTAACAACCCACCGATAGTCATAGGGATAAGCGAAAAACCAACTAACATAAACGCCAAAGAAGCGCCAGGCATAATTGCATGTGAAATAGAATCACCAATCAATGTCATGCGCCGCAAAACCAAAAAAACGCCGATAGCGCTACCACTTAAGCCTAATGCTATACAGGCAATTAACGCACGGCGCATAAAGGCAAATTCAGCAAAAGGCTGCAAAAATAATTGGTAAATAAACTCGCTCATGGCAGCAAACATACCTCCGCTTTTTCATCCCATATTGGATGTACCATATGTGCTTTTTGCAAATTTTTAGCGGTTAAAACTTTTTTAGTCTCTCCCCAATCAACTAATTCGCGTGATAATAATAAACACATTGGGAAATTATCCTTAATTTGGGAAATATCATGCAAAACACATATGATAGTTTTGCCTTGGGCATTCCATTCATGCAACAGACTTTGTAAGCTAATAGTTGTTTCACCATCAATTGCGCTGAAAGGCTCATCTAACAATACTATCTCGCTATTCTGAATAATAATCCTGGCAAACATAATACGTTGCAATTGCCCAGCAGAAAGCGTTGTTATACTACGTTTAAAGAGCGCTTCCATCCCTACTTTTTCTAACGCCTGTATAGCTTTTTTTTCATGCTCTTTGGTGATTTCACCAGTATAACCTGTGCTATGCCAAAAACCAAATAAAACTGCCTGCCACACGGTTAATGGGAATTGCATGTTTAGGTTAGCAAATTGCGGCAAATATGAAATTAAAGCTGCCTTATGTCTCTCTTGATTTATTATATTTATTGCACCATTAGTAGGCTTGATTAAGCCCGCAATAGCTTTAAGCAATGTGGTTTTTCCAGCGCCATTTGGCCCTAAAACTGCAGTCATGCTGCCGGCAGCAAAAATGCCATTCAAGTGGTGTACAGCTGGGTGGCGCTCATATGCAACAGTTAGGTTGTTTAACACGATGTCATTAATCATATTAATTAAGCTTAAATATAAAAAACCATAATATAATAACTAGCAAAATAGCAATTGCTAAACGCCGCCTAGAACTCCAAAAAAGCAAAATTTCTCCTCAATACTAACTAGAATGGCACATTTTAACATAATATGAGATTTGGGCTAGTGAAAAATTTTCTTTATAACATTTATTTTGCTTGCAGTTTAGATTAAATTTTGCTAAAACCGCCAGTGGATGGATGGCCGAGCGGTTTAAGGCACCGGTCTTGAAAACCGGCGTACGTGAGAGCGTACCGTGGGTTCGAATCCCACTCCATCCGCCATACGTCGCCGCATAGACTCGTCAACGCAAAGCCAGAAAGTGCTATGGTGTGATTTCAAAATGTGGCTTTATCGAAGCCAGAATATATATGCATTTTTATATATTTTATTCAAAGCAGATTTGATAAATAATAGCGATCTTCGCGTATATGGCGGAGGTATAACATGCAAACAATGGTTAATTGAACACGAGAAAAGCCATGCTTGATGCTATTCACGATTTACGAAAAATTTTAGAGGCCTCTATTGATTCAACTCCTGAAAAAGTATCGATTTACTTTAAAACAGGTCCAGGAGATTATGCTGAAACTGATAGGTTTATGGGCGTTAAAGTGCCTACTTTACGAAAAATTGCCAAGAGTTTTGCAGGTCTAAATCTAGAAGATTTATATCTTCTGATACAATCAAAAATCAACGAAGAAAGATTATTAGCTCTTATCATTTTGACTGAGCAATATAAGATAGGAACGCTCCCACAAAAAGAAGAAATTTATCAATTTTATAGAAACAATATGCGCCATATCAATAATTGGAATTTGGTGGATAGTTCTGCACACCTTATTATAGGGGCTCACCTTTTTGAGCGGGATCGCGATTTCCTTGAAGAATTGGCTTTATCCCTAAATTTATGGGAGCGCAGGATTGCGATCGTGGCAACCTGGTATTTTATTCGTAAATCCGAGCTAGACTGGACATTCAGAGTAGCGAAACTATTGCTGAATGATTCGCATGACCTGATTCATAAAGCTGTCGGTTGGATGCTGCGTGAAGCAGGAAAAAAGGATGAGGCAAGATTAATATCGTTTCTTTCTGAACACGCGCATCAAATGCCTAAAACCATGCTGAGGTATGCTACTGAGCGATTAACTAACAGACTCTATCGTCGAGCTAATACTATTTCTCAGCTATAATTAGCACTAGGAGCGCTAGACGATGCCTATTGAAATAGGTGAGTCGACGCGCGACAACGTAATAATATAGCTGGGAAATAGTATAACTAACCAAAAAACACTTTAAGCTTGTTAGTTATATAAATTATTTCCTCCCCGAAACAACCTTAGCAACCTGTAAAATATCATCTATACGGCGGGCAATAAAAGATTTAGTATCTTTATATTCCGCTGAATTATCGCTAAGCCAATACATTAAGCTGGTAGAAAATACCCCTGCTAACAAGGTTCTTTTAGTGTAATAATTATAATCAACGGAACTATCTTTGCCAGCCTCGTACCATATTAAATCCACACAGCGCCACAAAATTTTCGTCTTAAGTGGCCAGCGCCACGGCATAGCTAAGTATGGCAATGTTTTTTTAATAAGCAACTTATGCGGCTCATTCACCTTTAATCTCAGCCAAATACCCTCAGCTATTCTATCCCTAACCCGCATATCAGATAAGGGTAATTTAGCTATTTCTTGTTTAAGTAACTCATCCTGATTAATAAAAAATAAATCAACTAATTCATCTACACCACCAATAAACATCATCTGTGCATAAGCAGGGTTCAATCCCGCGCTTGCTGCTGCCTTTTTGACGGTATCGGCGGACCACCCATCAAATGGAACTAGCTTTACTGCTTCTTGCAGCAAGGTTAATTTTAGTGTATTATCATTCATCTGCATTGCCCTAATAATGGGTTAATAATATTTTAATCTCTAAATAATGTAAAGCAAGAATGAAGCAAGTAAGTAAGCCTCTAAAACCCAAAATTTTAATCCACAAACAGGAAGATTTCGCAGGTATGCGCAAAGCTGGCCTATTAGCCGCCCAAGTTTTGGATTTTATAGGCGAGTTTGTGCAGCCAGGTGTTACTACGGAGGAGCTGAACGAACGCTGCCACGAAATGATTATTAAAAACGGTGCCATACCAGCACCTTTAAATTACAAAGGGTTTCCAAAATCAATTTGCACCTCAGTTAACCACGTTGTTTGCCATGGCATTCCTGGGGAAAAGCGCTTACAAAACGGCGATATTTTAAATATCGATGTAACAGTTATTGTTGAAGGCTGGTATGGTGATAGCAGTAGAATGTATTGGGTTGGCAATAACACTTCAATTAAAGCAAAAAAATTAACGCAAGTAACTTTTGATGCCTTAATGATGGCTATTGAGAAAGTGAAACCAGGGGCTCATTTATCTATAATAGGCAAAACCATAGAACAATATGTTACCAAACAAGGTTTTTCAGTGGTTAAAGATTTTTGCGGTCATGGCATAGGGCGCACATTCCATGCGGAGCCTAATGTTTTGCATTATTATCATCCACATGGGCCTGATGTCACATTAGAAGAAGGAATGTTTTTTACTATTGAACCAATGGTAAATGCTGGCGGCTATGCTACAAAAGTCATGCCCGATGGCTGGACGGCAATTACTAAAGACCGCTCTCTTTCTGCTCAATTCGAGCATACAGTGGGCGTTACTAAAGATGGTGTAGAAATATTCACCCTTTCCCCTGCTGATAAATATTTTCCAAAATAAAATTAATAATATATTTCGAACGAGCCTAATAAGCTGTAATAATGATAATAACGCCGTTCAATTTTTATTTATATTTTTTAGCGATATTGTGAATTTTTTTGTAGATTTTATTGCAAAATTGCAATAACTTCCTTTACCAGTTAGTTGCGCTCATTATGCGTTTATTTAATTCTTTCATTAAAAAGGTTAATGGTATGGAATTCTTTAACTTAGATTATCTGATTGTAATTTCTTATTTATTAGCAATGCTAGTAGTTGGGGTTTTGGTAGGCAGAAACATAACTACGTTAAAAGATTATGCCATTGCCAATAAACACTATAGCACCCCTGTATTAATGCTAACAATGCTTGCAACAATGATGGGGGGCGGCACTACCACTGGCAATACGTCCATGATCTATAACGCTGGCATCATTTGGGTGCTTACATCAATGGGTGCCGTGATCTCAATTTTATTCACTGCAAAAATAGTTGCCCCAAGGTTTGATGGAAGGTTTGAAGGGATGCTCTCAAGCGGCGATATAATGAAATATTTTTTTGGCAATACCATTGAAAAATTCGCTAGCTTAGCTTGTGTATTTGCCTGCATCTTAATCACCACTGCACAGTTAGGTGCATTGGGGCACGCATTTAAGGTATTCCTTAGCTTGGATTATAAATGGGGGGTTATCCTCGCTGGCGGGACGCTGATTTTATACTCAGCTTTTGGTGGCATAAAATCAGTTACTATCACGGATGTTATTCAGTTTGCTATATTAATAGTTATGGTTCCTATTATTGCCAGTGTCGCCATTAATAGCGTTGGCGGCGTTGGCTCAGCTTTTGCACAAATTCCCCCTTCGCATTTAAGAATTTTTGATCATCCTGATTTTATTGAATTTTTAGCTATTTTTTTGCTGGAATTAATGCCATTTACCATGCTGCTTTTCCCCTCAGCAGTTCAGCGTTTTTTAATGGCTAAAAACCCTAAGCAAATCTCCATTATAACTTCCGTATATGCTATCTTACATGCAGTTATTCTGCTTGCCATGATGTGCATCGCCTTTGTTGCAGTAATCAAATACCCTAATATCGAACCAAAAGCGGTTATCCCTACAGTTGTCAATGACTTGTTGCCTATAGGCATCAAAGGGTTGGCGACCGTTGGTATGTTAGCAGTAATTATGTCAACTGCCGATTCTTTCTTAAATACTGCAACTATTTTCCTGATGAAAAATTTTGGCCTTGCTAAAAAAATGCATGGTAAAAATTTAGTTCTAACTAGCAGGCTAAGCACATTTGCAATCGGACTGATCATTATGTATATCGCTCTAAGCGATTATTCAATCATCGACTTATTAGTTTTGGTCGAGTTCGTGTTAATAGTTACAGTTTCAGCCCCAATGTTTTTTGGCATCATGCGCTTAAAAGTTGACCGTTATTCATATTGGGCAAATATTTTGATGGCAAGCCTCACTTACTTATTATGCCATCATTATGAAACCCCTCATTTTATTATCGCTTTAATAGTACCAGTTGTTGGCATTACAACTTTTTTAATTACCCATTTAATAATAAACAAAAAAATCAATGTACTATTGCCATTCGAAGAAGAGGCGAGCAAAAAAATAAAAATACAGAAACAACTAGCCAACAAATCCAAGCTTACTGATTTCTTGAGCTTCAATACTATCACTAACTATAGCGCGCAGGCGGTTGAGCGTTACGGGGCAGACTATATTTTATTTGGAGCATTCTGCTCAATAAATTATATTCTACCTTATTTTATGTGGACCTATGATCAATCTTCCAATTACTTAGCCATGCTTGTGCTGCGTATAGTTTCGGGCTTTTTATGCGTGGGCTTGTTATTAAAAGATCACTGGCCAGTGCAGCTTCGCAAATATCTTCCTGTTTATTGGCACTTTTCGTTAATGGTATGCTTACCTTTTAGTACCACCGCCATGTTTTTGATCAATCATGCATCTTATGAATGGCTGATAAACGTTGCATTCTCCGTAATGTTATTAATTGCGTTGGTGGATTGGTTATCATTTATTTGTATAACATTGTTTGGAGTGATATCAGGGTTTTTATATTATGAATTTTTTATAACCGATGCCCTTAATTGGAATTTAAATACTACGCAAATTTATCTAGCTACTTATTCTTTACTTTTCGCAATAGTGATTGGATTTTTATTTATACGCCGCAAAGAAATATATAACGAGGAAAGAATGAGAGATATGCAATTATTTGGCAGCGCCATAGCGCATGAAGCAAAAAATCCATTATCCGCAGTGTATAGCAATGCCGAAACTGCTAAAAATATTTTAGCAACAGCAAAGTTAAAATTAGAAAATGACCAAGCTATTTTGACGATTCCAAAACCCGATTTTGAAGCAATGACGCAGTTTATGAACAACACAGTTACAGTTTCCAAAAAAGGTATTAAGATGGTTGAGGTATTGCTACAATCATTAAAAAATAAAGTGGATGCCTCCGATATTGATAAGCACTCGATCTTGGCCTGCATTAATAATGCACTAAATCTAATCTCTATGGATGAAACGCAGCGGAAAAGAATATCGGTAAATAATAATGAAATTAATGATTTTCGTTTTTATGGATCAAAGGTTTTTGTGGAGCATGTATTTGTTAATATTTGCAAAAACGCCTTACAACATGCTGGTAAAAATGCCAAGATAACGATCACCATAAAAAGAAATATGATAGAAATTCGTGACAATGGCTATGGCATATCTGAGGATAAGTTGCCACTCATTTTCCATCGTTTTTACAGCGCCAATGAAGGCACGGGAATTGGCTTAGCCTTCTGCAAGATGGTAATGGATGAACTTGGAGGTAGCATAGAATGCGATTCCGAGTTAGGAAAATATACCAAATTCACTATTCAATTTCCCTCTTTGGGATCATAGCGCTAGATCTAACTAATGCTTTGGCCTGGAGGTGATGGCAAGGGTTTGCTTGGCCCTTCCCTATATGATGCACGTGGTGGTTTCCCGTCAAGCTTAGATGATATTCCCTCAGGGACTTGGGCGTCTAATGACATAGAAGAAGTAGCATGCGACTCTTGCTCCATTTGCATTTCTTTTTGTTTCAACTCCTTTTCTTTTTGGCCAAGCTCAAAGGTTTCCAACATTGCTTGCTCATTCCTTAATCCTTCTATGAAATCAGCATTATCAAAATAGCTAGCTCTTTTAAATTTCGCACTGAAATTTGTTTTAAAATTCTCAATAAATTCCTCTTCACTTTCTCGCTTGAAGAATAGCTTAGTTAATGCTGGTAGAATCCCTTCTGAGCGGCTCTTCCACTCAGCTTTGGCTACCACATCTTTAAATTTGTCAATATTTTCAACTGCCAATTCGCATGCACTTAATGCGCTTAAATCACACTTACCTTTTTTTATTAGTAGTGTATTTATGATTTCTCTCGACTCTTTGTTAGCGCTTATCATCTTCTCTTCCAGCGCTATAAGCCTTCCTACTTCCTGCCATTTCTCAGGCAATATTTCAATCTTAACTGACTTTAATCTATCCATCGCCGCTTCAATGGCTGTAGCATCATGCGAAAACATTTTGTCAAATAAATCTCTGGCCTTTGGATATCCACCTAAATGTTTATAGAATTTTCCAGTGCTATTAATTCCATGCCTTTTGTCTAGTAGCTTACTTTCTAATGCTGTTAATTTACGCTCAGCATCTTTATCTTTAATAACTTTTTCAGCCATCTCCAAATTATCATATCTATCTTTACCAATTAATTTAGCTACCAGAGCAGCGCCATTCTCCATTTCCATAATCAGAAAATCTTTTTTATAAGGTATATCTTTGCCATTCGCATACTTTAGAGCACTTTCGTATTTATCGCTCAAAATAGGCTGAATTTTTTCATAGTATTCAGAAAAACTAGACAACTCCTTTGAGTTGCTTAGTAGCCCTTTTACAAAATCATTTGTATTTACTTTTGAATCACCGCAATACGCTTGTATCACGTATTCCCATGCTTGCGGAGCTTCAGCCATTTTAAGGGCGAGGTCTATTACTTGCGGAGATGTACTGAGTTTGAGTGGCTCAACCTCTACAATCTTTTTAAAAACTTTTTTATCTATCTTAACTTCATCATTTAATTCAATAAATTTAAGCAATCCTATACGCATTCCTTTTCCCTCCTTTTCACTGAGCATATTAATCATATCTCGAGAAGGTATGGCAAAAATTGATGAAAATTCTTCAAGTTTTTTTTCAAATCGAACTGGATCATCCACTAATTTATCAATTATACTCTTTCTAAATACACCTTTTTTAAATGAATTAGTCAAAGAATCCATTATAGGAAGCTTTATTGAATCATTAATCCTCTCTTTTAAAATAGAAATAAACTCATCTACACCTTTAGTTAAAATCTGACTCAATTCATTACTCATTTTTTCTTCGATTTTATATTCAGTAGACTTAGGTTCTTTCACACATTTTCCGAGCATGATTTTAAGCTTAGGATCATTTATTTTGGATCGTGAAATAGTTTCAGAGATTACTTTTTCAATATATTCTTTTTTATTCAGTTTCTTGCCATTGAATTCAATCAATACTTCTTCTATTTTTTTCTTAACCAATTTGATTTGTTCATCAGTTAAAGAGCCTTTATAACTCTCAATAATTTGAGGAGAAGGATATACAAAACCTTTTAATGAGGCTTCTTTTTTAGCCGAAATAAGAATAATTTTTTTATTTTCCAAATCAAATTCATCAGCCGCCACCCCTTTTGCTTTTAAAGCATCCTTTAGCTTTAAACTTCTATCTCTAACATCTTTAACAACGCTGATAAGTTCTTCTAATTTTTCTTCTGGTATGAATTCATAATTTTCAATTAAGCTTGGGTCATAAGCCGAGTATACAGCTTCAATCTGAGCTAATATAATATCTTCCGCTTCTCTGGATTGTAATTGATTTAAGTAAGAATCGAGAAAAGTCTGATACTTTTTTGATGAACTCTTAATATCCGCTCCAATACCATTTATTAATTGGGGCGAAAATTCTTTTAATACATCTTGTGCCATGTAAATCTACTTATATTAATAGCTTATATATGACATTTACCAAAAAAAAGTTAACAGATGTTTAATAGAAAAAACTTTGGTGGAGCCAGGCGGGGTCGAACCGCCGACCTCTTGCATGCCATGCAAGCGCGCTACCAACTGCGCTATGGCCCCTGAATATTATTTGGGAATTTATATTTATTTGTTTGCAAAAGCAAGCCAAAAATTTTATCTTAGGCTATATGCAGACACCCATATTTTAAAAATGCAAGAACAGGTTAACAATAAAACAATTGAAAAAGATATTTTAATCATAGGTGCAGGTATATCAGGCCTAGCTTTAGCCAATTCATTAGCACAACAAGGCATTGATTTTGATATAATAGATAAAGCCAAGCCCGAGTTATACAAATCTACCTCGACTATTCAATTAACTCCTTTAACTCTAGAAACGCTACAAACTTGGGGAGTTGCTTCTAAGGTACTGACCTTAGGGCATAGAATCAATTACATACAGTTCTTCTCTGAACGCGATTTGTTATTATCTGCGGACTTAACAAAAACAAACAGCCGCTTCAATTTTCGCTTAGCGATTAATAAAGCCGAAATCTACAATGTGTTAGCTGAAAAAATCAAACAGCGCAAAATTGAGGTTAATTGGCAAACAAAGCTTTTAGAAATTAAACAAGCAGATGGTATTTGCCATGTAAAGCTAAAAACGGCGGAGCATGAAAATATAACGTATTATAAATACGTCATAATTACTGCTAATGATGAAGATTTAATAAGCAGCAATTTACCAAGTTGGAAGCTTGATGAGAAATTTTCCGGCCTCTGGGCAGGTGCAACATTAAAAGTTAAGAAAGACTGGCCGTTTTCTGATGATGGAGAAAGTGTTTTTTATAGCTCTCAAGGTGCATTAATTATTACCCCAACTGCTAAGTCAGAATGTGAAATATGGTATCAAGAAAGCGCCAGTAATCCACCTGCCCTTTCTGAAGCAAGTTTGGCCGAAGTAGTTGCTAGCCGCACCAAAAGAGAAGCTGAGTTTTTAAATAGTAACATTTCTAGCTACAAACCGATTCCTGTACGCAATTACCAAAATTACTGCCGAAGCAAGTATAATGATGGCGCAATCTTTTTACTTGGAGAAGCAGCACACATGCACAATCCATTAGGCATGAGCGAAATAAATACTTTCATCGGCGATGCTATTAACTTGGCATGGAAATTAAAAGCTGCTCTTAGTGGTATCAAGCATATCGAGCTCCTCAGCAGCTATGAATTCGAAAGAAAAAAATCATTTAATGCTACTGTCAACCTAGCAAAAAATATCCTCACTCCCGCCAAACTAGTTGCAGGGGGAAAATTTCGGAACGCCTTGGCAAACGTACTATTACAAACAACAGCTAGCTTGCTAAGCAACTTCAGCCAATTTAGCCAAAATAGCGCCACCAACTTAAGTGGTTTTACTATTAATTACCACGATAGCTTCTTTAGTGAAGAGAATCGCCGCCAAGAAGCATCTTTTTTAGAAGATAATTTCACTGTCGGCAGTTATATCACAGATCTAGCCACTAATGAAAGCAAAGCAGAATATCTATTTGACGAAATCAATACAGGCAACTGGTTATTATGTATCTTGCCAGAAGTTGGCCTCTCTTATAAACGCATGTCTTATAAGCTCCAAAAAGCCAAGTCTTTAATTGATAAGCTGGCCGTACCAATGCAAATTGCCTTAATTGCTGATCGCAAGTTTAAGGAAAAAGTCAAAGGTCTGTACTTCGATGAAAATAGAGCTATCAGAAGGCATTTTGGGGTAATAGATGAAGGAGTATTCATTATAAGGCCTGATCGGCACTTGGGATATCGTGCAAATGCGGTTAATTTCGAAAGCATCAAAAGCTATTTAGAAAAACTACGAAAGGAAAAAAATGGTAGCGGAGGAGGGACTTGAACCCCCGACACGCGGATTATGATTCCGCTGCTCTAACCAGCTGAGCTACTCCGCCATCTGTTTATATATTGCAGGTGTGTTATAACCAATAAAAGAAAATTATGCAATATAAATTTACAAACTTGCTTAATTATAGGTGGGAAGTATGATTGAAAACTTTGCTTGCAGAGAGATATATTGTTTCATTATAATATAATATACCTAACGAGATTGAAATTTGCAGTAACCAGCAAATTATCTCCATTAATTTTAAGCCATGAGGGGTTGATTTGGAAGATATCTTATACCTTTATCTACCTATTGCGGAGATAAGGATTAATCTACTACTGCTAATAGGTATCGGCTTATTTGTCGGCACTCTTGCTGGGATGTTCGGACTTGGCGGAGGGATAATTGCTGTACCACTGCTTGCTGCTTTACAAATCCCCCCCAGTGTTGCAGTTGCAACGGCGACCAATCAAATGACTGCCGCTTCTTTTTCTGGTTATTTAGCTTATGCTCGGCGCGGTTGCGTAGATTATAAACTAGGGGCTTTTTTAATTTTAGGCGGGATAATTGGCAGCTCTTTAGGAATGATGATATTAAAAAGATTAATAGAACTAGGGCGCGCTGATTCCTTTATCTCTCTGAGTTTCATGATATTCCTTACGGTAACGTGTTTTTTAACCCTCAAAGATATTATTGTAACTACTTATTATCAAATAAAAAAAACTAACCCTCCCAAACCAAGACCTACCGCATTAATGCGGCTTACTTTGCCGATTAAAGCTAACTTCGTTAGTGCCAAACGTGAGATCAGTATTTTTGCACCAATATTAATAGGGTTGGTTGGCGGGATATTCGTTGCTTTCATGGGAATAGGTGGCAGCTTAGTAATGATTCCTGCAATGCTTTATGTTTTAAGAGTGTCTGAGAAATTTACAGCAGGAACGTCGCATTTGCAGATCATTTTTACCACTATAATCTGCACAATTATGCATGCCTTAACATCGAAAAACTTAGATATAATTTTATCCGTTATTTTAATAATAGGCACAGTAATCGGGGCGCAGATAGGCGCTATTTTAGCTAAAAATATAAGACAAGATATCATGCGCATCCTCTTTGCTGTAGTGATTTTGTTGCTATCCATTAATGTTGGATATAACTTACTAACTGAGCCAGATTGCATGTATGAGTTTGAGGTGTTAAAAAAGTAATGTTTTTTGTACATATAATAACATCGTTTTTTTTATTATTAAGCTTGGCTGAAGCTGGATACGACATCACTTTAGACTTATCTAAAGATACATTAGTTAAAAATGCTGAGTTTAAAAATGAGATAATCAAAATCTCTGGCTTAACTAATCAGCCTTACGATCTTATTTTAAAAGTAACTGGCCCCAGCCTTAGTTATCGAATGTCTAAAAGAGAATCGCAGCTAGGATTATGGGTAAAAAAAGATAAATTAACCATACCTGCAGCTGATTCTTACCTTTATATATCCTCTAATAAACCATTAAATACAATAACTGATGACTATACTTTGCATATGCTAGGGTTAAATGGCAAAGTTTTTAAGGAGAGAATTGTTAAACTTGACTCTCAGCAAAATTTTGACGTCGAGAAGGAATTTTGTTTTTACAGCGAGCAAAAAGGCCTTTACTTACAACGCCCTGGCAAATTAGAAACTATTGCTGGGAGGTTTTATCGCGATGAAATTCCCATCCCAGAACGGGCTGCCTCAGGCACTTATGAAATTGTAGTTTATGGATTTTTAAATGGCGTACTAGTGGCACAGCAATCTAATAGATTCGCTATAAAAAAACAGGAGATATATTCGGATCTGGATAAATTATATGGTAAGCAGCCAGTTTTATATGCGTTATTAAGTATCGCCATTGCGCTTATTTCTGGGTTTATTGCTGCTTACGTTTTCGCCCCTCACCAAAAAATCAATGAAACCAAATAACTAGTATTAAATCTAAGACCATTTATAAATACGCTCATATTCTTTTATTTCGCTTAGCATTAAATGGCCTTGTCCTGCAAGCTGAGCATTGAATACAACAGCAAACTCCGAAATATCCATTTGTTTATTGCGTATACCAAAAGGCCATTGCATACATAATTCTAGCAGCTGATCATAATCTTCCATGGAAAGCTCATGCCGCTCTCTCAAGCGCTTACCTATCTGCAATTGCTGCAATTTAGCTTGTGATAGTTTGTTAAGTTTGCCACTAAAAAATTCCGAAGAGCAACCAGAGCCATATGAGAAAATGCCGAGCTTGGTCTCATCTGCAATTTTAACACTATCGATCAAGCTACACAAAGCTAGGTAAACCGTTGCCGAGTAAACATTCCCAACTTTAGTGCAATAATTTAAAGAGGGGCGCACCCTTTTCTCAAAATCTTCGTTGATTAAGTTCGGCGATAATTGCAAAAGTTTACGCATTATATGGCGATGCGCCCCTTTAACCATTCCTGCAAATGGCGTGTGAAAGGCCAAGTAATCAAAACTATCTTTAAAATTTGCATTAGCAACTCGTTGGCAATAGTTTTTAAAACTTCCTTCTAAACAATCTAAATAAGATAAAAGCGATAAATCTGGATTACCTGTTTCAATATCAGGTTCTGGCCGGCAAGTATCAAATACTTCATAACCATAATAACCATTAACACCAAAATCCAAAGTCAAAATATCTGGCAATTCACTTACCAACATCGCCGCAGCTGCAATTCCCTGCGATGGTTCAACATAGGTCATCTTAGCAGCGGGACGTGCACAATCGGTCGCAATAACCAGAGCCTTCGCCCCTGGTGACGCCTTAGACATAATAAAATTAACCGCCATCTGCAAGCCTGCCGTACCGCCATAACAAGCTTGTTTTATCTCAAAAAGCCGACAGTTGCGTCCCAGATTTAAATATTTATGCACATAAGTGCTGAGCGATTTGCCAAAATCCAAACCAGATTCTGTTGCAGTGATCACCAGCTCAATTTTATTTTTTTCAACAGCAGAAAGGGAATCGATAATTGGCTTGGCAGCATTCACAGCATTTGTAACAGCATCATCGCAAGGCAACCCGACCGATTTCTTCTCCATCATCAAGTTAGCAAATCTGCTCATGTCAAGCCCGCGTACCTCTGCTAATTTTGCAGAATCTACATAAGCATGCCCACAAAATACGTTTATAGCCTCGATGCCAACTTTCATCATTCCCCCTTATTAAGCTGCATAAATTATGCAGCTATTTATCCCACTAAAACCAAAAGAATTTTTTAATATCCTGTTCAACACTGCTTCTTTTTTTCCTTTAGCAGTAACACTTAAGGTATTTGCAACCGCTACTGGATTTAGCAAATAAAAATTCGGATGAAAAAAATTCAATTCAAACTGCGCCATTACTGCAATAGACTCTATCATTCCCGCAGCACTTAGGCAATGGCCAAGCATACTTTTACTACAATTTATATCAATACTAGAATCACCAAATACTTCTGCAAGCGCTTGTAGCTCTATCTCGTCCCCCAAGATCGAGCCAGTTGCGTGCGCATTTACATACTTAATTTCCTCAGGCAGCAATCCAGCATCTTCGATTGCACTTTGCATCACTTTTATTTCGCCTAACAAAGATGGATCTGTGCCGCTGTTACCATCAAGCTTTAAACTATAGCCTTCAATAGAGATGCCCTGATGCCCTTCGTTATGCTTTACGAGCACCATTGCCCCACTTCCTTGACCATAAAAAAAACCGCTGCGATGTTGATCAAAACTGCCCCGCAATTCTTCTTTAGTTGCAAGCACACCTAAGCGTTTAAAAGCAGTCAGCTCTATTTCAGACAACTCCATCATCGGCGCCACAACTAAGCATGCATCACCATAGCTGTGCTCCACCTGCCTTGCACCCGCAATAATTCCCACATTGCCACTAGCAGATGCAGCACCAATAGTGAAGCCTTCACCCTGAATGGATAATAATTCGCTAATTATGCCAAGTAGGTTGCTATCCATAAACTTAGCAGCATAACTTGGGGAAATTTTTTTATTAACGCTCCATTCTCTGGATAGCGATTGCATTTCGTTTTGGTTAAAGTTATCACCAGCGATAATCAAGCTGACCTTTTGCAAATCTGGTTGCTGCGAAAAAAAACCTGCTGAACACCAAGCTTGCAAAGCAGCAATTATGGCCGTTTGCGTTGCCAAACTTTGCCGATTAGCATATTTCTTAGCTTTATCAAATATCTCTGGCGGTATAGAGAGTCGCGCCAACTCATCAAGGAAGTTAAAATTGGTTATTAAAGCGCCCGCCGCGGCCATACTGCTTTCATAATAAACAGCAGACTTTTCCTCTTGCAAATAATCTTTAAGCTCGGCATAATTCCTTGCTGCAGAACAAATAATGCCAACGCCAACAATATCAACTTTTTTCATTAAGCTTTCTGTGAATTAATTCAACTATATCACCAATATTCTTCGCACCACCAAATTCTAACATCGGAATATCAACATCAATTTCAGCGACAGTATTCATAATAATATCAGCACGGTCTATTGAATTAGCCCCAATATCGTGCAATGAATGTTGCATAGTTATCTGCTCAGGCGAAACTTCTGGCAATATCTCAGCTATTTTTTGAATGACGACCTTAAAAACCAATTCTTTTTGCATATTGTTAATATTTTATACACACCACCTTTATGTAGGTTAACATATCTTAACTAAAAATGCCAATGCATATGTCAAATCTCAAGAAAATAACATTATTCACAATCTATAATAAAGTAATATCTAGTTATTTTATAACTTTTTAGTTGTTTTTAAATCGTTAAAATGATATCCTGCCAAAACAACTTAGAGCATAATTTTAAAAAAAATAATAATTTTATATAAATTAAGGGGTTGACATGAAAAGTAACAATAGTAATCTGGATATAATTAGCAAAGCTTCATTTTGTGAAATTAGCAGAGCAAGCTAAGTATTGACAGTTATTGGGGATGCTTTAGAGCTTGCACTTAATTTCGATCTTAAGAAATTGAGCGCAGAAATCTCTATCAGTGGCTTAGTCTCGTTATTATGTTCGCATGGCATCTCAATTGCTGCGCCGATAATAATTACAGGAGTTGCAGCACCTTCGGTTATAAAGCAGATAAATGAAGCTACTTTACATATGGTAGATGAGGGTAATTTAATGAAGAATTTAATTTTTGGAGCTTCTCGAACGTATGCTTTTCTAATGCTATCAAACTGGTTTAGAGGAACAGCTTATACTTATAATCTACTTCCGGACAAAGGGATAGTATTCAGTAAGCAGGAATTTTCTTCGATAAAGTATGATGGGACAGAGTTGGTATTATTATCAGGAATGCATTTTTTTTGGCGATTTTTAGGTGCGCAAAATAACATAAATTTCATTTCTCATATGGGATCCGTTATTTTAGGTTTCTCATCTTATAAATTATTAAATTATATATATTTAACATCTAAGGATGCAGCTAAAGAACAAATATGGGTATACAATAACATCTTATGTAATATTCATCACACGAACCCTACATACGTCCTAGATGAAAAAACGCGTTCTAGCATTTTGGTATTCATCAAAGATAATATTTCTGATGGCACAGATGAGTTGCTTTCTAAAATTGATAGGGCTTTCGCGGTTTCAAAAGAGATAGACTGGCTGATAAAAATTATAGAAAAATTATCTACCTCAGATCTTTCGAAAACAGAAAAAGAGCAATTCTTTGATTTTATACTAGAGATAAGAACTCAGAATAAGTTAACTTTTGACAAGGAGAGTACCATGACTAATTTGCTTGATGCCATAAGTGAGCTATTTAAGATATTTGAAAAGCCCGAGGAAAGAGAAGCTCATTTAGACTCTTTCAAACAAATGCACGACCTGTCATTGTCTCCAAAAAATCAAATCTTTGATTACCTTAAAACCTCTGGCCTTAATGATATTGAGAAAAAGGAGTTTTTTAACGCTATTACTACCATGAAAGACAACGCTAATCTCGCAATTACCAAGCATCTGTTAGATGAATTAAAACTTGCTTTCACTCATGTAGATTACAATTTAGACATAGCAAGGTTGCTCGCTGATTATATCACCGTTAAACAGCAACAAAAAACCGAATATTCCATAGGGCACTTCAAATTCGAACACGCAAACCTTAGCGCTAACAAACAAATTGTGATCAAAGAAGTTCTTAACTCTTTAGAGCCTTTAAACCAAAAGCTTGTTGAATTTTGTGCATTTTATGTGCCATATAAGCTAGATGAAAAAAAATTAAGAGATTTTTTAAATAAAAATCACGAATATAACCCACCACGCTTTGGTATAGATAATCTTAATCTGCAAAAAGCCCTCACTGGCCAGAACATGGAATTGCTAAAAGAGTTGCAACAATTCTTCATTGATGAAAATAAGACTAAATTTGAAAAGAGCGTTGCAGGTTACACTAATAGCATTATGGCGCAAGTATATGACTATGCAAATCAAAAAGATAGCGAAGTTACGCAACAAATAAGAGATACACTTGTTAAAAACACCAATTTATACAATGAACTTTTGTTTAATTACAATTATACATATCCAGACCCAGCAGAGATCGAAAAAATTTACTTATATGATAATTTCGCCTTAAAAGCAGAGCTTTGGGAAGAAAAATTAGCCAGCTCTATTAGTATTAATTACTTACAACAACTAACTAAGAATATAACATTATTGTTAAAAGATGCTAGTATGCATGAATCGTTAAGGAGTTATGATTTAGCTATTGATCTAATTCACTTTAATATTTTCCTACCATTGCTACCCGAAAAAGTGAAATATTATTACGAAACAATTTTTAGCAATACATATAAATATAATAAAGAGTTGCCAAACAAAATTGAAGATTACATAGCCAAAGAAAGTATAAATTTTTCTTTAGACTTTTTGAAAAAGCATAATCTATATCAGCCTGAAATATTAATGATTCCTTATTGGCTTAATAATATACAGGTGGAAAAATTTAACTATATGCACAACTTCCTGCAAAATAATATACAAAACTTGCATGAGCCGCTTTTTCATAAATATCTTTATTATTTCTACTTAAAACAAGATAAAACCGCCCAAGCAAAAGAGCATAACGAAAAAGCAATGCAACAGCTTGAGCCAGAAAGCATAGAAGCAAAGATTATTAATGAGTATACGACAGTATACTTCCCTGAGATAGAAAAAAATGGCAATCCTCATTCTAGCATGAAAATTATTGCAAATCTTAATCATTACTATGCAAAGCACCCTGATGATCTACTTCCCGCAAACTTTGATAATCTACTTCATAAAGCAAGCATTAACTATCTTTCATTATTTAATATGGCTACTAGCTTAACCTTACAGATACTAAATTATAAAAATACTGCTGCCAATCATGCTGCTGCTAATTCCTCTATATTGCAGGATCTGCTACAAGCAAGTGAAATTGTATCCCTGACTTTCAAGCAGAATAAAATTCATCTCGAAAATTTTTGCCCAGCGAACAAAGTGTTTGAGGATGCAACATGCGATCTAATGCGTTATTATCATTATACTGCAATCTACAGCAATAAATTGTTAATGCGAGATTCGGCCAATAAAAACCCGACGCTCGATGTAGGCATTAAATCTAGTTATAGCTATCCGATAAATGAGCAACTAGATGATCTAGCTAATGCTGATATTCATATAAAAAACTTTGCTTCTTTTTATAAAGCAAAAAATACTGAATCTGCCGGAGAGATTTGGAAAAATACAAATTCACTGCTGTTGGGAAATAAGTTGAACATAATCCAAGTTAAAAAGGCAAATGGCATTAATTACGAGGAAGATTGTCAATCTTTTGCAACAATACTACCTAATAGTATTCCATTAAATTCAGACATTTTAAACTCATACAAACAAATATGCGATGAGTATGTAAATAATGGACAACCCCTTACTTCAGAAAACCAACCAACTACTCACGATGAATTGTAGGTAAGGCGGCAGCAGCCTGGCAAAAAATACTTTGACAAAATCCAGCATCTTCAAGTACATTAAATGTATTCTTTTTTTATAATAATTTATAAATGACCCGCGCTGTTAGAAATTCCAATATACTATATTTTAAATTCTTCGTTTACCTGATGGGTGTATCGTTAATATTTGGCGCAATTTTTCTTAGCTACATAATATATGAACGCAATTTAACAACATTTACAATGCCTACGCCTGAGCCAATGCCAGCAGAAACGTGCTCAGGTGGTGCGATGGCTTTGCAAATAGATGGCGAAGTCGAGCTTAGCATGCAGGATGGCAATAAAGTTTTTTTGTTAAGCAAAACAGGGCAGTCTAGCCAAGAATTGGTAGTAATCGATTATTGCACGAATAAGGTAATAAGCCGTATTAGCTTTAATAGTAGTGAGCCTGAATCCGAAATTAAAGGCGAAATTAACCCTCCCGCAAATGAAGAAGATGTTATTATGATTGATAGCGACAAACTAAGTAAAGCGGGCTAACCATGAAGTGCCCTTTTTGTGGATTTGCAGAAAGCCAGGTTAAAGATTCGCGCCCCTCTGAGGATAGCGCTAGCATTAAAAGGCGGCGGTTTTGCCCTAATTGCACAGCACGCTTTACAACATTTGAACGCTTAGAAGCACGAGAGTTAAAGGTAATTAAACGCGGTTTGAGCAAACGCCCTTTTGACAGCAATAAAATAGTCCGCTCTATTGAAGTAGCAACAAGGAAACGACCAATAACCACTGACAAAATAGAGGAAATAACCTCGAATATAATACGAACATTGCAGCAATCAGGCGAAAGTGAAGTGCCTACCAAAACTATTGGGCAAATGGTAATGCGCGAGTTAGCAAAGGTTGACACCGTTGCTTATGTGCGCTATGCCTCGGTTTATATGGATTTTAACGATATAAATCAATTCAGTGCATTTATTGATAATTTAAAAACAGAGCCAGAATGAAAAAAAATATAGTACTTGCCGCAGGAGGCACTGGCGGCCATGTCTTCCCTGCCCTCGCCATTGCACAAGCAGCTTTACAAAAAGGGTTTTCCCCTACTTTGCTTGTTGACCAAAGAGGAAATCGCTTCCTGCCTACAAAATTAAATGGTATAAAAAAAATCACCCTACAGCTTGAATATAAGAAAAATAAATTATTGTTTTTCATACAACTAATTACTGCTTTTTTCCATGCTTTTATTGAAATAGCAAAATTGCGCCCTATAGCTTTAGTAGGGTTTGGTGGCTACCCATCGGCGCCCGCAGTGTTAGCTGCATGGATATGGCAAGTGCCGATTATACTATGCGAGCAAAATCGAGTTTTGGGGCGCACTAACCGATTATTATCAATTTTTGCAAAAAAACTTGCCATCGCCTTTCCTGGCACATTACGCTTGCCTGCAAAATATATACGGAAAACGCAAGTAGTTGGCATCCCGTTACGCCAAGAAATCACTAATGCAGAATTTTCTCTAAAAAAGGATAATGACCACAAATTAACCTTATTAATCATAGGTGGTAGCCAAGGCGCGGCAATTTTATCACAAGTACTACCACAAGCAATAGCGCTGCTAAATGAGGAAGAACAGCGGCAGTTAATAGTGCTCCAGCAGGCACGCCCTGAGTTATTAGATGAAATTACAGCCGCTTATAAAAAAACTCATGTTCATGATTTTAAAGTTGCTACATTTTTTAATGATATTTGGGCGCATATGTCTAAAGCAGATTTATTGATTTGCCGTGCAGGGGCTTCAACTATTGCAGAAATTATGCATTTCGGCATACCTGCAGTGCTGGTGCCTTATCAGCATGCCGCAGATAACCATCAATATCATAATGCTTTATATTTAGCTGAGCAAAACGCGGCTGAATTGTTAACTGAAGAAAATTTTACGGTAGAAAATTTATTGGCTTTGCTAAAAAATTTCCTTACCCATACCCAAAGATTTAAAAATTTAGGCGCCAAAGCTAAAAAATTATCCACACATCAAGCAGAAGATGCTTTATTAACCTTGCTTGAGAAAACTATAGCTTGATATAGTTTGCAATTGTTATATATTTTATACGCAGTTAATTTAGAAAAAATAATGTTCTCATATTTTAAAAAAATTTTTGGTACACCTAATAGCCGAACACTAAAAAGTTTCGGCAGCATTGTAACTCATATTAATTCACTTGAACCACATTTTGTTAAATTAAGTGATGAAGAATTACGTGCTCAAACTAATATATTCCGCCAACAATTAGCGGAAGGCAAAACTTTGGATGATATTCTGCCTGAAGCATTTGCCTTAGTGCGCGAAGCAGCTAAGCGTACGTTAGGCCAACGCCATTTCGATGTGCAATTAATTGGAGGTATTGCATTACATAAAGGAATGATCGCCGAGATGCGCACAGGGGAAGGAAAAACTTTAGTTGCCACAGCACCAACTTATCTCAATGCCTTAACAGGCGAAGGATGCCATGTTGTAACGGTTAATGATTATTTAGCCCGAAGGGACTCTGAGTGGATGGGGCAGATTCACCGCGCCTTGGGTCTTGAAGTTGCTTGTTTGACTTCTAATACGCCAGAATACGTTCGTGATGCTGTTTATAAGGCTGATATCACTTATGGTACAAATAATGAATTTGGCTTTGATTATTTACGTGACAATTTAAAATTCGACCTCAACTCCATGGTACAAAAGCAGTTTAATTTTGCAATTGTTGACGAGGTAGACAGCATACTTATCGATGAAGCGCGAACACCTTTAATTATCTCAGGAGCAATTGACCAAAACCCCGCTATCTATAAACAAGTGGATAGTATAGTTTCAGCATTGCAGAATGAAGATTTTGAAGTGGACGAAAAAGGTAAGAGTAGTAATTTAACTGACAAAGGCAATATCAGCGCTGAGAATTTATTAAAAAACAGAAAAATAATCAAAGATGATAGCAGCCTTTTTGATATAGAAAACATTCAAATTTTTCATTATATTAACCAATCTCTTAAAGCGCGCAATAACTTCCAGCGTGATGTTGACTATATAGTCAAAGATAACAAAGTTATGATTATTGATGAATTTACAGGCCGTATTATGGATGGTCGCCGTTATTCGGACGGCTTGCATCAAGCTTTAGAAGCGAAAGAGCAAGTGGAAATCCAGCGCGAGAACCAAACCCTTGCTTCAATAACTTTCCAAAATTATTTCAGAATGTATAAAAAATTAGCTGGGATGACAGGCACTGCCATGACCGAAGCAGCTGAATTTTCAGATATATACAAGCTAGAAGTTTTAGAAATCCCCACTAACTTGCCTGTTAAGAGGATTGACGAAGATGATGAAATTTACCGTACTGCCGATGAAAAATACAAAGCTATTGTGGATGAGATTGAAGCTGCTAATCGCTCAGGGCAACCAGTATTAGTTGGCACAGTAAGTATTGAGAAATCCGAGTATTTATCTGGTTTACTTAAAAAGCGTAAGATAAAGCACAATGTGTTAAATGCTCGTTACCATGAGCAGGAAGCTGAAATAATTGCCCAAGCAGGAAGGTTTGGCGCAGTCACCATTGCTACCAATATGGCTGGCCGCGGCACAGATATTAAACTTGGTGGCAATGAACAAATGCTAGCGCAAGAGGAAAACAAAAAGCTTGGAGAGAAAGCAAATATAGCTGAGGTAAGCGCTCGTGTTTCTAAGCAAGTTGAAGAGGAAAAGCAAAAAGTTTTAGCGGCTGGAGGATTGTTTGTTATTGGTACTGAGCGTCATGAATCGCGCCGTATAGATAATCAATTACGTGGTCGCTCAGGGCGCCAAGGCGACCCAGGCAGAACCAAGTTTTATCTCTCTCTGGAAGATGATTTAATGAGGATTTTTGGCTCAGAAAAATTAGGCGGCTTACTGGCGCGCTTGGGCTTAAAGAATGGCGAAGCAATTGTTCACCCATGGATAAGCAAATCTTTAGAAAAAGCACAAAAAAGAGTTGAAGCAAGAAATTATGATATTCGTAAAACATTGTTAAAATTTGATGATGTTTTGAATAACCAGCGCAGAGTAATTTACGAGCAACGTCGTGAAATCATGCAAACCGATGATTTAACTAGTTGGCTTGAAGAAATGGTTGCTGAATTAAATCAGCAGCTGGTTGCTCGGCACTTGCCTGCAAATGCCTATGCGGAAGAGTGGGATTTATCTGGGCTTGCCAAAGAATTATTCCGTATTTATGGTCAGCACATTAATTTTACTGAAGATGCTGTAAAGCAATATAATTCTCCTGTTGATGTATTGAATTTTATCAATACGCAAGTGAATGACAGCTTTGCTGAGAAAACAAGGCACTACGGCACACAATTAATCCATCAAGCGCAAAAACATATATTTTTATTAACGTTAGATCAACTATGGAAAGATCATATCAATCAGTTAGACCATTTACGTAGCGGGATTAATTTGCGTGCATATGCGCAGAAAGATCCACTGAATGAATACAAATTTGAAGCTTTTGATATGTTCAAGCATATGTTGGATGCTTTCGCAGAAATGGTAGTCAGCCGTATATCGCATTTAGAAATAACCCATACCGATCCAGATATTGCTTTGCAAGCACCTAAAACTGTGCGCGAATCAAGAGGAGAGCTGCCTGAAAGCTTAACCATGCCAATAAATCAACCCTTGGGGCGCGGCAAAAAACATGTTGAACCTGAAAATCGCAACCCGCAAGACCCGCAAACTTGGGGCAAAATAGCACGTAATGACCCTTGCCCGTGCGGCTCTGGGAAGAAATACAAGCATTGCCATGGGGCGATATGAATGTTAAACAAAAATTAAAAATGATCAAAGAAATGGGGCTAGAAACTGTTTATAATGCTAGCCCGATAAATAGATTTAACTCCGTTAAAAATAAAATTTCATCGCCAATTAATTCATTGCCAGATATTTTAAATAAAACTGATCAAGTTTCTTCATGCCAAACAGTTTTAGAATTGAAAGAGATTGTAAATAATTATGAAGGTTGCCTTTTAAAAAAAACTGCCATTAATACAGTTTTTGCGGATGGAAACCCACAATCATCAGTAATGTTTATTGGCGAAGCCCCTGGAGCAAGTGAAGACGAGCAAGGAATTCCCTTTTGTGGCCAGAGCGGTAGGTTACTAACTAATATTATTGCTGCATTAGGATTTACTCGCCAAGAAGTTTATATAAGCAACACAGTATTTTGGCGCCCACCTGGCAACAGGCGGCCTAGCGCTGAGGAATTGCAACAATGCCGTCCATTTGTGGAAAAACACATTGCTTTAGTGCGCCCCAAACTTTTGGTGCTAGTTGGCAGCACCGCGGTGGAATCATTACTTGATAAAAAAACACCTATGCAGCAAATAAGAGGTAATTTTTTCACTTATAAAAATCGTTATTTAACAGAAGAAATTAGAACTTATGTTATTTTTCATCCGTCATTTCTTTTGCGCCAGCCAGGCCGCAAAAAGGATATGTGGTTTGATGTATTGAAGTTGAAAAAAGAATTATGTATTTAAAAAATGATTATAGAGAGAAATTGGCATAATATAAGTGCGGAAAATTATAATTCTGTTATCGCCCTTGGTTCTTTTGATGGCATACATTTAGGGCATCAAAAATTAATTGGGGAAGCAGTTAGGTTAGCTAAACAATTAAACACCAAGCCAGCAGTCTTGACTTTCTCACCGCATCCAGCCAAAATTCTAGCACCCAACAAAACGCATTGTTTAATACTTCCTGAAGAAAAAAAATATCAGCTTTTAGCTAGTATGGGTATTGAGATGGTTTTAGCAATAAAATTTGATGCAGTTTTTACACAAATGAGCGCCCAAGATTTTATAGAAAAAATATTGCTTAATGCTTTAAAAGTTAAGCATATTATAACTGGTTATAACTTCCATTTCGGTTATGCAAAGCAGGGTAATACGTTATTATTACAAGAGTGCTCTGATCAAGGTAAATTTGGCTATACGCAAATCCCGCAGGTAATAATTGATGATCATCATGTTTCCTCATCATTAATCAAAGAGTATTTAGGTTATGGAGCCATAGGGGTAGTTTGTAAACTATTGGGGCGTGATTATACTTTAACAGGTGTAGTGCAACAAGGCTTAGGTAAAGCGGGTAACACTCTTGGATTTCCTACAGCAAACATTTGGCTAGAAAATGGATATGCATATCCCGCACGTGGAGTTTATTTGGCAACTGTTAAGCATCAAGGTAAAGAATACGTTGGCATAATTAATTTAGGCAAAAGGCCAACTTTTAAAAAATCTGCACGGCGCTTGTTATTAGAGGTGCATTTATTTGATTTCAATCAGGATATTTATAACCATAAATTAGAGATAAATTTAAAGGCGTTTATCCGCCCAGAAGTCCATTTTTCAGATATTAAATCCTTACGTGAGCAGATAGCAAGAGATTGTGTTGCTGCAAGGTATATTTTAAATAACGCAAGAATATTGCTGAAATAATTTTTTTGAGGTAGCATGTAACTGTTATTTGTTTGGAACAGTGATCAATGCTTGGAAAGAAAATTAATATTACATTAAGTATTCTCATACTGCTATTGATTTGCTTGACTGTTCCAGCGCATGCAGCAAACAAAGCTAAAAAGAAAAAAATTAATCGAATTGAAGCAGTTAAAAAAGTTGATAGTTGTTGTGATATTCGGCGCTCGCGCCAGTATGCCGCTATTGTGATGAACGCCAAAACTGGTGAAATTCTGCATCAAAATAATGCCAGTAGTCATAGATACCCAGCTTCTTTAACTAAGATGATGACTCTTTATCTAGTCTTTGAGCAATTACAGAAAAGAAAGATTACCTTCGACACAAAATTACGAGTTTCAGCCAAAGCCGCCAGCGCGCCGCCAAGCAAATTGGGCTTAAAAAAAGGTGATATTATTACTGTCCGTGAGGCGATAATGGCTTTAATAGTAAAATCTGCTAATGATGTAGCAATTACAATAGCAGAAAATCTAGCTGGAAGTGAATGGAATTTCGCGCGCCATATGAATATAAAAGCTCGCAACTTACATATGTACCGTACAGCTTTTAAAAACGCTAGCGGCCTTCATAACCCAAAGCAAGTGAGCACAGCATATGATCTGGCACTACTTTCGTTAGCACTGCGCCGTGATTTCCCAGAATTCTATCAGTTCTTTGCTAAAACAGAGTTCCGATTCAAAGGGGTAGTGATCAAAGGCCATAACAGAGTTTTAGAACGATACACTTATGCTGACGGACTAAAAACTGGGTTTGTTAATGCCTCGGGGTTTAATCTTGCCACCTCAACAGATGATGGTAATCATAGATTAGTTGCCGTCGTCTTAGGTGGGCAAACCGCCAGAGTGAGAGATGACCATATGATTTCTTTGTTAGAAAAAAGCCATATGCAATTAAGGCCTATTACTTATGTTGCTAAAAATAGTAATAAGATTATGACAAGTAAAAAAGATATACATTCCCCTTTTACTTTGTTAGATAAAGAAATAAATACAGTCTTTAGCTCCATACCACAACCAAATGCTGAAGCTGTTAAAAATAAAACTCACAAGCGGTCTGTTTGGTAATTAATAGACTTTCTCGCAGAGCATATTTATGAGTAGCTAATGGTAAGAGTCGAAACGCGCAAAGGAGGCGGTGTATTGAACATACATAACGACTTGAGCATTAAGACGACGCACCGGAAGCTCTCAGAAATTGAGTTATGCAAAAAGTCTAACGTTATTTGGGCTTGCCAAAAACCTTCTAACCCTGTATATCTTTTGATAGTTGCGAAAGAAAACGAGTTTAGATTTAATCAATGGATACAACATTTGGCAGATATATCAAAGGGCTACCTTTAGTAATTTTCCCGATGCTTTTGATGGTATTGTTGTTTAACATATGGTTTTACCATTATGGACCACTTCGTCATCGCATATATTCCCCTTTAACAAATGATGATAGCTTGATTTATGAGCGGGAGATTTTAAGCGAAACTCCCCCTAGTATTAGCTTGGATAATACAAATAATTTACCAGTTCTTAGCGCCGATCTTACTCTGCAAAAAGGCCAAACTTTTTCTCAGCTCCTTTCCAATGCTAATGTTACCAAACAAGAAGCGCTAGCGGCTATAAAATCTATTAGCAAGGTTTTTAAACTTGCTCAATTGCAAGCGGGGCAAAAGATTTTGTTGGAATTCGCTATTAATGAACAAGAAACTTCCAAAAACGCTGCTAGATATCTGGATAAAATTACGATTTATACAAGTGCGTCAAGCATAAAAGCTATTAGGCAAGCCAATGGTTTATTTAAAGCCGATATTTCCAAAGCTATACTGCAAGAAAAGCGGCGTTATATCTCTGGAAGGATTAGTGGCAGCTTATATAGCGCTGCTATTCGAGCGGGGGCAAATGCTAATATGGTAGCAAATTTCATCAAATTATTTAGCTATACTACGGATTTTCAACGCGATATTAAAGCTGGCGATAAATTTGAGTTTTTAACGACTTATTATGTAGATCAAAATGGTAAAATTGCGCGCGAGGGCGAAATCATATATGCTTCGCTATGTGCCAACGGAAAAGCTAAATCTATTTACCGTTTTGATAAAGGAAAAGGAGATTTTGACTATTTTGATCAGCACGGTAATAGTATTAAAAAAACTCTTCTACGTACCCCTATAAATGGGGCACGAGTATCTTCAGGTTATGGTATGCGACGTCACCCAATTTTAGGTTATTCAAGGATGCATAAAGGCCTTGATTACGCTGCCCCGCGCGGTACACCGATTGGCGCTGCTGGTGATGGAGTTGTGCAGTTTGTGCGAATGCAGCCAAATGGCTATGGAAAATATCTGACTATTAAGCACAATAATAAGTATACAACTCTTTATGCCCATTTGGATCGTATTGCTAAGGGAATATATCCAGGAAAAAAAGTAAAGCAAGGTGAAGTTGTTGCTTATGTTGGCTCTTCAGGCATGAGCACTGCCCCACACCTTCATTATGAAGTTTTAGTAATGGGTAAGCAAGTTAACCCTGCTAAGGTAAGCTTTGCTAAAATACCACCTTTAAAAGGCAGGGAATTAGAGAAATTTCAAAAAACTAAAAACCTAGTAGATAGTTCAATCGTAAGGAGTACTTCTTAGATTATGCGTAAACTAAATATCCTCTTGTTATTTCATATAATTATATTAACGGTTACTTCTTGCTCACAATTGCCAGCACCCGTTGAAAATAAAAGCGAGATGGTATTTTCACGGCAAGTTGTCGAGGATGGTTTAGCATCAGTTGATAAGGATTCGCAGCCCGTAAATACATTGGGGGTAGATACTCCCGCCCATCGGTACGAAGTGCATAGCCAAAAATTAGATGACGCTTACAATTCAACCCCTTATGAAGATAAGAATTCAGAAACAGTACCAATAAAAGATGACCTAGAGGAGTTGCCAGAAAATAACCCTATCCATGTTGTGCAACCTCTAAAACCAAATGCTACTAATTTCTTCAAATTATCAACACCGCTAGCATTAGATCAATTTACCTGGCCAATACAAGGCAAGTTAATCTCAAGTTATGGGCAAGGCGGCAAAGGATTTTCTGAGGGCATTAGTATCACTGGGAAAATCGGTGACCCTGTGAAAGCAGCGGCGGATGGTAGCGTCAGCTATGCAGAAAATGATTATGATAAATATGGGAGCCTAATAATTCTTCAGCATAAAAATAATTTCTCTACTGCTTATGCTCATAATTCAGAATTATTAGTCAAGCGTGGGCAAAAAGTAATTAAAGGGCAAGTTATTGCAAAAGTTGGGCAATCTGGCAATGCTGATTCACCGCGCTTGTATTTTTCCATGCGCCATAATGAAACGTTGCTTGATCCCGAAAAAAGATTCAAGTAACCTGCATTCTAATAATGTTGGAGTATAGACGCTAATGGCTGAAGATCAAGAAAGCTCTGCCGAACGAACTGAAGAACCCACGCCCAAACGCCTTGATGAAGCGCTTAAAAAAGGTAACGTAGCTTTCTCACGCGAAGTGAATAGCTTTATTTTAATGCTATTTTTTAGTTTGTTTGTTTTTTGGATATTGCCTTTTATGACGAAAGGAGCCGTACACGATTTAAGCAATTACATCACTGCACCGCATGATATTATTTGGGAGGGGCAAAAAAAGCAGCCGATCAATATAGCTATAGCAGCACTGAAAGAATTTGCTTATTTAGTTTATATACCTCTTTTAATTGCAATGATAGCAAGTATATTTGGTAACTTTATTCAAAACGGCTTCATCGTGGCCTCAGAAGCGCTAAATTTTGATTTGAGTAAAATATCTATATTTAAAGGTATTGAGCGTATTTTTTCTATGCGCTCAATTGTTGAATTTGTTAAGGGGATATTCAAAATAACATTAATCGGTGTTATTTTATATTTTGTAGTTAAAGACGATGCCATGCATGCAATTTTTTACCATGATTATGAAGTTGAAGATATCATGGCGCTACTATTTAACTTAGTAAAAAATATGCTTATTTCTCTTTGCGTCATCTTAGGTTTTATCGCAGTAATTGATTTCGCTTATCAAAAATATGATCACCTCTCTAAATTAAAAATGAGCCGCCAAGAAATTAAAGAAGAAATGCGGCAAACCGAAGGTGATCCAGAAATTAAAGCCAAGTTACGTGCTTTACGCTTAGAAAAAGCTAAAAGAAGAATGATGAAGGCAGCAGCAAGTGCCACTGTAGTGATCACTAACCCAGAGCACTATTCCGTCGCTTTGCTTTATAAACCTGGCGAAATGGAAGCGCCGATTGTAGTTGCTAAAGGTATAGATGAAATAGCACTTAAAATAAGGGAAGTAGCAAAAAATAATCGTATTCCAATTGTACGCAACCCCCCACTAGCAAGAGCTTTATATGCTGCTTGCGATTTAGATGAAGCGATACCGTATCAACAATATAAAGCCGTAGCGGAGATCATTACTAAGATACTTATGCTTGATCGCGCTGTATCAATGTAATATATCCCCATGATAAAAATAAAATTTTAATATAGATATTGACATAAAATCGCAAATATATTATATTCGCCGTGTTTTAACCTAGTACAAAAAACATTGAGGGGTGTCGCTCATGCACAAAGCTAATACAAACAACATTTTTGGTATAATTTGTATCTTGCTTGATGTTTTTGCTGTTGCTTCGATGTATGCATCTGGTAAAGTTCTTTATGCAGAGCTTAGCTCAAATCAAGTTGTATTCTTCTTTAAAACCATGGTGTTATTCATGCTTTGCCCTTGGGTTTTCTCCAAAGGCTTCAAGGCAATTATCACCCCGCACCTTCCTTTGCATATTGTCAGAGGTTTCCTTAGCTTAACAGGCTCACTCTGTTTCATGTATGGCTTAAAAAAAGTAGACATGATAAGTGCAACTACAATCGGTATGCTTGAGCAAATTTTATGGGTTGTGATTGGTATAGCCATCTTTAATGAAAAACTGACAAAAACCAAAGTTATGGCCGTAATAGCAAGCTTAACTGGGGCGTTTTTAGTTATTAACCCTGGTATAATTGAGAAAAATGGCAGTATTAAACTATTAACTGAAGAACTTAATATTGGCTTTGCTTTCATTATTGCTAGCGTAATACTTTGGGCATGTAATAGCACAGTAATTAAACTATTAGGTCAACGTGCCACTAATAGAGCTCAATCGTTTTATGTAGCTTTATTCTCATCTATTTTCGCATACCCTGCCGCTTTTGTGGTTTGGGATTTTATACCCACTGCAATAGGAATTAACTTCCCTGTGCCAATCAGATTCATAAGCTTTGCAGAATCTGGGGTTGGGTATGAGCATATGGGCTTAATAACGCTAATGGCAGTATGTTACCTAGTGCATATTTTAGCCCACTTTGGTGCATTAAAATATGGCGAATTTTCTGTTGTCATGCCATTCGTTTATTTCAAAGCAGTTTTCGCAGGTTTATTCGGATATTTATTATTCGATGAGGTAGTTAAACAGGGGTTTTTCTTAGGGTTTGCACTGATTGTCTTAGCAGGTATCGCGCTTATCCGCGCTGAAGCCCGTAGAAAGCGCAAACAAAGCTTTTTAGAAGAACAGGAACGCCTGCCAAAAACATTATAAGAGATATACACAGGTATCAGCAAAAGCCATCAATGCTTACGAATGAAAAAATAACTTTAAATAAAATAAATTCAAAAGCAATTAGAGCATATGATATAAGAGGAGTTTTTGAAAAAGAATTATCCATAAATGATGCATTTGTTGTTGGTTTTTCCCTAGCTTCTTACCTTAAAACTCCTGAGAAAAATATAGTAGTAGGATATGATGGCCGCCTCTCGTCTATTACATTATATAAAAAATTATGCCAAGGATTACATGCAGGCGGCGCCTCTATTTACTCTCTAGGCTTAACCACAACCCCCCTTCTCTACTTCGCTTGCAATCATAACAAAAACAGCGTATCAGGAATAATGATAACTGCGTCGCACAATCCTAAACACTATAATGGCTTTAAAATAGTAATTGATGGCCAAAGCACCCTGCCTGAGCAATTACAAGATATCTTATCCTCAATAACTTATGACTATGAAATTACCGTTAATCAAAACATTGACATATTAGATTACTCGTCTGTCACCTCAGATTATATTCATCAATTAACAAAGCTAGTGCCCATAGACTTAAATTCCAAAGTTATTTGGGATGCAGGAAATGGGAGCGCTGCTGTAATATTAAAATCCTTACTACCTAAACTATCCGGGCATCATATACTTTTGAACGGCGAAGTTGATGGCAATTTTCCTGCTCATCATCCAGATCCAACTATACCTGCAAACCTTCAGCAGCTTATAACTGCAGTGCAGACTGAAAATGCCGATATGGGAATAGCATTTGATGGCGATGCAGATAGACTAGGCGTGGTGACAAATAATGGCGATATTTTATTCGGAGAGCATTTATTGGCTATTTTTGCAGAGGATTGCTTAAAGCGCCACCCGCAAGCTAATATTATTGCAGATGTTAAAACAAGCACAGTTGTTCTAGAGTATATAAAAAATTTAGGTGGCAATGTAGAACTTTACAAATGCGGCCATGCCTTTATAAAAAAACGCATGCGTGAAACACAGGCTTTACTCGCTGGCGAAATGAGCGGCCACTTATTCTTTGCAGAAAATTATCATGGCTTTGATGATGCAATTTTTGCTGCCTGCAAATTATTACAAATATGCTATTACAGTAAAAACATCATAAGCGAAGTTCTATCGTTAACAAAAAAGCGTTATACTACTCACGAACTCAAATTGCCTTGTTTAAATAGCTGTAAATTCCATGCGATTAATTTTTTAAAAACCAAGTTAATTAAAAATCAAATAGGCTATTTGGATATTGATGGAATCAGAGTGGAAGAAGAAAAAGGATGGTGGCTTGCACGTGCATCAAATACAGAAGATGCAATTATATTACGGTTTGACTATGATTCGCCCTTAACATTGGCAGAACGAAAAAAGTGGATAGAGAATTTTCTTGATGAATTTCTTAGTTGCAACGTTGCATAAATGTTGTTAACTTGCAAAAGTAACCTAATAAAATTAAGATTATGTTTTTAGCAATGATAAATGCAGTAGCTGCTCCTGTTCCCAGTTTAAGTACAACAAATATGGCGGAAATACCCGATGCTAGTTTAGCAATGCAGAGCATAGCAACGCAGGATGTATCGATTATCGGTCTTTTTCTACAAGCTGATTTAATGGTCAAAATAGTGATGCTGCTATTATTAGCTGCATCTATATGGAGTTGGGCGATAATAATGGAGAAAACATTATCCTTTAAAGTAATGCGGCATAGGATAAAAAAATTTCACCGTCATTTTTCTTCAGGGCTTTCTTTAGGGCAGCTTTTTCAACAAGCCAATAAAGAAACTAATGATCCTCTTGCCTCTGTTTTTGTTGCAGCGATGATGGAATTAAGCGGTAAGGCGCCCAGCAACATTGATATAAATCACTTCAAAGGCAATGTTAAAGAACGCATCCAACAAGCGATGACTGTTCGTATTAATCGCTTATTGGAAAAAGCAGAAACCAATCTAAGCTTTTTAGCAATCGTTAGTGCAAGCACCCCATTTATTGGCTTATTTGGTACAGTTTGGGGAATTATGGTCAGCTTTCAAGCAATCGCCCTCTCTAAAAATACTACATTAGCCGTAGTTGCCCCTGGGATTGCCGAAGCACTTCTAGCAACTGCATGCGGTTTAATAGCGGCAATTCCCGCTGTTATTTTTTATAACAAGTTCACGAACGAAGTAAACGTAATTGCTGGGCAGTTGGAGTCTTTTGCACAGGAAGTAGCTTTGCTAATTTCCAAAGAATTGGATTCGGTAAAATAATGATGGTTAATTAAGTTATGGCAGCACATTTTAATTTACAAAAAAGGGGGAGAAGGTCTTTAAATGGAGAGATAAATGTCACGCCTCTTGTCGACGTCATGCTTGTATTGCTTATAATATTTATGGTAGCCTCGCCAATGTTAATAGCAGGGGTACAAGTTGATCTCCCTAAAACTAAGGCTGGGCCACTTTCTGGGCAAGATGAACCTTTAGTTATTTCAATTAAAAAAGGTGGCGGCATCTATTTACAAGAAAGCTTGCTCAAATTACCTGAAATTGGTATAAAGCTGGAGGCGATATTAGCGCAACGCCATGATACTAGAATATTCGTGCGCGCCGATCAACAAGTAGACTACGGTCATGTTATGAAAGTTTTTGGCGAAATAAAGCATGCAGGTTATACTAACATTGCTTTAGTAACCGAAATAGAGCAATAAATCGCCAGTTGGAAATATTACATGTCTAGATACCATATTGTATCGCTATTAATTCACATCATTATTATTATCATCTTCGCTTGGTGGCCAAGCTTCTTTGTTTCTCACATACAGGAAGAAAACTCCATAAATGTCCATCTTGTTGCCATAAGCGAGTTAACTAACCTAAAAAAAATCGAGCAAACTAAAAAAAATTCTAAAAAACCTGAGACTGCGTCTTCGTCAGCCCCGCCTGCCCCGTCTAAACAAAGCCAGGATACGCCCGTAAAACCATCCCCTACAGCTGAGAAAAAGCCTGAACCATCTAAAGAAATTAATAAAGCTGAAGTTATAGAGAAGGAGAAAAACAAGTCTAAACAGCCAATTAAACCTGATATAGATGCCAAGCCTTCTCCTCAAAAAAAACCTGAAGCAAAGAAAGAAGAGAAAAAAACTAAAACTAAAAATCCATCAAAGCCGATAACTAAAAATAACACTAAACCCAAAGAAGATAGTAACTTCTCCGAAATGATGCTTAAGACCTTAGAAGAAAGCAATGCCACCAAGCGTGAGAAGCAGAAAAAAGCTGATGACGTTGCACAAATGGCTGAAAAAATGTTTTCTGATACAGAAAAACTTAATGATCGAGAACTCCCATTATCAATCGCTGAGAAGGATTCCATTAGGGATCAAATCAGTAATAATTGGATCACAACAAGCTTTGCAGGGGCTGAAAATGCTGGTATGTTTGTAACCTTAAGAATTAATATTGATTTGGATGGTAATGTTACAGATATAAAAGTTTTAAAAGAAACTAATTCAAATCCTGTTTATAGTGTTTTTGTTGAATCAACAATTAGGGCGGTTAAAAAATCATCGCCATTACAAAATTTACCACGTGAAAAATTTAATACTTGGCGCGAAACAGAAATGCGCTTTGATTCGAATGGATCAATTAGTTAGCCTTCAAAGCGTTGCAATGGCTAAATAAGTTGAAAAAATTATTTGTGGTGTGCTTTGCTATCTCATTGAGACTAACGTTTTTTATCTCTGCCAAACATTCCGCAACATGAGCAACATAGGAAGGCTCGTTTCGCTTACCGCGATAAGGTATGGGCGCTAAATAAGGCGAATCAGTTTCTATTAACAATCTTTCTAATGGGATTTTAGCAAAAACATCGCGCAAGCTGGCGGCGTTTTTAAAAGTAATAATTCCTGAGGCAGAAATATAAAAACCTAAATCTAACATTGCTTGCGCTAATTCATGGCTGCCAGTAAAACAATGCATGACTGCCCCAAACGCTTTCTGCTTATAGGCTGATTGCAAAATCCTAATAGTGTCGTCTTCTGCAGCACGTGTGTGCACAACAAGTGGCAATCCTGTGGTTTGCGCCGCCGTTATATGGGTTATAAAATTAACTTGCTGAGCATGCTTTAATTCTGCCGAACTTTCATAATAATAGTCTAGACCCGTCTCACCTAACGAGATGACTTTATCACTAATTTGCGTTAATGAAATTAATTCTTGTAAATCTAAAGGTTTATCTGCTATAATGTTGAGCGGATGTACACCAACGGAACAATAGATGCCCGCATTCTCTTCAGATAAATTAATCAAAAAACGAGCATCATGCATATTAGTGCAAATGGTTTGTATAACTTTAACACCGGCGCTTTTAGCGCGTAGAAGCACCTGCGGCAGATCACCTGCAAAATCTTCAAAGTTAAGATGGCAGTGGGAGTCGACCAACATGGTTATGAATGACAGCTATTTGATGTTATCGTTTATGCGCTTTTTTAAAGTTGGGGATACTTTAAATCTAACAACTTTTCGAGCAGGTATAACAGCTTCCTTCATTGTCTTAGGGTTTCTTCCTACTCTTTGTTTTTTTTGGCTAGTGCTAAATGTGCCAAACAAACGGATAGATACTAATTTATCATATTTTAGTTTATCTATGATTGCAAGAAGGGCATCATCTAGAATTTCAGCCGCTTTTTTGATGTTAACACCCGTTTCTCTTTTGATCGCACGGGCGACCTTATCACGTGTAACAGTGGTTTTTTCCATATTTTTAAATTCTCCAGCTATTTTGGACGTAAAAAAACAATATCACTGTCAGCATTATGCTGACAATAAAATATATCAGCATTTTCTGTTAAGCGCAAGCCAAACTGTAATATTTTATTAGTAAAAATATGCACTTTTTCGCTTAAAAGCAAAAAAGTCATTGCTATTGAAGCGCTTAAATCAACCAACTGGCCGAAATTTCTGCCAATAATAGAAATTTCGTAGGAAATGCGATAAATAACAGATTAAATGCACTTGCAAGCAAAATCATAGCGTTAAGGTAATAACAGTTATTGAAGCTAATCTCTTTCTTCACTTCATCAAAATAAATTATTTTAACCAGATTAATGTAATAAAAAGCGGCAATGACACTGGCGATAACCCCAAACACTGCCAACCATATCAAATCTTCTTGTATGGCCGCATAAAGAACATAAAACTTTGCAAAAAATCCAGCGAGAGGTGGAATTCCAGCCATAGAAAACATTAAAATAGAAATAGCCGCTGCCAAGTATGGATGCTCATGACTTAAACCAGCAAGATCATACGTGCTTTCATAATCACTACTTTTATTATTAAGTAGCAAAAGGCAAGCAAAAACTCCTAGCGTCATTATTAGATAAATTATCATGTATAGTAACACAGCTTTTACACCACTCATATGGCCAGAAACAACGCCTATCAAAGCAAAACCAATGTGCCCAATTGAACTATAAGCCAAAAGGCGTTTAATATTTGTTTGCATTATTGCCCCTAAGCTTCCTACAAATAAAGAGGCGACGCAGACTATATACAAAATTGGCTGTAAACTTATACTAAAGCTTGCAAATACCTTAAATAATAATCGCATCAACAATAAAATAGTGGCAAGCTTTGGAACTGTTGCTAGATAAGCAGTTACGGCAGTTGGCGCCCCCTGGTACACATCAGGCGCCCACATATGAAATGGAGCAGCCGACAGCTTGAAGAAAAAAGCAATTAAAACCATCAGCATCCCTAAAACAAAAGCCAAAGGCATAACTCCTGCTTCATAAGTAATTGCCATGGAATAATAGTATTCGCTAATTACAGAGAAATTTATACTGCCAACCATACCATAAATTAAAGACGTGCCAAACAAGAATAAACCTGAAGATAATGCGCCAAGGATAAAATATTTCAAACCTGCTTCAGCAGATAAAGGATTGTTTCTCTGTATCGCTACCATCACATATAACGATAAACTCATTAACTCTAGCGCCAAGTACAAACTTAATAAATTATTTGCTGCTACTAAAAAAGACGCGCCCACAGTGGATAATAATATTAAGATCGGTATTTCAAAAGGCATTGCATACTCTTTACTTCGTGCCCAAGGTAAGTACATTATACTCACCAAAAAGGCTGAGATTATTATTATGTACTTAGCAAAAATTATGTATCCATTGACGATAAGAAAATCATTTAACAAAGTTACCGCACTAACTTCTTTACTTTTATCTATTAGGCAAATCGATAAGGCACTAATTGCCAAAACAAACAATGATGGCAATAGCACCCTGCTAGAATCATTTTTAGCAAAAAAAGCACCGAAGGGTAGCAATACTAAGGCTCCAAATATTAAAATCAACTCTGGCATTAACAGGCAAAATTCAGTCATTTTCATTTTCCACCCAATTTATTTCTTCATAAGCATTATTTAATTTTTGCACAGCTTTTGTCTCAGCTAGCATGACTTGCATTTTAACTTTATTGACTGCAGGGGAAATCGCCTCAGTTAGAAAATTGGGGAATACTCCTAAGATAATAACTATGGCAATGACTGGTGCTAAGGTTAACTGCTCAGTCAAATTAATATCTTTAAATTTTTGAATTTTTTCATTAACAACTTCCCCAAACATAATTCTTTTATATAACCATAACATATAAGCAGCCCCTAAAACCAAGCCCAAAGCAAGGAAAGTTGCAAAAATCTTATTCACTTGAAAAACTCCGCTAAGCACCATAAACTCACCAACAAAACCTGATGTTCCTGGCAAACCGATAGATGCTAAAGTGAAAACCATGAACGCTAAAGCAAAAATCGGCATAGATGTGGCTAAGCCGCTATAGAACTTTATTTCTTTAGTATGCGCGCGTTCATATAAAATACCAACACATAAGAATAGCGCTGACGAGACTAAGCCATGGCTGATCATTTGGAACACAGCCCCTTCAATTCCTTGCGTTGTAAAAGAGAATAAGCCTGCAGTCACATAGCCCATATGCGCTACCGAAGAATAAGCTATCAGTTTTTTCATATCTTCCTGTACCAAAGCTACGCATGAAGTATACACTACAGCAATAATACTTAAGTAAAAAACTACTGGTGCAAAATATAAGGAAGCGCTAGGAAACATAGGAATAGAAAGACGTAAAAAACCATAGCCACCTAATTTAAGCATTACTCCTGCTAATACCACAGACCCAGCCGTTGGCGCTTGTACATGCGCATCAGGAAGCCAGGTATGAAATGGCCACATCGGCACTTTTACTGCAAAGGAGGCGAAAAATGCTAACCACAATAGCTGCTGAACAATAAGAGCTTGTTTAGGCATTATTTGGACTAATGTGGCAATATCCATAGTACCTGTTTGATTATATAAATATAAAACAGCTACCAGCATTAATACAGATCCAAACAAAGTATAAAGGAAGAATTTGAAGGATGCATAAACTCTCCGCTCTCCGCCCCAAACTCCAATAATTATATACATCGGTATTAATACTGCCTCAAAGAAGACATAAAATAATAACAAATCAGCTGCACAAAAAACACCAATCAGCATACTTTCTAATACTAAAAAAGTATTTATATACAACATCACTCGATCATTAATGCTGTTCCATCCTGCAAGAATGCAAATTGGCAATAAGAATGCAGTTAATAGCACAAAAGTAATTGATAAGCCATCAACGCCAAGCGCATAAAATATATTATATTCAGATATCCATAAAAACCGCTCGCCAAATTGCAAGTTAATATTATATGGGTCAAAATTTTGCCAAATAAATATAGCCAAGCCTAAATTTAAGATAGTAACCGCTAACCCTATTAATTTTATAGTATTATTCTTAAGGTTAGTTTGTATGCGTGCTAACCCCAACAAAAACAAAACTCCTAAAATGGGTAGGATAATTAAAGCTGATAAAATTAGCATGTTTCAAAAACCTTATACATTAAGCCAAATAAATCATTAACGATAGCAACACCAATGTAGCCAGCAACATAGCAAACGCATAATCATACAAATATCCCGTCTGCAACCTACTGATAAATTGCGCTCCCCGAGCAGAAAGAGAAGCTAAACCATTAGGCATACCATCGATAATTTGCGTATCTGCTCGCCGCCATAAAATCAAGCCCATTACTTTAGTTGAGCGCACAAAAAGCTTTTCATATATTTCATCAAAATACCATTTGTTGCTAAATATTTTATAAAAATAAGGCATCTTCGCAGCTGCTAATGAAGCTAATTGCGGGCGAGCAATATACAATAAATAAGCTAAAATGATGCCAATAACACTAACTATGGTTGGCAAAACAGCAACCCATTTATCCAAATAATGTACAAATTCTAAAGGATTATATTGCGGATTAACCCAAATAGCATCGCCCCAAAATACCGAACCAGGCTCACCTATTTTGAAAAAATGCATTCCAACATAACCTGAACCAATAGCTCCAATAGCAAGGATAATTAAAGGTAATAGCATTGATAATGGCGATTCATGCACATGTGCCATAGTTTTTTTATTAGCCCTTGGCATACCATGGAAAGTTAGGAATAGTAAACGCCAAGAGTAAAAAGCTGTACACCCTGCGGCAATAATACCTAAAACATAAGCAATAGCACCAAATTTTGTTTGACTGGCAAAAGCAGCTTCTAAAATTAAATCCTTTGAGTAAAAACCAGCAAATGGGAAAAAACCCGCTAAAGCTAATGACCCAATCCACATACAAGCATATGTAAAAGGAATTTTACGCCAAATCCCACCCATCTTACGGATATCTTGTTCCCCACTCATGGCATGGATAACACTGCCTGCACTCAAAAAAAGCAATGCTTTGAAAAAACCATGCGTTAATAAATGGAAAATTCCCGCCGCATAAGCCGAAACTCCACAAGCGAAAAACATATATCCTAACTGGCTACATGTTGAGTAAGCGATAATTTTCTTAATATCATTTTGTACTAAAGCAATTGTTGCAGCAAATAAACAAGTAACCGCCCCTACAATTGTCACCAAATCCCGTGCAATGGGCGCATATTCATATAACGGCGAACAACGTGCCACTAAAAACACCCCAGCAGTAACCATTGTTGCCGCATGAATCAACGCTGAAACAGGGGTTGGCCCCTCCATCGCGTCAGGCAACCATGTATGTAGACCAAGTTGCGCCGATTTACCCATACAACCAATGAAAAGCAATATGCAAATCACCGTTAATGCATGATAAACCCCACCGTTAATAATAAAATTCTCACCAGTCATCATGCTAGCATCCTTAAATACGGAAGCAAATTCAATGCTCCCAAAAAGCATAAATACAGCAAAGATACCCAAAGCAAAACCTATATCACCAACTCTATTAACTAAGAAAGCCTTCATGGCTGCCTGATTAGCTGATTCTTTTTTATACCAAAACCCTATCAAAAGGTACGAACACAGGCCAACTCCTTCCCAGCCAAAGAAAACTTGTAAAAAATTGTCCGCACAAACAAGCATTATCATACAAAAAGTAAATAAAGACAGATAGGCCATAAACCGAGGCTTATGCTCATCATGCGACATGTATCCAATAGAATAAATATGCACTAATGCCGATACAGAAGTAATTAATAATAACATGACCGCTGTTAAACTATCTATATAAATAGCCCAATCCACCCGCAGCTCACCACTGTAAAGCCAAGGGGCAAATTTGATATGCACAACCACAGCATCCACAGTAACTAGTTTAAAAATTAATGCCGCAAAAACAGCTGGGATAACCACTAAAAGTGAAGTCAATAGTTGCGATATACGGTCACCTAACAGTTTCCCTCCTAGACCCGCAAGCAAAGCACCACATAAAGGCATAAAAACTATTGAGATTGCTAAAAAATCATATTTCATAGCGCAACTACCCTCTTAATTGGCTGATGCCTATAATGTTAATATCTTTATGATGACGATAATAGGAAACCAAAATCGCCAATCCTATAGCAGCCTCTGCCGCAGCAACGGTAAGCACAAAAATAGTGAATACCTGCCCTGCATAATCATGCAGATACGCTGAAAACGCCATGAAATTTATATTTACTGCTAACAACATCAATTCGATCGACATCAAAATATTAATTACATTATTGCGGTTAATAAAAATTCCGCACACACCGATTACAAATAAAGCAGCAGCTAGCAGCAAATAATCAAACAAACCTAACTCCCATGCAAAGCTCATAGCTTAACCCCTTGCCCTAATTTTACATCTACCAACTTAACACCATCTTCGCGCTTTCTACTAACTTGCTTATTAATATCTTGGCGGCGCACTGGCTTAGCGTGTGATAAAGTTAATACTATAGCGCCAATCATGGCGACCAAAAGTATTAAGCCCGCCATCTGAAAAGCAAAAAAGTACTTTGTATATAGATCAAGCCCGATTAACTCAGTATTAGTACGTTGTACAAGCTGACCTACCTTATTGATACTTGGAAGTAAAAATTTAGATTGTGCCAATACCACAACCAACAAACCCCAAAAAGTAAAACCGACAAGCAACCCAAGCTTAATATTATGTAAGACAGATTTTTTTAGCTGTTGATAGCTTATATCCAACATCATTACCACGAAGAGGAATAACACTGCCACCGCCCCAACATAAACAATAATAAGCGACATTGATATAAATTCTGCGCCCAACATAATGCCTATGGCGCTTGCATTAACAAAAGCCAATATTAAAAAAAGCACAGCATGAACTGGATTGCGCGCAACAATGACGTTCATCGCCGCAATCAAAATTAAAAAAGCAAAAAAGTAAAACAACAAAGTTTGCATACTTAACAGAAGAATTAACATTCTAAGACCCACTTATAGATAAAGCGCCGCAGACTTATATGCAAGTTTTATTTTTCATCTCGCTGAATTATTTTTAATTTATTTGACGAACATTTTCTAAAAGGTTAGCATGGCGTTAGGTGTTATTGTAGAAACTTTTTGGGGCAAGTGATTTATGGCAAACAATATTTTAATCTATACACAGCCTATGTGCAGGTATTGCGAAAAGGCAAAAGAGCTCTTAAAAACCAAAAAACAAAACTTTCAGGAAATTGATGTAACGGCTTCCCCTGAATTAAGGCAAGAGATGGTTGCCAAAGCTAATGGACGCAATACTACCCCGCAAATTTTCATTAACGGCCAGCATGTCGGTGGTTGTGATGATCTATATGATTTAGAACAGGCCCAGCAGCTCGATAAACTTTTAGCAACAGCATAATTGCTATGAAAGTTGCTAATAGAATTTTATTAGTTATTACAGGAAGTATCGCCTCATATAGAGGCGTTGATTTAATAAGAAAGCTAGAAGCTAGTGGTTTCATCGTTTCCGTAATTTTAACGAAAGGAGCTAATAATTTCATTACTCATGGTGCAATTAAGGCTTTGTGCAAAGCAGATGTATATGATAATAATTATGAAATAACTTCGCGTCAAAGCGCCATGTTGCATATAAATTTAGCGAGGCAGCATGATATTATACTAATTGCGCCAGCAACAGCTAATTTTATCGCCAAAGCCGCAGCTGGCTTTGCTGACAGCTTGGCATTAGAAACATTACTTGCCTTTGATAAACAGGTCATAATAGCACCTGCTATGAATCCTATTATGTGGAAAAATCCTGCCACTGAAGAAAATCTAACTAAACTAATAAATCAAGGTTTTTCTGTAGTTAACCCGATAGAAGGGATTGTTGCATGCGGCGAAGAAGGTATAGGCAAATATGCTGGTGATGAGGCAATACTTGATGTTTTGAATACTCTCAAAACCCCGAAAGATTTACTAGGCAAAACAGCCATTATAACACTTGGTAGCACACTGGCGACTATCGACCCTGTGCGCTATATTAGCAATTACTCCACTGGCGAACAAGGTTTAGCTATAGCTAAAGCATTTCATGCCCATGGCTGTAATATAAAATTAGTTTGCGGACGAGTAGATGTTGAAATACCTAATTATTTTAATCCTATTTATGTCAAAACAAACCAAGAAATGCTTGATGCATGCCTCTCTCTCTTACCCGCAGACTTGTTTTTTGGATGTGCTGCCGTTTGCGATTATAAAATAAAAGAACCATTTAAAGCCAAAATAAAAAAACAGGATAATGCCCCTTTGATTCTAGAATTAGTTCAAGATATCGATGTTGTTGCAACCGTATCCAACCTTGAAGAAAAAAGACCTCACATCATGGTTGGCTTTGCCCTAGAATTACAAAATCAACAATCGAATGCACAAAAGAAGTTGCATAGTAAAAAGCTAGATGCTATCGTCTTAAACGGGGTGGAACAACTGAATGACCAATACAAAGATTTCAGCATTCTATTAAAAGATGGCACAGCACTTTCTAAACATCTTTCCAAAGATGAACTAGCGGGAGAGCTTGCCAAGTTGGCAATTTTTTTATCTAAAGCTTAATTTACAATGGATGATATTTGTTTAAGCGACAACCACTTTTCTAATTGGCTTTATCTCCACACCCCCTTCACTGAAAGTGATTGTGAAAGCGGAGATCGGTTGATAGCCACTCAAAACTTAATTGAGGGATCAGTTTTAATTTTCAGCATACAGCATACCAAAGCAGAATCATTTAAGCATTTAACAAACGATCATATGCTTATGCTTTACATGACATACTTCATGTTACAAAAATACCACCTTCCACCACATTTACCTACGCAGTTCAGCATTCCCTTCTCAGAAAACATCGATCACACCGTTTTACTTACTAACTTCACAATATCAGAATCAGGCAATTTCTCTGCTATAGTAGATGATACCGACCCTTCAAAAGCTAAATGGATGACAGAGTTATACTCTAAGCTACAAGAGAAGCTTGAAGTGATGAAATTACACAAATATATTCTAAGCAATGCAGCCATGAGCTTCGTATATTTCTCAATAGGAAATATAATAAAAATCAGCCTAACTTCATTTCAAAATCAAAATTCCTTTATGCGTTTTAGCATCGAAACTGGCATTAATATTGCCGTTAATTCCATTATAACTCCAGATTTATTAAACAAATGCTCCAAGGCTTTGTTTGACGGCGAAACGGAGAAATGCATAAATGAAATACCTTCTATATTTAAATTCCTAGGAGAGGGCACTGAAGAATTGGTTAACAATGCATTTAAAAAAATGACTAACCAGCCCAATTCTTTAGTATATAACATGGCGAGTAAAAGCCTTTCCAAGTTAAGTAAGCGTGCAGTTACTGATCTCAACTCGGTCTCTAATAGCGAAGAATTATTAAAAATACTCACCAAAGCACTTCAAGTTGGCATATGCCATAAAAAAGTTTTTTCCGAATTCAAAACCAATCCGTTGCATAGCCTAGCGTTACCTTATTGCCGCGACAGTGTAAATGTTGCTGTTACTTATTTATCGAGTATAATCAAGCAATACAATCACAATCATACCGATCTATGAAAATAATTATTTTATTAAGCTTATGTTATTTAATAGGCTCAATACCTTTTGGCATCGTGTGGGCGCGCTTATTAGGGGCCGGCAATTTACAAAATCAAGGCTCAGGCAATATTGGCGCCACCAATGCTTTTCGCGTTGGTGGGAAAATGCTTGGTTTGCTAACTTTGGTCAGCGATTTGGGAAAAGGAATGCTCGCGGTTTTTCTAGCTCAATCATCAGGCCTTGCTGAAGCATGGCAAGCATACGCCATTTTGTTTGCAGTTTTTGGGCATGTCTTCCCAATATGGCTTTATGGCAAGGGCGGGAAAGGTGTTGCTACCGCTTTGGGTGGGTTGCTAATTTTAGCACCCACAACAGCAGTTATCGCAATTTGTTTATGGCTATTAACTTTTTACTTTTCAAAAGCTGCTTCACTGGCCTCTTTGGCTGCCGCATCTTTTTCTGGAATATATTTTTACATAAATTATGATGATTATTTTCCTATCATAGCTGCAGTGTTTTTAATCATTTACAAGCACAAAAATAATATAGAGCGCTTGCTTGCTGGCAAAGAATTTAGATTTCACAAATAATATATCTAAAAAGGGTTTTTAATAGATTTTATTGTTTTAGCCCACATATTTCTACCCTGCCCTGCTCTTTGACCGTGCAGGGATGAAACACGCTCTTCGCTCCACTTATGCTGTATTTCATCAACCGTTTTAAGGTAATCTCTACTGGCAAGCGCTATATCTTGATAGATTTTGGATAAGATTCGCGGATACATATAATTTGCTATCCATTGGCTTGTATTTAGAAAAAAGCGATACATATCTTGCAAATTATAACCATATTCACCACCATAACCAGAAACTTCCTTTGTCATTGCCATTAATTGAAAGTAGCGCGCAAGAAGCTCTGAATTCACATGATGTTCTTTATAATTACCCACTTCTTTTATCATTATTTGCCTTACTGCCGCTTGTAAACTGACATTTGTTGAAGCGCTAATACTGATATCAGATTGCACAATTTCAGCGAACCCTTGCAAAGGTCTGATCTCCGCTTCTTGCTCCATCATATGGCTTATTTCATGAACAATAACCTCTGCACTGATTTTATGAATAGTAATAGTATGATATTTTTTAGCCGCGAATTTATTCCGAATGGAATTAAAAATACTATTTTCCGTGGTTCTACAGCTTCCTTCCTGTAGCTCATAAAATTTTCGCTCTTTAATAATGAAATATAACCTTTCATCTTTTATCAAGCTTGCCGATAAATCTAGCATTGGCTTAAAAATTTCGTATTGGTATAATTTAGAGATAACAGATATAAATTTGTCATGCATGGCCACATCCGAAGCCTTGCTTGCTATAGAAATGAGCTCTATAGGCTGCTTGACCATAATTAAATCACCCATATCTTTACCCAAAAACTAGTTTTTCTATACAGTTACCGCTAGTTAAAACAGGATTAGAACCCGCAATAGCAAGCGCAAAATTGCAATTTGTTGATACCACTGCTTTGATGTTTTTAGAGGGCGACTGCGATGGAGAATTATTTTCTATTGGCTCTTGCCCCTCACTCACCAATGCCATTTCATTTATATGCATAGAAACTATAGCCGTTAACTTATTATCGGCTATTTCTATCGAATTAACATTTAAAACAAATGAATAAGCAATCGGATCAGAGGCAATATGAATGATATAATTTGTATACGCTTCTTTATCCATTTTGGTTAGCTCATCTTCTTCCGCACCAGTAACGGCATTTTTCAGCATTCTATTATAAAAAAATTGCGCTGCATCATCGGTATAGTAAGCTAAAAATTTGCTTATAGTATATGGATCACGCGAGTTGATTACCGATGAAAATTGAGCAAATAAATTTTTTATCGCCGCCTCGCTCAACCCTTTCGCACTTACAATAGCAGGAAAGCCAAAAATTAATATAAGCACAACATACAACAAGTTATATCTACGCATAAACCAAGCATATAATAAAGCATATCATTAGATTACCGTTAATAAACCTGAAGCGCAAGTATATAAAAGCTTACTTTACGCATGGTCTTAGCATGGCATTAATAAACATTTAGATATTAATACCCTTAATTCATAACTATACCTTGCCGCAACCCCTTAACTTCCTCATACAACAATTCCTCATCCCAAGTTAATGGTTTGTTTATACGTGCAATAACATGGCCAGTTTTATCAATTATAAAAGCAGTAGGAAGCGATTTAACTTGAAAATAATTAACAAGCTCTCTCTTAACATCAAAAAATAAATTATTCTCGTCCAGCCCATACTCCCGCCAAAATGAAAGTACTTGTGCTTTATCCTTAAAATCCTGCGAAACAGCGATCAATTTAACATCCGTAACATCTTCATAATTTAGCTTATCTAACATGCTTTTAAAAGCCTCAATTTCTGGCCGGCATTCTGTGCACCACGTTGCCCAAAAATAAAGAATAACTAGGTTTTCGCGAAAATCTTTTAAAGTTCTATTTTGCGAATCATGATCCCAAAAAGTTAATTTGGGAGGCATTAATTTATCTTTTAACATATAAAATGTTAAAATTTTGTTTGCATTTTGCTTATTGGCATGAGTATAATCTAGCTCATTGTGGTTGATTTTCTCATAATCCAGCCCCTGGCTTGATGCATAACTATACGATGTTTGCACAAAAAAAACTGGTTTAACAAAAAAATTAATTACAAAAAGCAGTTTTAATGATATATAAATGGATATTATTGCGTTTCTCATTGTAGTATTATTTAATTATGGTGATAGCAGATATAATAACAATTAATACGGGTAAACAAAATGGCAATACAAAAAATCAAACAAAATAAAGTTTCGCTTGGTACTGACTTTGCAAATAGCAATGTCGCTATTGTTTCAGCAGTATCAAACGTGCATAGTGAGAGCAACCCGATCTGGGGGGGGCATTTTGGCGAAGGAGAGAGAATTTCTAAAGCAGCTTTAACTACTTTAGATGCAGATAAACGACTATACGCCATCACAGTGGAATCATTACGGGCTCAAGTACGTATGAATGTAAAGCGCAATATTATTCCAGCTTCTGAAGGTGGCAAAATCCTTGAAGAACTAGCCAAAATCAAAAATAGCATTGCTGAAGGCTCTTTTGCGTTCAGCGAAAATGACCGTAATATATACGAAGCTATCGATAACCATCTCGATAAAAACTTAGGAAAAACAGCTGGATATTTAAAGGTAGCTCGCTCTAAAAATGAACAGATAGCTGGCGATTTGAAAATATGGATTCGCGATGCATATGATACTCTTGACACTTCCTTGCAAAACCTACAAGCGGCTTTAATCGACAAAGCCGAAGAAAACGTAAAAACCACCATGCCTGGCTATGAACATGGCCAGTTAGCGCAGCCAATTTCACTTGGCCATCACTTAATGGCTTACGTTGAAATGATCGGCCGTGATAGAGCACATATTCGCGACTTTAGAAAAATTTTGAATAAATCGCCTTTCGGCGTTGGCGCAATTGGCGGCACCGCATTTAATATAAATCGCGATATGGTATCTCGTATTCTTGGCTTTGATGGCATAACTGCCAATTCCCTTGATACAGTTTCTGATCGCGATTTCACAGCCGATTTCTTATATTTCGCAACAATGACTTCGATGCATTTATCCCGTTATGCTGAAGAATTATTGTTCTGGCACAATCCTAATATTGGCTTTATTTCCTTTTCTGAAACCTTTGTAACACCCAACCCATTGACTCCTTATAAACGCGATTTGGAATCAATAGAAATAGTGCGCGGCAAAACTGGTAATGTTTATAGCTCGTTACATAATGTACTTACTATGCTTAAATCATTACCACTCGGCTTCACTAGTGATTTATTTGAAGTAACAAAGCCAGTCTTTGATAGCTACGATGCATTACTAAACAGCATCAATCTGATTGCTGCTGCTACAGCAGATTTTATAGTGCATCGCAAAGAAATGAAAGAAGCAGGGCAATATGGATACTCCACTGCGCAAGACTTACAAGATTGGTTGATTCGCGAAACTGGCATGAATTTTGGCGCCGCCACTGAATCAACAAATAAAATTATTGCCTATGCCGTTGCCAAAGGGAAAAAATTATCTTTGCTAGAACTAGATGAATTGCAAGAGATAGAGCCACGTATTAACGATGATGTTTACAGCGTATTAATACCTTCACGCTCAATCATCAGCCGCCGTTCCGCAGGGGGTAGCAACCCTGTACAAGTGCGCAAAGCTATCCGAGCTGCACGCCGTAACTATCTGTAGTATAGCCCAATGGAAGATGGAGTGCTTTTTAAGAGAAAGCGATTGAAGTCAGAAATGAGGAAAGCCCATGCCTGGGGGGCTCGGCCAAAGGCCGAGGCATGGGCTTTGCGAATTCTGAAGAATTCGCGGGAGTTTAATTGCCCAACCATATTTAATGCCAGTATCTCAAGTTTCAACGGCTATAAATGCAAATAGAGTTACTGTTCAGCAAAGAAAAAGTTCCATATCCTCAAGCTGTGGAGTTTATGAGGAAGCGCGTTATTGATATCTCTTCAGGTAACGCGCCTTCTTGCCTTTGGTTTCTAGAACATCCTTCTATTTATACTGCTGGGCGCGGTGCTAAAGCAGAAGAATTATTGCAGCCAAACTTACCTGTATATGATAGTGAGCGTGGCGGCAAGTATACATACCACGGCCCTGGGCAAAGAATTGTTTATTTAATGCTAGATTTACAAAAAATATTCCGCGGCCAACCTGATGTTGCTGTTTTTGTAAAATTACTAGAAGATTGGATAATAAAAGCGCTATCTTCTTTTAATATAAGCGCTTTTGCTCGCCAAGGGCGTGTCGGGGTTTGGGTCGAACAAAACCAACAAGAAGCTAAAATAGCCGCTATCGGCATCCGCATGCGCCGCTGGGTTAGCTTACACGGCATCGCACTCAACGTTAACCCTAACCTAGAATATTACCAGGGTATAATACCGTGCGGGATAAGCGAATATTCCGTAACTTCAGTAAACAAACTAAACCCCACCATCACAATGAATGACTGTGATAAGGCCTTGCTGAATAACTTCTGGCAAGTTTTTAACTATACTCAATGGACTTGAATAGGCTGGCTTTCAGAAGGGAGCGATTGAAGTCGGCAATGAGGAAAGCCCATGCCTGGGGGGCTCGGCCTTCGGCTCAATGCTGCGGCTTTGCAAATTCTGACGAATTCGCGGGAGATTCGTTGCCCTGCCATAATAATAAAACCAGCCTCAGCATATACTATCGGCAAAACACGCTGAGAAAAAACCTTATCAATAACCTATATCTTACAAAATATTAACATCATTTAAATGATCACTTGTAGACTGTCAATATTCTTTTATCAGCTTCCCTGATCAGCGATCTTCTAATCTTTCACACACTATTGCTTTTGTTTAAATGAAGTAGTATAATTTTTGGTCAGTTAAGTAATAGTGAAAATTATGTCTGAGAACTATATTGTTACAACATTTTATAAATTTATTGAATTAGATAATTTGCCAGAAATACGCCTGCAACTAATCAAAGTTTGTAATCAGCAACAAATCAAAGGCACAATCTTATTGGCACCCGAAGGAGTTAACGCTACAATAGCAGCTTCACGCCGAAGTATAGATGTTTTTTATCAAACTATGAAGGCCAATCCTTTGTTTAGTGATATAGCTTTCCGCGAAAGCATCTTCCCTTACCAGCCATTTAAACGTATGAAAGTTAGGCTTAAACAAGAGATAATACGATTCAAAGTTAACAATCTTGATATCAGTCAAAGTGGTGAATATTTATCGCCAAACGAGTGGGATGAAATGCTAAAAGACCCAAGTGTTAAAATTATTGACACTAGAAATGACTACGAAATAAGCTTTGGCACTTTCAAAAATGCAATTAACCCCGAAACGCGTCATTTTTCCGAATTTCCCACTTGGGCAGACAGCAATATAAATTATGATGATAAAGATCAACCCATTCTCATGTTTTGTACTGGTGGCGTGCGCTGTGAAAAATCAACCGCTTATTTGAAGCAAAAAGGATTACGCAAAGTGTATCACCTTGAAGGAGGAATACTTGAATATCTGCGGCAAACTAAAAATGAAAAAAACAATTGGCTAGGTAATTGCTTTGTTTTTGATGATAGAATCGCCGTTGATTCACAAATGCGAGGGTTAATCCAGGAAAATAATAGACTGTTTGCAGAAAACAAGCTATCCAAGGAGTATAATGGCTGATTTTCTATTTAGCGGGCTGTTAATTTTAGGCATTATTTTGACTAATGCCGTCTTTGTAATGGCTGAAATAGCTTTAGTTGCCGCTAAAAAAACACGTTTAGAAAAAAAGAAGCATAGCGGCTCTACTGGCGCTGCATATGCACTAGACTTAATAAATAAGCCAGAATCTTTTTTAGCAACTGTACAAGTAGCAATTACTCTATTAAGTATTTTAATTGGTGTATATAGTGGCGCCGTGTTTTCAGAACCAGTAGCTGATTATATAAACAGCCTGCCATATATTCACCCCGAGTGGTATATATATACTTCAGCAATATCCTATACTGCTGTTACTCTTATTGTTACATATGTCACTGTGCTTGGCGAGATAATTCCAAAGCGTATAGCACTGATCCATCCCGAAGCAGTGGCCATTAAGACCTCTCTTGTAATGACTATAATAAGTAAAATTTTTTCGCCATTCGTGTGGTGCTTAGGAAAATCAACACATTTTTTTATGAAATTACTACGCATTAAAAAAGTTAACGATTCCATCTCTGCGGAAGAATTAAAATCTTTTATCAGGCAAGCTGGCAATGAAGGTATAATTGAAAGATCGGGTACTGAAATGTTGCGCCGCTTAGTTAACTTAGGCAATACACAAATCGGGGCGATTATGACGCCACGTAGCTCGATGGTATGCCTAGATCTACAAGAACCGCAAAATGCCTGGCTGGAAAAAATACAAAACCACCCTTTTAACAATTTTCCATTAATCGATGGAACTTTAGATAATTTGATTGGCATAGTCTCAGTAAAGACACTTTTCAAATCTCGCTTTCAAGAAGCTGACTTTGATATTAAACTAGCTGCACAAAAACCTTTTTTTATGCCTGAAGTAGCTAAAGCCACTAAATTAATGGAAATGTTCCAATCTAAAAAACTAAGAATTGCTATCGTACTAGATGAATATGGAGGCATTGAAGGGCTAGTAACCTTAAATGATATCGTGAAAACTTTTATCGGTGAAATGGCTATATTTGCTGAAGGCATAGAGCCTGCAGTTATTCATAAGCGTGACGGCAGCATTATTATGCGTGGCAATGTATTAATTGAAGAAGTGATGGATGTTCTAAATATAGATTCCCTGCCTGGCCAAGCAGAAGGAGAGTATCGAACTTTAGCTAGCTTTGTTCTTAATCAATTTGATAATATGCCCCAAAAAGGGGATAGCTTCAGTGTTGCTGGCTGGGTGTTCAAAATTACTCAAATGGAAAATTTCCGCATCACTAAAGTCTTAGTTAAAAAAATAAAAAAGGATATTTAAATGAAAATAGAGCCCGAAATCGTATTAAAAACAAATTCTTGGCCTTTTCAACAAGCACAAGCCATTTTGCAGAAACTAAACAATAAGCTTCCTAAAAAAGGATATGTATTATTTGAAACAGGGTACGGGCCATCTGGTTTACCGCATATTGGCACTTTTGGCGAAGTAGTGCGCACAACCATGGTGCGCAACGCATTTATGCAACTTAGTGATATACCAACCCGACTTTTTTGTGTATCAGATGATTTTGATGGCATGCGCAAAGTTCCTGACAATATACCTAATCCACAAGATTATTTGCAATACATTGGCTTACCGCTTACGGCAATCCCCGATCCTTTTGGCATGCATGAAAGTTATGGTGCACATATGAATGCACGTTTGCGCAGTTTCTTAGATAATTTTGGCTTTGAATATGAATTCAAAAGCGCCACAGAAAGTTATAAAAGCGGTGAATACAACGAATACTTGCTTAAAGTACTACAGAATTACGAAAAAATTATGTCCATTATGTTGCCCACCCTTCGCGAAGAACGCAGCAAAACTTACAGTCCTTTTTTGCCAATTTGCCCAGAGACAGGACATGTACTACAAGTGCCAATTTTAAGTTACAATGTTGAAAGAGGCGAAATAACTTATAAAAATGAACAAGATAGCTTAATCACCTCTCCTGTTACGGATGGACATTGTAAACTACAATGGAAGCCTGATTTTGGTATGCGCTGGGCTGCATTTGACGTTGATTTCGAGATGTATGGCAAAGACCATTTAGTCAACGGAGTTATTTACACGCGCATTTGCCAAGCAATAGGAGGAAAAGCCCCTCAGCAAATGTTCTTTGAACTATTCCTTGATGAAAATGGGCAAAAAATCTCCAAATCAAAAGGTAATGGGGTATCAGTGGATGAATGGCTGCGCTATGCCCCTAAGGATAGTTTGGCATTATTTATGTATCAATCTCCCCAAAAAGCCAAAAAACTATATTTTGAGATCATACCTAAAACCGTTGACGAATACTTAACTTTCTTGCAAAAGTATCGCCATGAGGTGGATATGACTAAAAAATTAGCTAATCCTATCCATCATATTCATTATGGGGCTATTCCAGATGAAGAGATTGTAATTAGCTATTCTTTACTAATAAATTTAATCTCTGCTTGCAGTACCGATGACCCTAGCGTGTTATGGGCATATATAAAAAGGGTTGTTCCACAGGCAGAACCTGACAAAATGCCAATATTACGCGATATGATGCAATGCGCTATTAATTACTATCAAGATTTTGTCAAACCTAATAAGCAATACAGGGCGCCAAAAGCTAATGAATTACAAGCATTGCACAACTTAGCGCAGAGGTTAGAGAAATTGCCCGCCTCTGCTACATCTGAAGAAATTCAAACTATTGTATACCAGATTGGCATGGATAGTGGCATTGAGTTACGAGATTGGTTTGCAGCCTTATATGAAATATTGTTGGGCGCAAGTCAAGGGCCTCGTTTCGGATCATTCGTTGCGGTTTATGGAATTAATGAGACTATCGGATTAATTAAAAAAGCAATGAGCAAAAGAAATGATTGATATTTATACTACTAAAAACAAGCCACTAATAGGTATTACTACGGATACTGGTGATGATAATTCATATTCTCCATATCCATGGTATGCACTGCGGCAGAACTATGTTGAGTATATCTCTAATAATGGTGGCGTACCGATTATTTTGCCCCACCATCCTGAGCATGCACAGCGTTATGCAGAAATAATCGATGGCTTATTAATTACTGGTGGTGATTTTGATATTTCTCCTAACTATTGGGGTGGCGAAATAATTAGCGATACAGTTAAGCTTAACCCCCAACGTACCGAATTTGAAATGGAAATGGCCAAAATATTTTTGTCACAAGATAAGCCAATCTTAGGAATATGCAATGGCCAACAATTATTGAATGTATTATTAGGGGGCAGTTTAATTCAACATATTCCCGATGCTTTTCCAGATGCATTGGAGCATAGTCAGAAAAATCCACGCCATCAAGCTGCTCATGATGCAACCATTTTGGGTGATACTCTATTAGCTAATATAGTTGGTAACAATGCAATAAAAGTAAACAGCAGCCACCATCAAGCTGTTGATAAAATAGCCGACGAACTTGTTATAAATGCCATTGCTCCTGATAATATTATAGAAGGATTAGAGCACCCACATAAGAGATTTGTTATGGGCGTGCAATGGCATCCTGAATATGTGGTTAGCGATGCTGATCGCCTTATTGTTAAAAGATTTATTGCCGCATGTCAGAAAACAAAGTAAGCCAAATTCATTCTGGCAGGATAGCCAAAGTCATCGCACATCGGGGATATTGCTCACGCCGCGACGCTGAAGTATTAATTAGACAAGGAAAAGTTAAGCTAAATGGCGAAGTTGTTGTTGATCCTGCAATTAATATAACATTTGACGCCGAAATTAATATCGACGGAATATACTTGCCCATCAAACCACCAGCACGAATATGGCTTTTTCATAAACCGAAAGGCGTTATTACCACTCATAAAGATCCAGCTGGCCGCAAAACGGTTTTTTCGTTATTACCGCCAGATATGCCAAGAGTTATCTCAGTTGGCCGGTTAGATTTTAACTCCGAGGGGTTGTTATTATTAACGAATGATGGTGAATTAGCGCGCCATCTTGAATTACCTGCAACTGGCATATTACGGGTTTATCGTTGCCGTGTGCATGGCTCTATTAATCAAGCTTTGCTTCATAGATTGAAAAAGCCCATAATTATAAAGGGTATAATTTATAAATTTCATAAAACTGAGCTTGAAAAAAGCATTGGTGGTAACCATTGGCTAACCGTTAGCTTAAAAGAAGGAAAAAACCGAGAGATAAGAAAAGTTTTTGAACATTTTGGCATGCAAGTCACTCGCCTAATTAGAGTAGCTTACGGGGAATATCAACTAGGAAACTTAAAGCCTGGAGAAGTACGCGAGCATAAAATCACTAACTAATCTAAGTTAAGATGCTTATATCTTCAATGATTACAGGAATTTTATTACCAATATATTTTATTTTTTTAACATCATAATCTTGCTGCAAAATTGCTTCATCTGCACTTGATGCATTGGTTTCATGTATCGAATTATCACTTCTATACAATAGATATTTACTACTCAGCTTACTGCAATAACTTCTAGCTATTATTAATTCTGAGAACTCATCTTTATTATTGTCGAGAGTGAATTCCTCTTGCCAAAAAGGCTGAAACTGCTCATTACCTCCAGGCGGGTACACTGTGTTATGCTCTCTTAATGTTGGCAGAACTTTCATAGTCACAATCAATAAAACCTATGTAGTGTTTTAGCTTTGCGTTAAGAGAAGGAGCGATGCCTATGGAAACTAGGTTAGCGATCGAGCGACGTACTATTAACGTAAATGGAAAACACTTATATATGTAAGTGTGTCATTATTCAGGGTAAACTGCAACAAGTATATCAACTATGTTTTTTTAACAGCTTAGAAAAAATAATTGCGAAAGCCCCGTTTCCCGTAACATTTGCAGTTGTGCCAAACGGATCAAACAACATATAGATTGCCGTAATTACCCCAGCCATTTCAGGGGTAAATCCTAAATGCGATTCCAAAATGGGAGAAACGACGATAATAACCCCACCTGGCACGCCAGCGACAGCAAATTTAGCTAAAGCATATATCAACGCAAAATTAAAAAATTCCACAAATCCAGGTATGGGTTTGCCAAAACTTAATAAGGTATTCAATGCCAGCATTGTCAAGCCGATAGCACTACCCAAAGTATGGATATTTGCCGTTGCTGGAATTATTGTCTCCGCCATTTCGCGATTATTAATATTTTTTTCTGTGCATATCATTGTTACTGGCATAGTTGCAGCGCTTGATATGGTGCTAAAAGCCGTGATCATTGCCGCAAACATATTACGGATATAAATCAAGCAGTTGCGTAAGGAAAACCTTGCGGCAACCAGATACAGAAAAAACATATAAGCTATTTGTGTTAATACCACCAAACAAAGAATGTTAGCATAATTTTGAGTTACACTGGCAAGCATTTTCTCATGCTCTAGCTTGAAAGAAAAACCCAAGATAAAAAATGGCAAGGTAGGGATAAATAACTTCTTCAAAACCCAATTAGCCAATAAACTGGCTTGCTTAGCAAAACGCTCAGCTCTGCCAGATTTTCTTATTGAGAAAAATACTCCGCATAAAAAACCCATCAATAGCCCATGTTCGTTATTTATTATATGCGGCACTGAAATTTGCCATAGCGGTAGCAATTTGCTTGAATTTTCACTTGTTATATTAATTCCTGAATTTAGTAATGGAACAAATTTTGCACCAATAAAATAACTTAAATTTATTGCCAATAAATGAGAGCAGAAAACCATACTTATGAGCAAAGCCACAAAAAATAATACCCTTTGCTTTTGGGAAATTAAACAGTGAAAAACAAAGCTAAAGATTAAAAAGGGTAGTGCAGATATTAGAAGCGCCTTTAGAGTTAGACTTACAGCATATAGAAAAGATTTAGTTTTATAATCAAAAAAATCACTTATAAATAAAGGGGCAAGCAGAGCAATAGCAAGTATTATTGGCAGCTTGAAGCGAGATAAAAATACCATAAAATTTCCTAGCGGCTCATGAGCCAAGTTTATATAATATTGGAAGGCTTATATAGTGTTTTAGCTTTGCGTTAAGAGAAGGAGCGAGGAGCGCAGCCTATGGAAACTAGGTAAGCGATCGAGCGACGCACTATTAACTCAAATGGAAGACACTATATCAAAATTTAACTTGTTGCAACCTTCTCTTTTAAGAAAAAAGCCCTGATAAACTAATACCAGGGCTTTTTTTTATTATCTTAGGAAGTGACACATATCATCCCCAAAAATAACTATTTCTCGAAAAAGAAATTAGTGAGAATGAGCGTCTTTTTCGCCTTCTACAACTGTACCGCCATGAGCAGCACATTCACCTTTTTTCATTTCAACTACTTTGCTTGGATCAGCTTTATCTGTTCCAACACATTTTTCCATTTCAACAGCAGCATGCTCTTCAGCAGCAGCAAAGCCTACGAATGAAAAAGCAACAGAGCCAGCAACAAGAGCTGCAGCAAGTTTTTTAGAAGCGTTCATTTTTTTTACCTCAAAATAAAGATTACATAGATCATCTTATATTGAAAATTTAACTAATGTGAAGAGTTTTTTTTATTTTTTTTCTATACGGCGCTAAGCTCTTGATTTTCAGTCCATAATATTTGAGTCAATATTTGCTTATGCGGGTAATTAATTGCAATTATTTGACGATAAAGCTGCATTTGACGAAAATAATCTGGATTAATTTCATTGCGGAGGCTTGGAATGTTAGCATCAGTTTTAAAATCAATCAATTTTATAACATCTTTATTGATAATTAACTTATCAATTTGAGCATTAATTTTTTTTCCATTAATTTCAGCGCTAATTGCCACTTCAGAAAAAACGTCATCCCCATAAAAAAGCTCGGGAAATTTATCAATAACTTGAGAAGCTACAAGAAAAACATCATCAGTCTTAATATGCTTTGAATATGGTTTTAAAAAATTTGCGCTATATTTTTGCCATTCTGGCTTAGTAATAGTTGGCAAAATAAATAACAACTGATGGATAAGCTGCCCACGCAGGAAATTTTGCGGATTATTATCGGCCATTTGTTGTTTTTGTGATGGCTTTACCAGCTCTTTAAACGAATGCGCATCTCGCCCTCCCTTAGATTGCAAATGCTCAGGGAGGATAATCTCATATTTGCTAGCTAATATCGGCTCATGCTTATATGTATATTCTTCCTCATAGTTATTTATTTCAATCATGTTTGCAGTTGCTAATAATGCGCTATACCAACTATCTTTATCACGATTATTTGGCCAACCATATATATGCAATTCATCCTCGGCACGCGTTAATGCAACATAAAGCAGTCGTTTATTTTCTTCATCTATAAGCTGTTTATTTTTCTCTTTGGCCGCCAATATTTTCGTTGTTGTTAATTCTTTTTGCAGCCCAAAATATAGTTGATCTCCAAACCAATAAAAATTTACATTAGGAGATTGCTCTGATGAAGCCGCATCTGCAATGATAACAATAGGTGCTTGTAGGCCTTTAGCAGTGTGGATAGTCATCACCCTTACTGCAGAATCCGCCTCCACTTGCGTTGATTTCTGCATTAATGATGCAGTCTCTAACCAAGTGGCAAACTGCTGTAGGTCGCTAATATTCTCTTGCTCATAATTCAAAACCGCTTGCAAAAAATCATTCGCTACTTCTTCCGCAAAATTACCCATCTCCAAGATAAATTCCTTTAGCTTGCTATCTTCGTATAGTACTTTGGTAACAAGCTGATAAATTGATATAGTTTCAAGCCTGGCTAATTCCCGCAAGGATTGTAAATAATCCGCCTTTGCCTTTGCTTTTTCCATTAAACTTTGCCAAAGCGTACCTTGCCGAGCGTGAGCAATATCATACAAATTGAGCTCTGTTAACCCTACTATGGGAGATTTTAATAAAATACCCAAGTTCATATCATCTTCAGGCAATAAGATAAAATTAAACAACGCGATAAAATCTTGTACCAACATATGCTTGGCTAAATCAAAGCGGTCAGCATCCATAACAGCAATACTACGGCGTTTTAGCTCTTGAATAATAATATATTGCAAATCACTCCTTTTGCGCATCAGGATGAGTATATCCGCAGGGCGTATAACACGCGCAGCGTTATGCAGCATCCTACCTTTAGTCAGCCATTCCTCAATATGTTCACCAATCATATTAGCAACTTTTTGCTTGCGCACATCAACAGAAAGCACAGAAGGTTTGGGATAATGCCACGTAGTAATGCCCTGCTTCTCCTCTATTTCGTGAAGTGAATTGATTTTTATAAACCCGCCACCAGCACGGTAAGCTGAGTGCTTTAGCTTGTCATTTTGCCAGTTCAGCTTTAGATTATTTTTATTAAAAACAGCGTCAACAAAATCCAGAACAACGCTAACACTTCGAAAAGATATAACTAACTGAATCTCGCGCCATATTTTCCCAACACTATTAACTTTTTCCAAATAATGATCTTTTATAGCTGCTAAATAATCTGGATTAGCACCTTGAAATCCATAAATGGATTGCTTGTAATCGCCAACAATAAAAACCGTTCTATTTTCTACGCGGGCACTAAGCCCCGCGAAAAAGTCATCAGTTAATAGTAAAATAATTTGCCATTGTTGGGGGCTTATATCTTGGGCTTCATCAACTAAAACATGATCTATCTTCATATCAAGTTGATATAACACCCATTGCGCCATGCTTGAATTGACAAGTAGCTCTGCCGTTTGGGCAATTAAATCTTCGTGCTCAAATAATCCTCTTGAAATACAGCTTTTAGTATATTCAAGCAAAACTGCCTTACTTAATTTAAGCAAAGATACATAATATTCAGCAAATTTCTGCGACTTCCATTGCTGCCGATAATCCGCCATAATATTTGCCACTTTCCATGCCAAAGCGTCTTTTTGAAGGCATTTTCGTGGCTCATCTTCTTTAGTCAAAAAAACATTGCAAAGCTCGGGAAAGATTTGGACTTTCTCTTTTTCATCGGCGGCCAGCCAATTAGTTAGCACCTCATTGTTTTTTAATTTTATGCTCCGCAAGTCTTCTTCTTGTAAAAGACGAACTTTTTCATTAGTTAATTGCGAAGCCGTAATTTCTGGATCGGCATTATATTCCTTAAAAATCTCAAGATAAGAATCTTCGTCAGTAAATTTGCTTAAAAACCGAGATAACCTAGCAGTAGGATTAAATAAGCTAAGAATCTTTTCCTGTAAAGCTCGGCTGTCAAAAATTTCAGCTAGATGCAAAGCAAGTTGAGTATTAGCTTGGTTATTGATAATTGCCTTAGTATAAGCAGCTTGCAGAGTTAACTGCCTTTGTTCATCAGTAAACAGGTTAACGCCGCGTTTGGTTCGTTCGTTAGAGGAATACTGCTGTAATAACTTCAGGCAGAACGCATGTAGCGTTTGAATTTTAAGCTGGGGCTCTTGCTCTATTAATATAAAGTATAGCTTTTTGGCTAATGTAAGTTCATTTGTGGCAGGGTTCCTCAGTAGCAAATTCTTTAACAAACAATCAAGCTTTTTTTCATCAGCAAGAAACCACTCACGCAGGCGTTTTTTTATACGCACCAGCATTTCATTTGCCGCTGCTTTAGTGTAGGTAATACATAATATGCGATTGGGCTGATTACCAGCTAGCAAAAGCCGCAAATAACGGTCGGCAAGTATTTTTGTCTTGCCAGTACCTGCTGAAGCGGCAACAAAAACATTAGCCTGTGGATCCGAAGCTTGCGCTTGTTGCCAATTAGGATCATGCTCCAGAGGAGTGACTTTTGTTTTCTCAATTCTTTTTGCCATTCACCTTAAACGATATAAAATATAGACCTCCAGCTAATATTAGCCACGGGAGCACCCATAGTAAAAAAGTATAGCGATTTACTGCTGGCTTGGTGACAATTTCCGCCCCATATTGCTTTCTTATCTCCTCAAGGATTTGCTCAGGCTTTTTTCCCAAGGCAATTTGCTGGCGTATCTGGGCACGCGTCTTGACTGAAAATTCCGAAGTCGATTCTTTAATAACCGAAGCCTGGCAAACAACACACTTAACTTGCGTAAATAACTCCTGCGCCTGTTTTTCTAAAAGCGGATCAGCAAGCGGCTCATCCGCATGCACACAAAAAGGAAACATCACGATATATAAGATTACTAAAAGCCTTTGCATTTTATACTATTTCCCAGCTATATTATTACGTTTCATTTTCCTAGGGATTGTCTAACGCCCTCAGTGCTAATTATAGCTGAGAAATAGCATTAATTCATCTCATAATTAAGTTTGGCCTTTAAATATGTTATTGGCGCTTTGTAAGCTGCTCATAACTTAAAAGCCCAGTGGTAAGGATTATAATTACGGCTCCTAATAAAATATTAGGCTGTAAAAATTCCCCAAAAAGAACGATGCCAAGCACAGCAGAGAGTAAAATTTCCAAATAACGATAAGGTGCAACGGTAGAGGCGCCAACATATTTAAAAGCTTTAAGCAAACAAAATAAAATTAGATTACCATTAGCGCCAAGCAGTAAAAGCATAACGACATCAGCCGTAGACATTGGCTGCCATGCGGCAAATGCTGGGTATGCGCCTAACAATGTAGTAACTAGCGCTGAGTAAAACAACATGCTTAGCATAGTTTCTTGATTGATAAATTTTTTATTAATAATATCTAAGCTAGCAAATAGAAGCGCTGCTAACACCATTAACCAAGCTGCGTTATTAAACGCGGGCTGGGTTGGGTTTAGTAAAATAACTGCGCCGAGGAAGCCTAAAAGCGTCGCCATCCATAACTTAGTATTTACTTTTTCATGCAAACAAAAATAAGCAAGAATTAATACAAAAAAAGGGATGGTAAAAGTTAATAACGTTGCTGTAACAAGGGGGATTATAGTTAAACCCATAGTCCAGATTGTTATCGCCACGAAGAGTACCCCTCCACGTAGTACATGGATGGTAAAATTATTGGTAAAAAAGGATTTTTTCCCCTGCCAAATCATAAAAGGCAGCAAAGTTAAAGTGCCAAACGCAAAGCGTAAAAAAGCTACTTGAAAATATGGCAGCCCTATAGCTGCTTGTTTAGTTATAATATCATTCAAATTACTAATCAACAAGCTAAGGATAAACCATACAATGCCGACAAAGCTGGTTTTGATTTTTTTATTCTGCATTTTGGCTGAATCTTTTTTTATGGGCAATTATATTCGATAATTTAGCAATTTGCAAATAATTCAAGCTTAGCACTTATTTAAATTTGTATTTTATTACGAGTATGATATGTTTAAAGTGATAGGTTGTAAGAGAAATCATGAAAGAGGGGTCATGAAAAAAAGCTGCGTTAACAACCAGGGTGGTTTTACATTGGTGGAGCTATCGATTGTTTTGGTAATTATAGGTTTTATTATTGCAGGTATTGCATCAGCAACCAACATGGTTAAGCAATCACAATTGCGCTCTGTTATAACTGATTTCCAGGTTTTTGAAACTGCTTATCATAATTTCAAGTCCAAATACAATGCCATACCAGGGGATATGACCAATGCGAGCAGCCTTTTTCCTGCAGAATGTACACCCGTTGAGACGTGTAATGGGGATGGGGATGGGATAATATCATTTTCGGAGGGATTTCCTGAATTTAATGAGAGTTATAAGTTTTGGAGAGTATTGAGTTTGTCAAAATTTATTAATGGTAATTTTGTTGACAATGAAACTAGTACCCAAGCTATATTAGGAGTTAATGTGCCGATAAGCAAAATTTCTGGGGCTGGATATCATCCCGAAAGGATATCAGAAACCATACAATTTTTCCCCTTACAATATAGAGATAATATGAATTTTTTAGTAATAGGTAAAGAATCAAATGATCCAGGCTTGGAGCTACCACCATCTAATTCAGTCTTCACACCGTTTGAAGCATATAATATTGATGCCAAGATGGATGATGGAGCGATCGATCCCGATCCGAGCGGGCTTGGACTGCCTGCGGTTTATATTGGCCAGTATACAGGCAAGTTGTTAGGGGCGCCTGGATATGAAACTCCTATCGGTGTTGACACTTGCATTGTTGCTGTGGGTAGGAACTCCTACAATGTGCAAAGCAATGATACGGTATGTGTACTGGGATTATTGTTGCCGTAGTTTTTTCTGGTGGCGATTTAATGTTTGATATTTGCCAATCGCTCCAAATTGCCGCCCACAGCCACGCTCAACTTTACGCTAACAGATTCCTTAATTTTAGAGCAGATAATAAAAAGTTAATTCAATTAATAAAGCTGATGTTTAAATATTTATTAACTCCATAATAATTCCTTGGTAACAGCGATTAAAATTTATCTAAGCATATTTATAACGGATTCAGTCATTTTTTTAAGCTCATTAGCTGTCGAAATATCAGCTTGCACAGCTTCAGAAAGTTGATTACGCTCCATTGCCAATTCTATAATGTCAGCATCGGTTATTTTCTGCAAAGCCATTTCGGCGGTCTCATGCCTGTTTTCTTGCAATTCTTTGTTTTCGCTTATTCTATCGCCAATTTGTCCTAGCTTGCTTATTTTAACTAGAATTCCCTCATCATTTTTTTCGAGTAATTCCATCCCCTGTTTTAACATGGCATGATTATTATCTTGTAAGCCATCCTTTATATAATTCATGCCAGCTATTATTTCCTGAAACACAGGATCGTTGGCTAAGATGCCGAATTCTATCACTTCCCCTGGGAAAATCTCTAATTTTTCTAAGTAATCATTACCGCGGTAATAATTAGCAGTTGGTACAAAATCTAGCTTTTTTAAATCCCATCTTATATTGCTATCAAACCTTATACCATTAACTGGCTTGATATCGCTATGTGAGCCAGCGAATATATATTTACCATGAACATGGGTGTTTAATTCACCTTCAATATTGCCTAATCCTTGTTTAATTAATTCAATATATTGAGCTTTTTGCGGGTTGCGCTCAGATTGGATAACCGTTCTGCGCGCTGCAGTAATAACTTCTTTTATTCTTTCTAATGCTCTATTAGTGGCCTCTATTTTTTCTAAAACACCTGAATAAATTTCGGTTTTAGTCGCAGTGCTTTTACTTATTTCGTAACTATTAAATAGTGCATAAATTTCTCTACTTTTTAGTTTAGAGAAGTCTTTTACCGCTTTCCCAGTGTTAACTTTTTCATTGTTTTCTTGCATTTTAGCCATGCGGTTATTAATCGATTGTCTGGATAATGCGTGTTGGCGGGCATTAGAGATTGCAGGCATAGTCAATTACCTCAGTTAAAAATATTCAATAATGTTTGCATCATTTGGTTAGAAACCGAAATTGCTTGCATCAAGGCGGCGTGCTTATTTTGCAGCTCCATTAACCTTAAAACTTCATCGTTTAAGTTAACTCCTTCCTGGGAGCTAATTCGGCTTGCTAATTCTTCATATTGGCCCTGTGCTATCTCATAATTTTCTAGCACGTTTTGAGCGGCGGCGGCGGGAGTGGCAACTAAATTAGTAGTATATTCACGCAAGCTGAAACTCACCGTGGTTTGATAGTCGGCTCTAAAAAAACTCAAATTATAATCTTTCAACCGCGCCATTTCTAAAGCAAGGCAGCCATCGCCTTTGCCAACTTCATAATTATAATCATATGTGGCTTGAGGAATAGTACTTTGCGATACCTGAGTTAATTTTCCAACTGCCAAAGGAGTTTTGAAGGTTTTGATATCGTTGCGCAAATCAAAGAAAAGGGCGGTATTACGATTATCATTCCAATTGCTAGGGTCATCTGTGCGCACAAATAAATCATTAAGGCCAAAATGCTGCATAAAAGTTGGCGCTTCGCCTTGTATCAAGGTTAAATCACCTCTAAAAACGCTATCAAGGTCAGCTAGGCCAACATGCCAATTATCTACCTTACTAGTTAATTTTATATAGCCCGCCGTTTTCTTATCACTGCTGGGGATTAAATTACCTTTGGCATCAACCAATGTCGCTTCAAGTAAACCCTTATCGCTAATACCAGCTTTAAGCACATTACTATTATTACTGCTATCTATGGCTGCTCGCGCGCTAAAGCGGGCGTTTAAAATACCATTGGTGAGGTTATTATAAGGCTGAACATTATTATTAGGGTCATCTATTTTATAAGTTACGGCATAGTTTTTGCTCACTCCCTGATCTACTACAGTATAGTTAACCACGACGCTATAAGGATAATCATTAATTAACGGGTTGGTTAAAGTAATATTACCCTGCCTTTGGCTGCCTAAACCCGTAGAAAAAGCAGTTGAAGGAGAAGTAAAGCTGGGGCTTAAACTATTATTAGAAGCATCAAGTGCGGTAACGCCTGTAATCTGCAATTCTATATCGCGGTTGGAGAAGTTATCCACTTCCAAGGTTAGATTAAGTGGCCCGCCAGGGGTGATTGTGTTTGATAATGAAACTAGGCGCACGTCGTCTAACCCTGATAAAGCAGCAGTGGATGAAGTTATTCTTTCATTAAAGTTATAGTTAATTTCTTGTAATATGCCTTCTATATTTGCTTGGCCAGCCCCATTGCCTGTATCTAGGTTATCAAAATTTAGTTCCAAAGAGGGGATGCCATTGCTATCTAGTAAGCTGGTAGTATGGCCAGTGTTATCTATCGTTGAACGGTTATGCAAAGCGGATACAACCATTTTGCCATTAAAATTAACACTTGCTTCCCGCGAGATCGATCGGTTGGCGCGTAATTCGCCCGCAGGAGGAAAGCCAGAGCCAAGATTATGTAATTTGTTGAAGTTTTCTTTTAGCGTTACCGCCAAGCTATCTAAGCGATGAATATTTTCAGGAACAATTTTATCTCGTATTTCCAATAAACCACCTAATCTGCCACCGATAGAATCAAAATCTTGCTCTATGCCTATCATTTTAGGGGAGAGTATTATTTTTTTAGGCGAGACTTGCTCACTATCGCCTTTGCGAATGGCAATCTCAATTGGTAAAAAACTTTCTCCCTTGATGATATTCTCAATAGATTTCAAAGGATTATAAATTAATTTATAACTCAAATCATCCGCCAGAGAAATGCTTGTTTTAGTGCGGATGAAAAATTTACCACTTTCGTCGTAACCAGCTTTAATGCCAATATTTTCCGCTAATGCCGCTAAATTACGCTCCATCTCTACCCGCGCGTTATTGTGCTTTTCTGTATTTTTAGGAGTTGCATCTAATATTTTTTTTAATTCATCTATCGCTTGGATATTGCTATTAATTTCTTGAATAGCAAAAGCAATTGCTTGATCAACTTCATGACTTAACTGGTAAAGAGAACTCGACGTGCTTGAAATTTGGCTGGTCAATTTTTGTAATTTATCAACTGCATCGTTTTTATTAATGCTTAGGTAAGGTTCATTAGCTAGTATTTCTAAACTGCTAAATGTTTGGCTAAGCTTGCCAATTATATTATTCTTGGTTGTGGGGTCGCCAAAGAACGAGGTTATGCGTTGTAAATTATCGTTTAAAATCTCAAGATATCCTGTTTTTGAAGCTGCTGTTTTTTGTTCGGAACTCAGGAAACGGTCAATATTAACTTTAAAACCTTTAACCGACACACCATTGGAAGACTCTAAAATAACTGCTTTATGCTTATAATCAGGATTATCCACATTTTGGATATTTTCCACAATCGCTTGTGTTTGTACTTGCGCAACTTGGATTCCTCTTAAGGCTATTTCAGAAAGTGATGATGATGATACCATATAGTCCCCCTCTATATATTGGTAAATCTAAATTATCTTACTAAAAGCTAAAGCAGGGTTGCTTCGCGTTTTAGTAGGATTAATTATTTCTCCTTTTTCATTATAATTTTCATTCAAACTCATTTCTTTTTTTAATGCTTTACTAGTGAGCTCAATTATTTTTTCATTAGCGTATATCTTGCTATTTAGATTTTTTCTGTATTCATCAGTAAGATCAAGCATTTTTTGTGCCAATGTTTTTAATTCTTCTTTGGCATCAACAGGAATATCGTTATTTATTTCCGGATGATTAGCTAATATTTTAGCCTGCATTTTAAGGAAGGAGCTGAGATCGTTCTTTATTTCTGGCCAATTTTCATTGCTAGTAATTTTCTTATTGGCTATTGAAGCTATCTCTTGATTAATTATATCAATAAGTTGGCGGTAAGCAGTAATAACTGCAGGGTAATTAAAATAGTGTAATTTTTTTAAGGTATCATTATCTAATAGATTATTACTCATTTCTCTCTTTCTCCCTAATGAGTTGCGCTTCTTTGCGGGAGAGATCGCGCTTTATATTTTTAGCGAGGCCAATGGGATTTTTTTTCGCTAAGACTTTACCATATTCATCCAGTAGAAAGTCCCGCATTATTTTGCTGCCAGCCCCCTTATTTATGGCATCCATACTCTCCGGGTAAATTTGTTTAAGCATATGCGCCAAAACTTGCGCTTCAAACTGTTCGGCAACTTTAGCTGTTTGTTCTTGGATAGAATTATCAGCATTGGCAAAATTAATAAAAATGAAGAGATTTAATATGATGCAAAAATTACCTTTCATTTACCTAACCTCTATTTCTGCTTGTAAAGCGCCAGATTTTTTAATTGTTTTTAAAATAGAAACCAAATCACGAGGAGTGACGCCAAGTGAATTAAGCCCCTGCACTAAATCGCTCAATGTTGCCCCTTCTGGTAAAATAGCGATTTCTTTGCCAGGCTCAGACTGCGCTTGTTGTTCTATTAAACCCAATTGAGAAGCAAATTGTAATTCATCGCTAATTTTAACAACTAGATTGCCTTGTGCCACGGCAACATTGCTAATCCGCACGTTTTCGCCAAACACAATAGTTCCCGTTGCTTCATCAATAATTATTTTAGCAGGAGTATCTGGGTAAACACGCAATCTTTCTATATCTGCCAATAGCTCTAAGGGGTTGTTTTGATACTGCGAGGGTACACGCAAACTAACTGTTCCTGGGTCAATAGCTGTGGCAATTTGTTGGCCGATAGATCCATTGATGGTTACGGCAATAGACCGAGCTGTGCTAACATCAGCATTTTTTAAAGCCAATTTAAATTCATTTAATTTGTTGAGTTGAAAAGGTATTTCTCTTTCAATAATTGCGCCGCCATTAATATAACCAGCGGTGGGATTGTAACCATATGAGGGATGAGCTTTAGCAGTGCGGTCTTCAGGGTCGCTTAGCGCGCCAATACTCACTTGCCCCTGCGCTACTGCATAAACTTCACCGTCCGCCCCTAATAACGGCGTTGCTAGCAAGGTTCCGCCTTTTATGCTTTTAGCATCGCCAATTGTGCTTATTTGAATATCTATTTTACTGCCAGCGCGCGAGAAAGGCGGCAAGGTCGCCGTTACCATAACCAAAGCAATATTTTTAGTTTTTAAGGTAACGCCGCGGCTATTAACGCCTAGGCGATCAAGGAATGCTATTAATTCTTTTTCAGTAAAGATGGAATTTTTTAGGTTATCGCCAGTGCCATTTAACCCTGCAATAAGGCCGCTTCCTACCAAGATGTTTGGGCGAATACCTTCAAAATCAACTATATCTTTAATGCGGGCAGTGGCATTTGCTACGTTGATTGTTATACTAAACGCCATCAATATATAAAAAGTAATCCGCAAAACTGAAGGCATGTAAGAACATTGAATATTAAGCTATAATTATTAACAGCAATATTTGTGCCATTTAGCTATACCCAACGGACTTGAAGAGGCTGGTTTTATTATTATGGTAGAGCAATGGATCTCCCGCGAATTCGTCAGAATTCGCAAAGCCCATGCCTCGGCCTTCGGCCGAGCCCCCCAGGCATGGGCTTTCCTCATTTCCGACTTCGATCGCTCACTTCTGAAAACCAGCACCTTCATTGGCAAGCAGTATATATCAACTATGTTATTTAAAGAGATGCTTTTTTACCCAGCTTAGGAATTAAACTTCCATGAATTTTCTATATACCTAACAGACACTAAATATAATTAATTTGAAAAGCTGAAAGTGGCAAAACAAAACTTAAAAGCTAAATTAACTTGATCTAACTTCCAAATCAGAGTATACTGCAGATTGCAAGATGACGTCATCAAACTATTATCTTGATTTTTAACAATAGATCGGAGTATAACTCTTTATGATATATAAATATGTTGGGGGAATCATTATGGCTGGCATGGCCGATAAAGTCAAAAAAGATATTGGAAATGTACTAGAGCCTTATAAATCATTTGTTGTAGATATAGGGATGGCAACAGCAGGTTATTATATAGGCAATATATTAAAAGATACTGCAAATTTCCTGTATAAAAAACTTCCTATACAAGAATCTTATAAGTTCTATTTAACGTATAATTATCCATTAATAATCACTGCTATATCTTGTGTATCGACTTTAGCTGCAGTTAATAAAAAACTAGAATTTGACAAAGTCTTCATAGAATACCAAAATCGCGATCCCAAACCCAACGAACAAGAGCTAACAAATTTTTTACAAGGGCAAAAATGGTTCATACGTAACTCGCTTTTCATAGCTGAGGTTTCTTTCGGAGTTTTTACAAATCAGTTCATAAATTTCTTTAATTTATTGCTTTCGGATACCGCTTACGAAGAGCAAATGAATATAATGAGGTTTAGTTTTTTACTCAAAGGATACTATGATAATGAAAGCGACATAAAAAAAATATTAAAAAAATGTGGCACTAATTCATCGCTTATTCATACTTTGATTGAATATAAGGAAGTATTAATGCAAAATAATATAACATTGTTGCATGGTTTAGATATCCTCAAAAAATTTGATATAAACAATATTGATTCAATTCAGCATGCATTTAAAATTTTGAAAAAACATGGAATAGAAGAAAACTTCATATATTCGAAAGTAATAGAGCGAGGCTTTTCAGTTGAGCAGATAGATAGCATTGGTTATATACTTGATAAATTTAGCAAATTCGATATCACTTCGGAACAGGCCTTGATATTAGCAAAGAAGCTTGGCTATGATTCAAAAAAAATTGATATTTTAGAAAAAGCTTGTTTATCTCTTGAGCCGCATGGCTTGGATTATAATGTAGCTGCTAATTTAGTTATCGACAAAAATCTGACGCTTGAACAAATAGAGAAAATTGGCTATCTGCTCGATAAATTTAGCAAATTCGATATCACTTCGGAACAGGCCTTGATATTAGCAAAGAAGCTTGGCTATGATTCAGAAAAAATTGATATTTTAGAAAAAGCTTGTTTATCTCTTGAGCCGCATGGCTTGGATTATAATGTAGCTGCTAATTTAGTTATCGACAAAAATCTGACGC